>Ga0194055_10000056_pt1 | contig 74398 bp, 58 predicted proteins | sample SepL449m_MetaG_FD_155482 | JGI IMG/M metagenome (GOLD analysis project Ga0194055, IMG submission 155482) | Anoxic zone freshwater microbial communities from boreal shield lake in IISD Experimental Lakes Area, Ontario, Canada - Sep2016-L442-9m | ecosystem: Environmental > Aquatic > Freshwater >... | reverse complement strand
TTGAACCCTTGTACTCTAATTGCTAGATCTTGGGATGCACCTGCAAATGTGCTGCGCATCTCTTCTCTAATCTTCTCGCGCCTTTTTTCTAATTGAGCGATGGAGAGTTCTAGTTTGCCTCTGCGCGATTCAAGTTCACCTAGTCCGTCTTTGAGAAGCTGAGCGATGATTTCTGTTGTCTGATTAATTTGCTCTTGCTTTTTTTCTTCTAGGGCTTGGATTTCTTCTTCTAATTCTTTTTTTCTCTGCTCTAAGCTGGTTAATTCATCGGCGAATGGATTAACAATATCAATTTCGTCTTGGTTCATTGCAAGCTCATCAAATAGAAGGATTATTTATTTTTAAATGACAGGGATGTTGTTCTAAAGAATCTCTCAACATTTTTGCATTAAAGATAATTGGCAAAAAGTGAATACTATTGACTTCCCTAAAATAAAATAGTACCGGTAATCTTGTCCAAAATATTTCAGAATATTCCCATTGGCTATAGGGAAAATCTCGGATCAGTTTCTCTCCTCTGTATATTTTTAGGGAATCAGCGGTAAAATTCAGTCTAAGGGTATAAGCTTGTACTAAAAGAAATATTCCAAAGAGGCCTACAGCTAAACCTAGCCGAGCTTGAAACAGGTATATCACAAGTGAGCTCAAGATTAAAACCAGTGGTATGTTGTAGCTAGGTTTCAACTCCGTTGTTTTTTGAATAGGTTCGGTTATCATATTATTCATAAAGGGACTGACAGACCATTATCTATTGTATAACATCTCCTTAATTATATTAAAATGCGCTGACAATGGAGAATTCATCTAATATTCCAAAAAATAAAATTTTCAAACATATTGACAAAGTATTTTTTATCTTGTCACTTTTATATTTAATATTTGTTGTTTATTGGATTAATAGACCTATAAAATTAAAATATTCTCTCTTGGAGCATAAAAACAATGCTTCTAATATATCTAATAGCCAATTTATGTTTTATTTGCAACAGTCTCTTAAGGTAATTAAACAAACTCCTAAACATCAGCAAACTGTTGCAACATCGCATCCTATTATAGAGAAGGTCTATGTTCCCATATATTCTACCGCCAAGATAGCCAATAAAATTACTCACAAGTCAAAAAACTTGCCAATTCCTGTTTCTATAAAAAATTCTATTCAAATTACCTCTATCCCATTGCCACCTAAACCAGTGAATACTCCTAGTGAAATCTTGACTGATAACAACAATATCAAGTTGATAGGTATTTTAGATTCGGGAGATCATTCTGCCGCTTTATTTGATATACAAGGAGTTGTCAAACGTTTGCAAATTGGTGATAATATTGCTGAAACCGGTTGGATATTTCAGCGAATTAATCAGCAAAAAATCTTAATTTCTAAACAAGGCAATATTCGCTATATTGAAGTAGGTCAAACTTTCTAGTAAATTAATAAAATGAGCATATTTGAAAATTTTAATCAATTTTTAGAAACCCGTCTGGAAGAGTTTTTGAAACAGCACCCTAATTTGCAGATTCAGATTCTTATTGAGCAGTTAGAAGAGCAGGAAAAAGATACTAAAAGTCTCATCGCCCAATTGGAAATAGATAAAACTCAGCTTGAAAAAGATATTCTCTCTCTTGGTGAGCAAATTAAATTATGGCATGAAAGAATAGATAAGGCAGTTCAAGCCAATAGGGTTGATTTAGCCCAAGCTGCTCAAGAGAGAGAAGCTGCCCTTTTGCGCCAAGGCAATCAGACCTGGGGCAGGATGATAGGGGTTAAAGAAAGAATAAAAAAATCACAAGAATTGCTTCTACAGATTCAAAAAAGAAAAGATGAAGTTGAGGTTAAATATAAACAACAAAAGGCTAAAGAGCAGCAAACTCAAAAAACTACTGATTATCAAACCAGAGGTTGGCAAAATCCAACAAACTATAATTCTCCAGATGATCTAGAGCAGAAATTTAAAGAGCTGGAAATAGATGAAATGCTGCGAGATCTAAAGAGGAAGAGCTGATGCAAAAGTTTTCTAAGATTTGGCTCTATTTGTTAGGGATTTGGCTATTGAGCAATATTTCTGATAGATTATGGCTATTTTTAGATAATAGTGTACCAGGTTGGGATCAGAGTAATCATTTAACTGGCTCACTTAATTATCTCCAAGCTCTGCAAAAAATAGAATTGTTTAATAGTTCATGGTGGTTAGATTTTTGGCGATTGTCATCTAAGTATCCACCATTAAGCTATATTGCTTCTGCTCCTTTTCAGCAGATATTCTCTAAGGGCAATGATCAAGCTTTAGCTGTTAATTTTCTATCTAGCGCTATTTTAATTCCAGCGGTTTATCTACTGGCTAAAGCATTTTTCAATAAAAGAGTTGCTATTCTAGCTACTTTTTTTTCTGTAGTTTTTCCTAGGCTTTATTTGCAAAGGTTATTTTATCTTACTGATAATCTCTTGTTAGCTTTAACCATTGCTGCTTTTACTAGTTTAACTTTTTGGAAAATAGAGAAACAAAATAAACAATCTCAGTGGCTCTATGCTTTTATTTTTGGAGTTTTCTGGGGTTTAGCACTATTAGCTAAACAAAGTGTCATGTTTTTTTTAATAGGGCCTCTTGTTTGGGTGATTGTTGAATTTTCATATCACAGACAATGGCTTAGATTGATACAAATTTTAGTCAGTTTCATTGTCTCTTGTTTGATTTGGTGGCCTTGGTATGGGGCTAATTGGATCTATTCTTTTGGTACTTATTCTAGCTCAGTAACTTCACCTGCTGCTCTCCAAGGCAACGCGCCTATTAACACTCTAGCTTCTTGGATTTATTACTGGCAGGATTTACCTGCTGCTATTTCTTGGCCTTTACTTCTAGTTCCATTGGTTGGCTTAATTTTGAATTGGTGGGGTTTTTTTCCCAACAAAGATACGCCAAAATTTAAAGGTGGTTTGCTTTGGCTTGCTTTTTATTGTCTGGCGGGTTATTTGATTTGTACCTTAAATATCAATAAAAACGAGCGCTATATCATGCCCTACCTACCAGTTTTGGCAATTTTTTTAGCCTATGGACTGGTGCAATGGCGAGGTAAATGGCAAAAAGTACAATTGGGGACTATTACTTTGGCTCTATTGCTGATGCTGGGAAATCTTTATCCGATTGCTTTGCTTAGCCAAATTTCCCAAATCCTCAGCCCTAATGCCATCAATTATCCCTATCGCGGTCAAACTTGGCCCTTATCCGAAGTTATAGAAACCATTACCAAAACAACCCCCTATCTTCAGGCTACTTTGGGGGTGATTCCCAATACTGCCGAGATTAACCACAATACGCTTAATTACTATGGCGCCTTAGCTGATTTTCAGGTCTACGGTAGAGAACTAGGTTCAAAAACTGAGCAAGTCAAACAAGATGGTCAATCTCTGGATTGGTTTATTACCAAAACGGGTGATAATGCTTTTGCTCGTAAAGCCCAGCTTGATTTGGCAGATCAATTAGCTAGAGATACTAATTTTAATTTGATTAAAAACTGGACTTTACCTGATAAAAGCAATCTTAAACTCTATCATCGTCAAAATCCTTTAGTTACTGTTACTCCCAGATCTGGTAGTAAACAAGTTGAATTACTAGAAGTCATCGTTCCAGAAAGTGCTCTTGCTAATGTTCCAGTTCCTGTAACTTATCATTGGGCTGGGGCAAAGAGTGATTTAAAAAATGGTTTGGTCTTGATTTCCTGGCAAAACAACAAAGGGGAAGTAGGTTGGATTAATGATCACGCTGTGGGCATGGGTGAGCTTTATGGTTCTGGAGATGAATCTATAGAGGTCATTGAAAAAACGGCTATGTTGCCAGGAAGTGTTCTTGGTGATTATCATCCGATCATCACCTATATCAATCCCAAAACAAAATTTACTCGTAAGATTAATAGTCCTACTTCAGTTAATCTCAAAATTTCCTCTAGCGCTGCTTCTATTGATTCTCCAGTTTTAGATAGGGTCAGTCAATTAAGATTGCTATCACTTTCACTACAAGAGGGAATCAAGGGACTAGATCGAGTTTTTCTCCAAGTTGCCCGTTTAAACCAGTATGATCCCAGGCAGGATTATTTAGAGCAAGCCGCTCAGACTCTGAGCTATCGTTTGGATAATGAGAAATTAAATTCTACTGTAACTGTGCAATACCTTTATGGCATTTTGTTAGCCAGAGTTCTCCAGCAGGATGCAGATAAAGCGATTCCAGTTTTGCACAAGTTGATTACATTGCAAAAAGATAATCCCTATCTTCATGCCTATTTGGCAGTTGTCAATCTTTATAAGTGGGATAGCGCCGCTGCTGAGGCTGCTCTTAGGCCAATTGCTGGTAGTCAGGTCCGAGAAATACGTATACTCCAGGGAGCAACAGATATTCTGCGCGGTCATATTTTTCAAGGAATCAATATTCTCAAAAGTATTCCTAAACCGAAAAATTAACAATTAATTAAAAACTTTTGCTGTTATTAGATTTTGATGATTTTGTAATACATCTGTATGTTTTTTAAAGAAATTATTTAAATTTTCTTCAACATGGTTTCCAATTTCTTGCGTCAGCTGATTTGCCAAATTTTGGATGGGCTGCTTGTAGAGAAACTTTAGCTAAAAAACTTTCTAAATATCTGTCACAGATTTTCACAATGTTATAGAATTTTACTTTGTGCCATTACTAGGTCTTATTATGTCTCAAATTAGTTTAATTAGCGGACAATCAGCAATCACCACTGATCAATATGGCGTAGCCCATGTTGTTTGGTATGAAGGTCCAAATCTCTGGAGCGCTAACTATGATGCTAATTCGCAAAGTTGGACTAATGCCCAGATCATCGCCGATATTGGCACTCAACAGATCTCCAATATCCAACTGATTGCTAATTCGGGATTGATCAACCAAGGCAGTAGTGCCGCTCCCGGACTAGCTGTGGTTTATCAAAGCGGTAATGGCAATAGCAGCAATCTCTACTATGTAGCTGCTAACTATGGTAGTAACAATCAACTGCAATGGCTAAACACTCCAGTAGCGATCACTTCAGATCAACTCGCCGATCTCAATCCTACTGTTGTAGCCTATCAACCAAATAACAATACAGGATCTCCAACTGATAATACTGCCAATCTAGTGGTTTTGGGAGAAAAAGCCAATAGTAATTCCCTACAAGAAGGCAGCAATATCTACGCAGAAAACCTGACTATCAAAAGCAGTCAGTTTACTCCTAGCTCAACTATTGCCCCTAGTATCTACTCGGCTAATTACGATCCAAGTGTTAATCTGCAAAAGCAAGCAGCACAAGGGTTACCTTACTATGGACTAAGTCAATACAATGTCCCTGATGTTACTGCTGATAGTCTAGTTGCCACTCCTGCTGCCAGTACCCCGGGATCTTCTTCTGGATCAACATCGAGTCAAACTCAAGGGATAAATATATTTCTGACATTTAATACGGTCTTAAATGGTTTAGAGTATATTGCTATTGACTCAAATAATTCGTTCAAGAATCTGGTAGAAGGGATTGTAGCTGAAATTTTAAATTTAAAGCTTAAACTCCAAGGAATTCTTCGTTATAGGGTAAATCCGTTCAATGGCAATCAATCATTGCAAGCTTTTGACCAAATCCTTATAGGCGATGTACATAGGGATCCAGAATTTGGTGACATTAAAACTTCAATAGGTATTTCTTCCGTAGCTAACACTCAATATTTCTGGAGTAAAGCCCAAAAGTCCAACTTTTCTGTGCCCGCGTCTGAATCATCAGCTCAGGGAATTACCTTATCGGCTGGATTTGGTTTCGACCTTGAGATTGGATACCTTGGCATGAACTTCAATGTAGGCTACGCAGATGGGTTTGCTGGTGTACCAAATCCGGCTGTTCCTAATTATAAACAACCAAGCACCTATATAGTTCCAGTTTTGATCGCTTCTGCAGGTTTCGCTACTGAAGGCGCTTTATTGCCTAGTCCAGCGAATGCTCCTTTTGTCTCACGTTTTATCATAGCTTCACAAAGTGCTGCTAGCACAAATATGATTGCAGCCAAGACAGATCCCTCTCTCTTTACTAGAGTAAATTGGTTTCAGTACGAACCTCTTGTAGAAGCAAATTTTGTAGGAAAGCTCGGTTTACCATTTGTCAATGTTCAGCTTAGGGATCTTGCGGCCTATAGCCTTGTCAGTCCTGGCTCTGGATCTGGTTATAACCAATTTACCAATATTCTTTATGTAGGATTTCAAGTTGCACTTTTGAATATTGGTTATTCCTATACTTGGTCGGTGCGGAAAGCCTTAAAAGGTAGTAACTACGGTAATAACAATAACGCTTCACCAAATGCCAGCCCAAACATAGCGCAATCTAGCTTAGGAACAGCCAGTGTTAGCAATACACTGCTGACCCTATCTGATATTTCTTTTAATACTCAAATTCTGCCAACTGCCAGTGAATTTACCGTTACCGAATCTACTCCCACTGGTAATGTCAACTACCAAGTACTCAATGTCTTCATTCAAAACGGTAATCTGGTATTACAATTAGCTCAGCCTATCCCAGTATCAGAAAATCAAGACTATACCACTGGAGAAGCCAATCCTCCAATTACGAATAATCCTATCTCGGTAAGTTATAGCGGAACTACGCTGGTCGATAATAGTGGCAACGTGATTGCTCCATTTACAGATTCGGTTGTTAACAATTCTCCCAATGTAGCCACTGCAACCTACAACCCACAAACTGGCAATGCGAGCAATACCTTAGCTACTATTGGGGGGATTTCGGGAGCGGCTCTATACTTTGGTAACTCTAGCTCTACAAATAGCAACCAAATTATCATAGTAGCCAATCAAGGTATTGTTGGTACTCCTAATGCTAGCCAGTTTACCTTGACTGATACTACAAACAATCAAACCTATAGCGTTAATGCTGTTTCAATCAATAACAACATCATCACCCTGACTACAAATAGCCCAATTTCAGCAGGAGATGTATTCCAGGTTAGTTACAGCGCAAGCAATAGTGTCACTGGGTCTGTTAGTGGGCAAGCAATTCCCTCTTTTAGTAACTACGGCGTAGTCACCAACAATAGCACTAGTCCTAGCATCATAGGCTCTACAGTCACAAGCTCAGGCAGTATCGAACTGGTATTTAATCAAGCTTTAACTGGAACACCATCTGTTAGCGATTTTAGCGTTAACAATACTACCAATGGCACTACCTTGGTTCCTGTGACCATCAGCTCAGTAGCCAGCAGTGGTGCCAACATAGTCACCTTAACTCCTCAATATTCCCTCAGCGCCGGAACTAGCTATCAAGTTGCCTATACAGGAAATCTTATAGCAGGAGCTAGCTTATTATTTAGCAGTAACACTGCCAGCAGCAGTAACCAAATCGTCATAGTTACCAATAAACCAATTGAAGGTACTGCAAGTGTTAGTGATTTTACTATTACCGATACAACCGCTGGGGCTGTCTATAATCCCAATACAGTCACTTACAGCAATAACATTATTACCTTAACTACCTCTGCGCCTATTAACGCAGGAGATACTTTGAAATTTAGCTACAGCGCTGATAGCAACGTAACCAATAGCGCTGGAGTAGAAATCCCTTCACTCAATAGCTACACCATAAACACCACAAATAACAGTACTAATCCTAGCTTAATAGGCTCAAGCGTTACCAATACTGGAAATATTGAACTAGTATTCAATAAAGCTTTAACTGGAACTGTTAATGCTAGTGAATTCACAGTAACCAATCAAACAGTCACTGGCGCTTCCTACAGCAATAACGTTCTAACTTTAACCTTGAGCTCACCGGCTACTATTGGCTCAAGCTATGCCATCTCTTATAAAGGAAATTCTACCTCTACTCAGGGCTCTTTAACCAACGTTGGCAGTTTTTCAACCAATGTTAGTGTACCTATTGCCCAAGTCTCCAATCCTTTGCTAAGTAATATAGTAGGAGCATTAGGTCCTGATACCACCCCTTCATTAGCGCCAACTCCAGATGGCAACCAACTACTAGGAGCTTGGATTTCAGACTCTATACCTCTAAATCCTATAGCAGGAATTATTATCAATGGCAATCAAATCTTGCTCAACTATATTGCCAATGTTCAAAACAATAGCGGTGGCAGCGTACTACAAGCAAGCCAATTTAGCGTATCAATTAATGGAGCATCTGCTGTTACACCAACTGGCGCTCAGCTTCAAGATGGCAATGTAGAATTGCAGTTAGCTAATAGCCTTTCAACTAGCGATACAGTCCAGGTTACCTATACTCCAGCTAGTGTTTCCTCAGCCAACGACTCCACTAACAATCTTTACCTACACGATGCTGAAGGAGGAATTCTCTGGCTACCAGAATCTAATACTACTATTACTGGTTCTTCCACCACCACAGCGCCAGAACTCCTAGGAGCTGCCTCTCTAGTTAAATCTGATGGCACTAACCTACTTACCCTGGTATTTAATCAGCTACTCGGCTCACCTACAAGCGATTTTACCGTAACTTCAAATGGACAAAACTACATAGTAACTGGCACAGCTATTAACAACAATGTAGTTCAATTAATCGTTACTCCACCGGTGGCAGGTAGTCCTTTAATTGGAGAATCTTCCGTAGTTACAGTGAGCTACAATGGCACTGATTTGCTCGGCATTGGAGGGGTATCCTTTAGCATCCCACAACCAGTCCAGACAACAAGCTCTAATCCCACTACAGTAGTCAAATGGGGACTTGGGCCCTCTGGCAATAGCTTCACCACTAACCCTGCAAGTATTCCCGGGACAAGTGGCTTGAACTTCTCTCCAGTAGCAGGACTAGATCCTATTAGTAAAGAAAATGTCATAGTCTGGGTCAATGCCGATACTAGCAATGTTTCCAATAGTGGACTGTTGCCAGGACAGGCCTATGCCAACCAAAATGTTATTAGCAATAGCAATATTTACTATTCTATTGACAGTGGAGCAGATAATTCTTGGACCTTAGCAGCGGCAATTCCCAATCAAATCCAAGCTCCTGCCGGTCAAAATAATACTGTAGGTCAGCTCACCCTAGGCACCGGGCCCAATGGAGAGCTCATGGCCGCTTGGATTGATACTCTAAGTAGTGCCACTACAGGAGCGGCTATCTCCACAACGATATATTATTCAGAGCTCAGTAAAGGCACTTGGTCAACTCCCAGTGTGGTTCTCTCAGGCTTTGACCCATATCCTGTGACCAACTTAGTCATCAGTCAAGTTGGCGGACAGCCGGCGATCTTTGCTACACAAATGCAGCCTACGCCCTATGTTCAACTAGTCAACAACAATAGCCCGATAATATTTTTTGAACTAGATGATCCCAGTGGTAGTACTAGCGCCAATGATCTTGGTAGTAACTTGGTTGGCAATGGTTATAGCGGCAATGTGACCTTTGGGCAAACCAGCGCGCTTTATAACACTTCGACTAAAACAGGAGATCCTAATCCATCTGTTACCTTTAAGCCCGGCTCATCACTATCTACAAATTCTTTTTCTCTCAATGGCAATACCTTTAGTGTAGATTTCTGGTTCAATGTCCCAAATCTCAGCCAAGGAGCAGTCAATCTAGTCAGCTTAAGTGGGATAGGTAGTATAAGCTTAAATAGCGATGGATTGTTAAATCTAAATATACTACAGCCTAATGGTAGTAGTATTAACCTGACCAGCGCTGTTGCTGTTACTGCCGATAACTGGAACTATGTAGCAGTAACCTTCGATGGTCAACAAGCTTCTCTCTATCTCAATGGCTCTCCTCTAGCGACCCAGGCTAATTTAAACCTACCTAGCTATACAACATCTTTGACTATAGCTAATAATGCTGATGCTACAGTAAGTCTAGATGAAGTGGCAGTCTATACTTCCGTACTTACCTATAGTAACCAGCTCCCTCCCAACAACCAACTGACCAATCAAACTACATCCCAGCAGATCAATGCGGCTATTACCACTAGTAATAATATTGGTCAGAAATACCAAGCCCAGTACAATAAACCGATTCCTCCTGGACCTGATACCCAATCTGTAGTTTGGAATGGTTCAAGCTGGAGCTCGCAACCACAACATCTCAGACCAACTCCCACTCCAGTTGCCACAGCTCTAGGCTCTAGTATTAATCCTACTTGGGATGTAGTTTCCAATAGTTCCAACAATAGCTCAACTAACGTAGCTCCCGATGGTGTCCAAGATCAGCTATTTGATATAACCTTAACTAACCAACAGAATAACCAGATTACGGGTATTGAAATCAGCAATGGAACTTCTACATGGGCAGTAGGAACAAATAACAGTACTGCTTTAATAGGAAATCAACTTGCTGTAGTTCAAAACGGGCTACTCCTGAACTCTCAAAACCCCAAAAACGATGATACATTTAGCTCTTGGGTTCTAGGAACAACAGCCAACTACTCTCTCTATGTAGACAATGGCAATAGTGGGCAGATTACAAATGCCACTATTACTTTCTACTTTGCCGATGGTTATCAATATCAGACAACATCAAATTCTATAACAGATACTAGTGCCAATTCTTCTGGTAGTTCAGGTAAAACCTCAGCCATTGCCACAGTTACAGAAGCTCAGGATAATTCTGTAGCAAATATTGACAGTGGGTTTGTGGTGCAGACTAACAATCCCAATATTGGCTATGTCATGGCCAGTGGCACTAATAATGGCACTAATAATACTACTAGTTATGTAGCAGTGGGAAATCGTGGCTACAGTGATATTTCTGGCAATCCCATTCAAAGTGGTACCGTTCAGATTATCTTCAACAACGGTACACTCTTTAGCAATTTAGAACAAGGAATCCAAACCAACCCACTCGACGTGACAGATCTCAAGGGTAATCCTGGTGGAATTTTGATAGAGGGGTTAGCTGATAATGGGATAGCCAGTGGTCAATCTGCTATCAGTATGGCTACAGGTAATGTTTTAGGAAGTGGTGGCGGAGATTTAATCATTGGCGATCCTAATAACAACACTGTCTATGTAATCTCTGGAAGCTATATAGCCGCTAATGGCAGTGCGATAATTGATGTCAATAATCTAACTTCTACTCAAGGGTATGTAATCCCTGGACCATCTGCTACTAGCACTAATAATCCCAACTTTGGTTACTCAGTAGCTGCTGGAAATTTCAACGGTAGTAGCAATGAAACTGTGGTGATAGGCACGCCAGGTTATGACAATGGAGAAGGAGCAGTCTATCTCTACAATTTCTCTAATGGCTCTTTTGTCCAACAAGGTAATATTCTCCAAGGCAGTCCAAATAGCCAAACTACTGAAACTTTTGGTTTCTCTTTGAATGTTTCTCACTATAACGGTAAGGGAACAGCCAATACCTTCAATGGCAGTACTAATGATGTTCTTTTTGTTGGCGCTCCAGAATATAACTACAACGTTGCCAACTATTGGTCGGGTGCGTCAAATCTATCGCAATCAGATCAAGCTCAATTTTCCAATAGCTCAAATTCTACTGCAGGATCTGTCTATGGTTTTTATGCAAATAGTAGTAATCAAATAAACACCACTGCTGGGTTAATTTTAACTGGCTCTAATGCTGCCAATAACCAAACCGGCAATCCCAGCAACGAGCAATTCGGAGTTTCAATCACTAGTGGTGATTATAACGGTGATGGTATTCAAGATTTAGCTATTGGCGCTCCCTACGGTAACCTTGGCCAAGGGCAGGTTTTTGTCTATGCAGGCAGTAGTACTAACTGGACCGCTAATACCACTCCACAAGTTGGTTCTAATCTAGCAGCCTTGGTAGTCAATCAAAGTGTTCCCAACTCAGTAATTGGTCTTGGACTGGCCTCACCAGGAGATCTGACTAGTACTGATAATGGCATTGACCCCTTACAAGATCTATTAATAACCGCACCTCAAGCAGGAAATGGTACAGGGCAAAGCTATCTACTCTTTGGTGGTAGCGGTGGCTTGGACTTTACGCCCACTTCCCCTCAACAGACAATTGATCTCAACCCCGCAGCAACAACTAACAAATCAGACTTACTGCTCAATGGTACCCAACCGCAACAACTAGCAGGATCTGCTGCAGCTGGAGTAGGTTTGGTAGATAATCAGCCATCTTTATTAATCAGCTCTCCTGGAGCCAATCAATTAGGACTAGTCTATGGCAAGAGTTATTTAAATGATCTTGGTAGCTTGAGCCTAGCGGATCTTTCCTCAGTAAATGGTTCTGTAATCAGTGGCTATCAAGGCAACTTTAGTTTAATACTGGCTCCTTCACCGACCAATAGCAATATCAATACACTACAGCTGGTTAATAATAGCTCTGGTGTGGTTCTTTGGCAGAGTAATAACACAGTTTCGGCCGTGCAGGCAATCATGCAAACTGATGGTAATTTTGTACTCAATGATTCTTCTGGTAATGCGGTATGGTCAACTGGAACCAGCGGTAATTCAGAATTAGCTCTAGATGGTGCAGGTAATCTAGAAATTCTCAGCCTTACTACTGGTAGCGTTTTAAAGCAACTCTATGGTAACTATACCTCTAGCGCTGGCTCTACTCAAACCCTGACTCAAGGCAACTCTATCTATCAAAGTGCATTTCCCTTATATCAGTTGAGCCTGACCAGTAACGGTGGATTGCAGTTAATCAATGCGCTTACAGGACAGCAAGCGTGGCAAGCAACCAATACTAATGGTCAAGCTATAACAGGCGCCAATCAAGCAATCATGCAGAGTGATGGCAGTTTTGTCCTAGAAAATTCCTCTGGCAATATTTTATGGAGTACTACCAATGGTCAGCCTGGCGCATATTTAGCGCTTGATAATAGTGGAAACCTGCAAGTGCTCAGTAGTAGTGGCACTGTTTTAGATCAGCTCAATGGAACCTACAATTCTGATTACACAACTTCAAACTTAGCCTCAGGAAGCAGCTTAAACTCTAGCAGTTCCATACTCTATTCTTCGCCTTCAGAATCAGGCAATATTGCCTTAGTCTCTCCTACTAGTTATGCCATACCCGGCAATGGTACTAACGTTGCGATGCTGGGGGATATCAATGGAGATGGCTATGGGGATGTAGCCTCTGCTGGTTCTGCTAATGGTGCGGTGATTGTCTTTGGTCACAGTACAGCAGATTTAACCTCACCAACAGCTACTTCTAATTTACTAGTAACAATACAAGGAGCCACTGTTGAAAATATTGTGGCACTTGGGGATGTCAATGGTGATGGTCTAGACAGTTTTGGTGTTCTAGGGAGTGACAATAACTTCTATGTAGTCTATGGTAATGGTGCTTTAGAAGCCCAAGGCTCTCTAGTACTAAATTCTGCCTATTCTGGGTTTGGCTATCAAGTAATCAAAAACATCAGCTCAGCAGTTGGAGATGTGGGAGATGTCAATGGAGATGGCTATAGTGATGCCATCCTGAATAACAACCTCTATCTGGGAGGAGTTGATGGGCTAAGTGCAAGCAGTGATCCAGTACCAAGTGGCTCTACTCTAGCTGGGGCAGGAGATGTCAACGGAGATGGTTACCAAGACCTGATTGCTGGAAGTCCTACTGCCAATAGCAACAATGGCTCAGTAACAGTGCAACTAAGTAATGGTGGAACGAGCACTACTATTACTCCCCCGAGTAGTGTACCATCTAGTGGTACAGCTAGTTACGACTCTAGTAGCTGGTATTCCTATTCGAGCAATCTAGCTAATACAACATCGAACTATCAAATTAGTTACAATCCTTCTCTAGTTGTTTGGAATGGTTTGGTCTATATGGCCTATACAGGATCCAATGGAGATATCATCATCCAAAACAGCAGCGATGGGGTTCATTGGAATAATGCCACCGACTTGGGCAGTAACTTTCGACCCGGGCCAGCTCTAAGACAATCTCCAAATCTAACAGTCTTTAAAAACACGCTTTATTTGGGCTTTACCAACTCAGATAATGTCATAGCAATCACTCCAGGCACTACTACAAATTCCCCAGGATTAGGGGTCAGTTTCAGTGACTCCAATCTCTATACAATCGATCAGAGTTCAGGTAGTGCTCCTGAGTTAATAGAATTTGCAGAGGGTTTGTATTGCTTTTACCAGGCTGACAATTCTTCGGGAGCCGTACTTTATGTCTACTCTAAAAATCCTACTAGTTCCGGTAATTGGACTACTGATTATGCAATAAATGAGAATTCGAATGAAAATATTACGGCATCGGTTCTCAACGATACACTTTATGTTGCTTTTCACGCTACCAATAGTAACGACTTGTTGATTGCAAATAGTACTGGTGGTTCAGATTGGAGCGCGAATACCGTTGTAAATAGCGGTACTTACATGTCTGCATCTATGACCACTGGGAGCGATGGCAACTTATATATAGCCTTCGAGTCGGATCCGGGCAGTAACCTTGAAGTAGCTACTTCAAGCAATGGAACAAGCTGGACTTCTGCACAAGTTGGTAGTGTCACTGCGCCCACAGGAGCTGCCGCAGTTGCTTTTAATAACGGTGTGTTAGTTGCTACTACTGCTAGTTCTTCTGCCTCTAGCAGCCTCAATTACAGTATATCTAATCGTCTTAATTATAGTACTGTGCTGCAGATGGGTGGAGTAGTGAGTACTATTGGGGATTTCAATGGAGATGGCTTCAAGGATGTGGCTGTACTTTTACCTGGCTATATTTCAGGAGCTCTGAGCAGCAATAATACTACGCTAGCTTATAACGGTGGCATGGTTTTAGTGTATTATGGCAGTTCTTCTGGTATAAACCAAAACCCCAATGTTGCCCTGACTCCACCAGCGGCGACAAGCAATTACAACAACTACTATCTGACAAACATTGCTCAAGCAGGAGATGTCAATGGCGATGGTTATGATGATCTATTAATTGGTTCTGAAACTGCGCCCAATCCCCCTACTGCCTTTGCCCCACCCAGCAATCCCAACTCCGGTCAGGTTGATGTAGTATTTGGCGGACCTGCATCACAATGGTCAACTTATACTGCTAGCAATCCCTATTACTTGGGTAATCTCAATGCCAATCAGCCTGGTTCAAACCTTGATTCACATAATTATGGCTTTAGTATTACTGGTCTGCCAGCTTCCCAATTAGGTATCACGATGAGCGGAGGATCTGATGTCAATGGCGATGGAATCAGCGATATAGTTCTTGGCGCTCCGGGCAATAGCGATAGCTTGAGCTACAACATATTTGGTAGCAACTTTACCAATGCCATAACCCAAGTTGGTACTATTGGGGATGATGTAATGATTGGTACTGCTACCGGTGATGATATTGTAGCTGGAACTGGCAATGATACTATCATCACTAATGGTGGAAGAGATGTAGTCTATGCTGGCCCCAGTGATGACCTAGTTAGCGTTAGTGATACTACTTTCCAAAGATTAGATGGAGGTAGTGGCATTAATATTCTCAAATTTGAAGGCTATACTAATGAGGATTGGAATTTAACTACCCTCTCACCTGGAGATAGACTAAAGAACTTTGAAGTAATCGATATCATTGACTATGGCAACAACATCCTCACTCTCAACTCTTTAGTAGTTACTAATCTTTCTCCTAGCAATAGCATCAGTGTGATTATGGACTCTGGCGATACGCTCAGTTTGAGTAGTGACTTTAGCTATCAAGGAGTTATCTATAATCAGCAGATTCGCCAGTATGAGTATGAGTATACGGCTAGTAATTCGGCTGCTGTAGTATATGTCATTGAACCTACTAAGCCTCCTCAATCGGCGAGCGCTCCGGCACCAACTAATGTCAATTTGAATGCGCCAAGCACTCTTAGTCCTACTATTAATAGTCCTCAATCAGATTCTTCTGCAACTCCTACAGCTACAATTAATAGCGCTAAAACTGGTAGTGATCAGCCGGCTAAAATCTATGTCTCTAGTCCCTTTACCTCTAAAGCCAATGGAGAAGTCTATTTCACAATAGAGCGTACTGGCGATATCAACCAGTATCTTGGGGTCGATTATAGTACTAGTGATAAAACAGGAAAAGCTGGTATAGACTACTATCCTACAGCTGGTGAGCTGGTCTTTGCCCCAGGTGAAATGACAAAGGTTATTGGCATTAAGCTACCACCTAATACAACTTATACAGGCACCAAACAATTTAGCTTAAATACCCAAATCACCCAACAAACCAGCACAGCAATTGAGCCTTATCAAGTTCAGCTAACCAACACCAATGGCTCGGCTATTCGCTACTTCACAGAACAATCTAGCCTAACTCAACCGCTACCTAATGATCCTATTAACCCTCTAACTAGTCCAGTTGGGGAGCAGGATTTTTATATCACAGCCAACAAACAGGGCTATGCCAGCTTGAGCTTTAATGTAACAGGTGATCCCAATGTCAATGGAATTTATGTATTAAACGCTCAAGGAAACTGGATCAACTTTGTTTACAATGGCAGCACTGGAGCCCAAATCACTCACAATGGCGATGGTAGCTCGACAGTTAATCTAACTTTCCAAGATGGTGGCAGAGGAGATGCCGACAAGTTCAATAATGGAGTAATCCAAGTAAAAATGGCAGTGACAGATTCTCCCTTGACTCCCTTAGTTGGTACTCCTTTAAAAGATACTCTAACTGGTAACCAGCTCATTGGCTTAGGTGGAGGAGATAGCCTAACCGGCAGTGTTGGCGTGGCTAATGAATTTTACTATACGGGTCTTAATGATACCGGTAGCATCATCACCAACTTTAAAGCTGGAGCTGACCGTATTAATCTTACTGAGGTCTTAAACAGCATTGGTTATAAAGGCAAAGATCCTATTTTGGATCATGTAGTTGGTTTTAAACATATAGCCAGTGGTACCTTTGTGACTATCGATACTGATGGGTTAGGACTTAAAGATACGGCTCATAACTTTGCCTTTGTTAAGGGGGTAAGCGAGATATCACTTAGTAACCCCAATAACTTTGTGTTTTAAGTAAAAGATCATAAATTATGCCTACTAATATTGATCTTTCCAGCGGACAATCAGCAATCGCGACCGATGCAGCAGGCAAAACCCATGTTGTATGGTTTGACGGCAACAGCAATATTATTTGGCAAGCTACCTATAATCCTAATTCGGGCGATTATGATAATGCCCAGATCGTGGCGGTAGTTCCTAGCACTGAAAATGTTAGTAATCTTCAGCTTTTAACTCAAGGCAATCTAATTAGATCGGCTAATGGGAATGGTTTTCCTGGTTTAGCTGTAGTTTGGCAAGAAAGCTCAGCTAGTGGAAGTGGTACTAATAGCAATCTATACTATACAGCAGCCAAGTACGACTCCAATGGACAACTGCAATGGCTCAGCAATCCTGTGGATATTACCGGCAATAGTAGCAGCTTAGCTAATCAAGCACCAACTGCTCTTGTTGATAAAAATTCCAATATTCACATCGTTAGCCAGGTGGTAAATCCAACCAACGCGGCTAATCAATCGATCCGGGAAGCTAGTGAGCTCTATAGTCAGACATTAACAATTAATAACTCCGATTTTAGTACCAACAACACCATTGATCCACCTACAGAACCCTATTCAAATGATACATTAGCCCAACCAGTCTCAAACTATACTCCAGATACTACCAATTCAAATGGAGGCGTCCGTGGCCTACAACCAATTGGTGCTCCTAGCACAAGCACTGGTTTACAAGGTTCCCAATCTTCTGGTTTTTCAGGAGCTGGCATCGGTTTTTTTGCCCAGCTTCAATTCAAAACCAATTTGATCAAAGACTGGGGTATCTATGCTGGATTACCTGAACTAGCAGTAAATAGTCTAGATAGGACTGGGTTAGACAAACTATTGAACAATTATGAAATCCGTGGAACAATCCAAGGTGGTTATAGTTTAGGAGGTAGCTTTGGCTCCTCTTCTGCGGCTGGACCATATTTATCCGCCTCAGCTAGGGTTGATTTTATACTAAATCAACGAAAGTATGAGGCTATAGGCACACCTCTCTTTGGAGATAAGAATAAGCGTCTCTTTGACGGAGCAAAATCCACAAATTTTATCTCGCTGGGATTTGATTCAAAATACAAGTACAATAATTCTTTTGACCTTTCGAGTATTACCAATAAAATAACCTTAGCTCTTTACAACAAAGTTAAATTAGAAATTAAGGTAGAAGGAATCCAGGCTTATTTAGAAAGGCAAACTTTTGTTGGACTTTCCTACTACTTCATAGCCAAACCCACTTCTAACTATTACAACCCAGATGTTATTAAACCTGTGCTGTTTGCTATAAGTGGTCTTCAAGGGGCGGGACTAATAGCAGCTGCTTTGTATCTAAAAAGTCTCGAAAATATAGGAAGTTCACAAGGCTCTGCTGATGCCTTTGGTAGGCTTATACTATCCTCCATTGGCGCTGATTTCGCCGCAGTCTTTGCTGCATATGCCAATGGACAAACTACCAATCTTGACATTTCTCAAGCGGTAGAAATATTTGCTTCCTCTGGGCTTGCTGGTAAGCTAGCGATTGGTTTTGGTGGTAACGATGAAAAAGGTAAAGTTAAATTTAATTTAGAGATACTTCAAATAAAAGCTGAAACAAGAATTGGATTCTACTTTAAGTTCAGTCCTAATTTTGGGATTGATTTTATTATTAGCATCCCAATTTCTATCCGGACAGGAATTGGACCTTTTACTGTTGGCGTTAGTCTCAATCCAACTTGGAAAATCCCCATATATACTACTCATTCTTCTTCTCTAGAGTCAGTAGCCCCTAACTCCAGCGCGCAGGTTCAAGGATCTCTCTTAACAGTTAACTTGGGTAATACTCTCAACCCCAACAACAACATAGACCCTAGCCAATTTAAAGTTACTGTTACTGATATCCAGGGCAATATTACTACAATTGGTGTCTTTGATGTGGTGGTGCGAGGAAATAGCGTTATTTTGGACCTAGATAGCCCCATTCCCTATTCACCAGAAACTACCTCAACCCAAACCAGCCAACAGGCCATCCAAGTAACCTACACTCCATCTGCTAGCGATGTATCTAGAAATATCCAACAGTCTGATGGAATTAGCATAGCTGGATTTAGTGATCCTGTTATCAACAATACTTCCCAATATATTACCTATACTTATCAACCTGCCGCTGGTGATTCTAGTAACTATAGCGCTACCTATTATCAACTAAATCTTAATTTTAGTACTGGTCTTAATATCTTTGCCACGCCTAATATCAGCCAGTTTATCGTAACCTCTAATGGTACGATTATTGCGGTCGATTCCTTAGAAGTGAGCTCCACCGGTGTAAGTCTGCAATTGGACAGTAAGCCTTCTTCAAACGTTACGGTTCAATATATTGCAGGAGATCCCAATACAAATAATATCTTAGAAGATATTTCTGGTGTGGCAATTGCCAGTTTTACCATCAACAACGGTATCTCTGTAGACAATGGCAGCTCTCCAGATTCTAAGACAATAGTTCTTAGTTTTGCTGATAGCTTAAACGCTCAATACACACCAAATATTTCTCAGTTTGAGATCACTGCAATTGATGTCGATGGAAACAGACAAATTGCAAATATTATGGTTAAATCTGTAATAGTTGCAGCTAATGAAGTTATCTTGACTGTCAATTTTGCCAATCCAGAAGCTGATGTAATTGTTGTTTATAATCCAGCTTCAGGCTCGAATAATAATCTCCAATATGCAAATGGTAATCTCTTAAATAGCTTTACTGTTAGTTCGCTCGTATCTGGTTCTACCCCTCAATCTATCACTACAAATTCAAATGGCAACAACATTCAAGAGAATGTATATCAAGCAACCAGTCCGACAATTACCTTAACCAGCAATAACAATATATTGACAACTTGGGTTGGAGATGTGCAGCCTATAACTCCAATTGGGGGGTTACTCGATGGTTCCTCGGTGATTTTGAATTTTATTCAAGCCCTGCAGCCTGGCTACGTTCCAGATTCTAGTCAATTTAAGATTACCGATCAATTTGGCAAAGTTTATTTGCTAGATGCAAATCCATCTATTTTGGGCGATAACTTGGTCTTGAAAATATCAGGAAATGTCCCAGCAAATGCCATTTTTAATATCAGTTATACTCTTTCATCTGTCAATAAAAAAAATCTAGCCTTGACTGATGCTACTCAAACTGTAATCTGGCTTGATAGTTTTCAAAACTTTATTGTAGCTAATACACTAACTAACCAAACTGCACCGGTATTGGTAAATGCTGCAACTGTAGTAGTTCATTATCAAGATACCTATGTCAATCAGATAACTTTGGTATTTGATCAAAAGCTCCAACAAGACCAAGTCAACACTAGTGATTTCACAATTTGGGTAAATGGTATCCAGTATAAACTTTATACTACCCCTATAGTGAATGCTGATACCGTGATTTTAGAAGTACCCAATCCCACTGGAGATGGGTTCATTGGTCCGGGTGATAACGTTACTATCAGTTATTCTGGTACAGAGCTTAAAAGTGCTGGCAATGGATTGGCAGTCCCAGCCTTTAGTAACCACAAAGTAACTACTTCTGCTACTGTAGCCAACAATGTTATCAAGTATATAGTCGGTTCACCTGGAAGCTCTAACTTAGCAGATATAAGCACTGGAAGTGTACCTGGCTCAGATGGGATCAATAGCTCTGTGACAAGTGCCCTCGATAAAAATGGCAAAGATGTAATTGCCTGGATCCACAACCCCAGTCCTTTGGTGCCTACTGATCTTTTGCCAGGAGAGCAATACAGCTCTCAAGAAAGTCAATTGATTAGCGACAGTCAAGCCCAAGCAAGGATATACTATTCTACTTTCGATGATCAAAGCAAAACCTGGAGTATTGCCAGTCCTCTTGTTGATTCTAAAAATTCAATTGGGGGAAAAGATCTCACTGTCAGCCTAGGTCAAGGTCCTGATGGCAACATGATTGCAGTGTGGCTAAATACTGATATCAATGGTACCAATCAAATCTATGAATCCACATTATTGAGTGATGGCGCCAACCCACAATGGTCTGTCCCTCACTTGATCAATACCCCCACTCCGCCAGATGATCAAAGCTCCCTCTCTGTGCAGAATATCAGTGGGCAGCCAGCTATCTTTTGGACCAGTACTCAACCAGCATCCTATGCTGAACTGGTGGCAAACGATCAACCCCTAATCTATTGGCGTTTCGACGGGTCAGATGGAACGAATCTCAACAATCTAGGTAGTCTGCTTGGCACTGGCAATGGCACCTACGACGGCAATGTTGTTTTTAATCGAACTGGCGCTCTATTAAATGGCAATATTAATAGTGGAGATCCCAACCCTGCTGTTTTCTTTAAAAATGGCGCATCGGCAACCTTAACTGGTTATAGTTATTCTGGCGAATCGCTCAGTATAGAGTTTTGGTTTGAGATACCCTCTTCTGGCTTGGCTATTGGAAGTACCAATCTTGTTTCTATCCCTGGACTTTTAGAAGTCAGCTTAAATAATCAAGCAGGCAGCAAGCCTGGTTTAGCTTGGCAGGTCAATGGGCAATCAGAACCTCTCACCATCCAAGAACCGCTCAATGCTGGCCAATGGTACTATGTTGTAGTTACTTATGACAATCAAGCTAACACCGCAGAACTCTATTTAAATGCCAATCCTATAGCTTCTGTAAATAATGTCAACCTGACCCCCAATACCAGTGACTTTACTGAATCAGTCAACTTAGTGGCAGCAGGTACTCCCAATAGTTCTGTATGTCTAGATGAGCTAGCGGTCTATAACCAGGCATTGAGCTACAGTTCCACTGCTAATATTCCGCCTGATCAAATGACTGGGGAGCAACTTTTGCAAGTTTCTACTGCCGAAAGTTCAAACAATGATATTGGCCAAAAATACAGCGCTCAATACAATTCGGCTATCCCATCAGGCTCTCGGACCAACTATGTTGTGTGGCAACCAAGTAGTGATACTTGGAGCGCTCTACCTGATCAAATCAAGGTAGATTCACCCATTGTTCCAACAAAGCTAACCTATTCTAGAAGCCCTAGCTCTTGGGATTTAGTTTCCGATACTCCTGCAAATGCTCCAGGCAATATCAATCCCAATGGAAATAGTGATCTCTATTTCAATCTCTTGCTCAACAACGATGGCAATAGAACCATTATTGGTGTCTCCATTGCCTCCCAACAAGCCAATGAGACTTGGGCTATTGGTTCTGCCGTTAAAAATGGTGCTAATGAGCTTGCTGTGATGGTAGGCAATCAACTCCTCAACAATCTTAATCCTAAGGGTGGCAATTTTAGCTATTACGTAGGAGGAGCTCAGGAAAACCTGGAATTATTTGTCGATGATTCAGCCCATTCCAACTTGGCTAAGATCACCGATGCAAACATCACCGTCTACTTTTCCGATGATACGACAGTTTATAAAGATCAGCAATCGCTCAATATAGTTCAAAATACCACCAGCAGCTCGGCTACTGGTATTGTTACGGTCACCGAAGCTAACGATAAGTCCCTCAGTTTAATCAATAGTGGCTTTAATATTAATACCAGTAATGCCAATGTCGCAATTGCCCTGGCCACAGGAGACTTTAGAGGTCTTGGAAGTGCACAAGATGCAGCAATAGTTGATCAAGGTTATCTCACCCCTAGCGAGCAAAAAGTAGGCGCTTCGATTCAAGTCTTATTTGGCAATGGTGCTATTCTCTCCAATAAGCAAACCTCTTCTCTAAATGGTACTGATCTTTCAGGTAATCCCGATGGTGTATTGATTGATGGTTTTCTCGATGGCGCCGCGCCTGATGCCTTACCATTGAGCGTAGCCATAGGACATATAAGCAGCGATAAATTTGATGATTTAGTTATTGGCGATCCCAATGCCAATAATGGCGCAGGTGCCGTCTATGTAATTTACGGCAGTTATTTGGCCAGCAATCCCGGACAAATAATTGATATCAATAAACTCAAATCAAATCAAGGATATCAAATCAATATTCCCAATAGCGATCCCTCGGGTTCTGCTGGTATTACAGTGGCAGTTGGAAAATTTGACACCAGTGGCAAGGGCTCAGTGGTAATTGGTGCCCCTGGAGCTAACAATAGAGCTGGCATAGTATATATCGCCTATGGTGCCACTCCAAAACAAGCTCAGATATTTTATACCGGCAAAACTTTTTCTATTCCAGATCCTGCCAATTCTGTTGATATAACCGGACAATCAACCGGCAATATCACTGTAGGATCAGCATTGGGATCTGCCTTAGCCGTTTCACATCATCAAAATGGAAGTGCAGATACCCTTACTGGAAGTAAAGTTCTAGATGATCTGATCATCGGGGCTCCAAACTATCAGGAATTAGCTCAAAATAGTTGGCAAGATACCTCTCAACTGCCAGGAGATGGAGTGGGGCAAGCCTTTCCAGCACAATCCTATGTATCTGCCGGTGCAGCTTATGTCTTTTCTGCTGGTTCTAGCAATGTAATTAGTAAGACACCTTATTTGACCTATCTTGGTTCAACTCAACCAGATCCTGTCAATCAAACAGCCACCAATAGCAAACTTGGCAGTGCATTGGCAGTTGGGGATTTTAATGGACTCGGTCGTCAAGATCTAGCTATCTCTGCTATTGGAGCAGATGCCTCCAACGGTCAGGTCTATATCCTCTCTGGCGAGAATTTAGTTACTAGTTCTACATCACAACAAATCGATAATGTTAGTAATCTAACTATTACTGGCGGAGTGGAAAATAGTCAAACTGGCACTGTGCTGTCTTCGGTAAGTGATATAACCAATCAAAATCCTAATATCAACGACCTGGTAATTGGCTCACCCCAAGCTGCCGATAGTACTGGAACAAGCTATGTGATCTTTAATCCCAATTTAAACCAAGTTGGGAGCCAATTAAATCTAGGTGATACTTCCAATGATGGAAGCAATGTCCTTTATTTAAATGGCGGAGCCCCCTATGATCTTTCTGGAAGCGCTATTGGTAGCATCGTTCAAAAAGAGCAAGGTGTCTATCAGAATAATCTTCTAGTGACAAGTCCTGGCGCGCAGCAGGTATCTGATGTTTTTGGACATCCTTGGCTCAATGTAGTCGGTAGTATAGATTTGGCTGATATATCTGCCAATAACGGCTATGTAATTGCTGGCACATCTAATCCCAATCCCAATCTTTATCAATTAGTCATAGAAAATGGAGCATTAGTCTTAGTTAATGCTATTGATGGCACTATTATCTGGAGTAGTGGTACTACTAATGGCGTTGAGGCGATAATGCAGACCGATGGTAATTTGGTGGTTTACAAGAAACACCAAACAGTAGTGGAAAATCCAGCAGATGTAGTTTGGGCTAGTGGAACCGCTGGAAATCCGGGCGCTTATTTAGCGATAGATGCCAAAGGAGATTTGGAGATTTTGAGCTCCAATGGCTCACTTTTAAAACAAATTTTTGGTGGCTATGATGTCAATTTGGTAAATAGTGCAGCTAAGCCAACTATAGTAGCCCAAGGTGCAACCCTGCTCTCTCCCTATAGTTTGATACTTGGAACCAACGGGATCTTGAGATTGCAGAATACTTCCACTGGAAATGTGGTTTGGACTAGCCCTAATGCCCCCTCTACAGGTAATTTTATCGCCGGTATGCAAAGTGATGGAAGCTTCGCAATCATCAACAATGATAATGGCGATATTGTTTGGTCAACCGATGTTAATTACCAAATTGGACGCGCTAATAACTACCTATCTCTAGATCCTAATGGTAATTTGGCGGTACTGAGTTTTGATGGTTTAGTCTTAGAAAATTTAAATGGAGAATATCAACAAGGAGCTGCCGGCTTTACCCTTGCTCAAGGTCAGGCTCTGAGTGTATCTAATCCAACCTTGCCCTACTCAACTGCAACAAATCCTTATGAACTACTGATTCTTAATGGCAAGCTAAGTCTAGTCAATACCACCACTAATCAAATAGTCTGGAGTAGTAATAATACCGTTGCCGGCGATAGGGCCACGATGAAACCTGACGGCAACCTTGAACTCTCAGCCGGTTATTTAGGCTATGTTGTATGGTCTAGCAATACCAATAAGGCAGGTTCTGTTTTGGCCTTAGATGATCAGGGCAATCTAGAAATTTTGCGACCAGGTGGCTTTGTATCAAAACAACTAAATGGCACATATAACCCTAATAACCCTGTAAGCGAGCTATTGCCGTATCAATTTATTACCAACCTGAGCGATAATACGGTTGTAACCAATGTATCTAAACTATATACTCCCGTATCTGGTCTTTCTTCTCCCATCGATAATTTGGTATTCACCCCACCTACTTTCCCCTTAATCGGCAATGGATATGACGTAGCTAGCCTGGGAGATATCACTGGAAATGGTTATTCGGCAGTAGCCTCTGCTGGTGGCAATGGAGTATTGATAGCTTTTGGTAATAGCACAGAAGCTCTGCTTGATTCGGCTGATAGTAGTCACAGTCTCTTAGTAACAATTCAGAATGTCTCTATTAAACAGGTAGTAGCACTTGGAGATGTCAATGGTGATGGTTTAAATGATTTTGGAATTTGGGGCAATGATGGCAACTTCTATGCGGTCTTTGGCAATCCTAATCTAGCCAATCAAGTAAGCTTGGTTCTCAATCCCAATAATAAGAGCAGTAGCTACCAGGTAATCCACAACATAAACAGTATCACCAGTGGAATTGGAGACTACAACGGTGCCGGTTATGACAATGTCATTTTAAATAGTATTCTTTATCTTGGCAGCAGCACTGGCCTTACACCCTCGAAAGTTCCTATCCCATCTGGCTCATCAATAACTGGTTCTGATCTCAATGGAGATGGTTATGATGACATCGTTGTAGGAAATCCTACTGCTAATAACAACAATGGTTCTATTGCTGTTGAAAATGGCAATTCAGGAATGAGCACTACTATCAATGCTCCTATTACCAATGTATCTGCTCCATTGAATAGCTGGTCTGTCTATACTAATGCCAGTAATCCATCGCTATCTAATCAATATACTGTAGATCCTCCGGCTTTTGCCACCTATAATGGCTGGCTCTATATGGCCTATACAGCTTTTAATGGTGATACTTATATTGAAAAAAGTAAAGATGGCTATAACTGGCAGGGGTTAACCAATCTAGGCAGTAATTTTCACTCATTTTTAGGTCCATCTCTAGCAGTGTTTAATGGAACACTCTATCTAGGCTTTACGGGACCTGGCAGTGGAATCTACCTTGCATATGCTACGGCTGATAGTAGTAATTCTCTCGGATTGAGCTTTAGTTCCCCTTATCAATTACCCAGCATGACTAGTGGTTATAATACTACTTTAGTCACTTATGATGGTCAACTCTATGACTTTTTTAGAGATGATAATTTTAATGTATCGTATGTAAGCTCTAGTGCGCCCTCTTCTTCTAGCTCATGGAGTAATTCTACTTCAATCGGTCAGTTAGCAACATATGGGGTGGGTGCTGCAGTACTGCCAGGCACCAATGGAAATCCTGATACCCTAGCTGTTTCCTTTAGCGCGAAAAATGACACAAAAACAATTTTGGTAAGCACTACTACCAGCAGTAATCCTGCACGTGGTGATTGGAAAAACAATACTGTAACTGGTCAAACTGCTTCGGGCGTAACTAGCTTAACAAATGTTGGCTCAACCCTCTATCTCGGCTATCAAGGTACTAGTAGCCTCAATAATAGCAACATCAATATCACAACTTCTAGTGACGGCAATATTTGGACAACACCTACGCAGATTGCAAATCAATCTACAGGCAATGGTCCTGGTTTGGGCTTTTTCAATGAAGGCTTGCTAGTTGGATACACCTCAAGCAATCGTAACCCTGCAATTGAGATAGCAACATCTAATCCAATCTATGACTATTTGCAGATGGGGGCTGAGGTGGTTGGCATCGGAGATTTTAATGGAGATGGCATAGAGGATGTGGCAGTACTAGCACCAGGAGCAGTGCCGGTATTAGGCTTGGGTTCAACTGATAACAGTCCTAATGTGAATAATTCTGGTGAGGTCTTTATCTACTATGGCTCAAGCAATGGAATCAGTCCTAATGCCCAGCCAGATATAGTCTTTGGTCTGCCAGTTTCGAATACTTATCAAAATATTCAACTAGATAATATTGCTGTAGCTGGAGATATCAATGGTTCTGGTTGTGATGGACTTTTAATCAGCGCATCTTCTGCCGCTTTGAAAACCAATTCTCTGCTGAATAATATTTATCCTAATACCGGTTTGGTATTTGCTGTTTTTGGCAGCACCACTAGTTGGTCTTCTGGCCAATATAGTCCAACTAATCCTTTCAACTTGAGTCTCTTGACTGCCAATCAGTCCTCCACTGACAGTAGTAAACCTCGATACAATGAAAATGGTTTTTCTATCTATGGTATACCAGGATCTCAGGCAGGCATTTCGCTATCGGGGGGAACTGATTTCAATGGCGATGGCTTAGGTGATCTTGTCATCGGCGCTCCGGGCAATGGTTTAAATAATACCTATGTCGTCTATAGTAGTGACTTCAATAGTACTATTAACCAAGTTGGTACTATTGCCGATGATGTGATGCAGGGTACACCTACAGCCGAAACCTTCATCGGTGATCTTGGCAATGATCAAATCTATACCGATGGTGGACGGGATGTTGTCTATGGCGGTCCTGGCGATGATTTAATAACAGTCAGCGATACTTATTTTCAACGTTTAGATGGCGGAACTGGCACTAATGTACTCAAATTTGAGGGCTATAATACTGAAGCTTGGGACCTGACTACTTTATCGCCAGGAGATAGGTTAAAGAATTTTGCAATACTGGATATCACCGGCTATGGCGCCAATTTTTTTACTCTCAATAGCAAGACAGTAGATTTACTTTCTAGCAATGACACCATACAAATCTTGATGGACTTAAATGATACTTTAAATCTCAGTAGTGATTTTAGCTATCAAGGTACAGTCTATCAAAACCAACAATTGTATTATAAATATGCTTCTTCCAGCTCAGCGGCAACTGTTTTGGTCGACATTGCTAATGTTTCTGCTGCAGTTCTTCCTTCTAACTTACTCCCAGTTACTTTTAATGCAAGTCTCATAAATATTCCGTCCCCAATTCTGCCTAGTAATCAGGTTAATAAAACTTCTTATACTGACAACAACTCATCAGGCTCAGTATCAGATACGAACCCAGTGACTTCAAAGCTCTCTATCTCCAACCCAGTTGTTTCTAAGGTCAATGGGTTAGTCGAACTCACAATAGAGCGTAGGGGAGATCTATCGCAACCTCTGACAGTTGATTACTATACTGAAGATTCCACTGGATTAGCGGGTATTGATTATTTTCCAGTTGCAGGTCAGTTGGTCTTTGCAGCAGGGATTAATAGTACTACAGTAGATGTTAAATTGCCACCTGATTTAATCTATACAGGTGACAAACAATTTAAGGTTATTGCTACAATCACTCAGCCAAACAATACAACGCTTCAATCTTGGCAAGTTCAGCTAACCTCTATTAATAGTTCGGTGATTCGTAACTTTAGCCAAACAACACTGACAACCCCTCTACCTAATGATCCTATTAACCCTCTAACTAGTCCAATTGGGGAGCAAGATTTTTATATAACAGCTAACAAACAGGGCTATGCCAGCTTGAGCTTTAATGTAACAGGTGATCCCAATGTCAATGGAATTTATGTATTAAACGCTCAAGGAAACTGGATCAACTTTGTTTACAATGGCAGCACAGGAGCCCAAGTTACTCACAATGGCGATGGTAGCTCGACAGTCAATTTAACTTTCCAAGATGGTGGCAGAGGAGATGCGGACAAGTCTAATAATGGAGTAATCCAAGTAAAAATGGCAGTGACAGATTCTCCCTTGACTCCCGTAGTTGGTACTCCTTTAAAAGATACTCTAACTGGTAACCAGCTCATTGGCTTAGGTGGTGGAGATAGCCTAACCGGTAGCGCTGTCGGGGTCAATGAATTTTACTATACGGGTCTCAATGATACCGGTAGCATCATCACCAACTTTAAAGCTGGAACTGACCGTATTAATCTTACTGAGGTCTTAAACAGTATTGGTTATAAAGGCAAAGATCCTATTTTGGATCATGTAGTTGGTTTTAAACATATAGCCAGTGGTACCTTTGTAACTATCGATACTGATGGGTTAGGCATTAAAGATACTGCTCATAACTTTGCTTTTGCTAAGGGTCTTACAGAAACTCAGCTTAGTAACCCCAATAACTTTGTGTTTTAATAGTAAAAATGGGTCTATCTCTTTAAGATCAAGGGTGTGTTGATCCAAAAAAAGCCTTAATCAAATGTAAAGTAAGCCCCAAAATCCATCGAACTGATAATTGCCAACTTGAGAAAAATAAGTTTTTAAAAAGGAGGTCTTTTATGAGCTTAAAACAAATTTGGAGATTACTTAAAGAAACTTTTGACCAATGGAAAAAGGACAAGGTATTTCGTTTGGCGGCAGCTTTATCTTATTACACTATATTTTCCGTCGCTCCTTTACTAATTATTGTCATAGCTATTGGTAGTTCCGTTTTCGGTGAAAATGCTGCAAGGGGAGAAATTATTGGACAGATTCAAGGGTTAGTAGGACAAAGAAGCGCAGAGGCAATACAAGCAATCATCCAGAATGCAGCTAAACCTAATTCAAATGAAGGGAATATCGCCTCATTTATAAGTGTTTTTATATTAATGATTGGAGCTTCCGGAATGTTTATTGAACTTCAAGATGCCCTAAATACAATCTGGGAAATTGAGCATAATTCAAAATTTGGGTTTATAGAATTTATTCGCAAACGACTATTAACTTTTGCCATGATTGTAGTAATCGTAATTTTATTTTTAATTTCTTTAATCATAAGTGCTCTTTTAGCGGTTATTAGTAACATTACTACGCAATTATTCCCCGGACTAGATCTTTTATTTGATCTAGTTAATCTTATGGTTTCATTTAGCGTCATTACCTTACTTTTTGCCATGATTTACAAATACCTACCTGATGTAAAAATAACTTGGACAGATGTAAGTGTTGGCGCAATAATAACCGCTTTATTGTTTGTTATGGGACAATATTTTATTGGATTATATTTAGGAAATAATTTTTTTAGTTCAACTTATGGGGCAGCCAGCTCTCTTGTGATTGTATTGGTTTGGACTTATTATTCAGCCCAGATTCTGTATTTTGGGGCTGAGTTTACCAAGGTTTATAGTAAAAAATATGGTTCAAGTTCTAGACTGATATAGCTAGTATTGTTATGCTTTGATCTGTTAACATTCTTTGAGGCTACTGAAATTGATTATCTTATTACAGAACAAAAAAATTCTAAATAGTGAAAAAAGTCATCTTTTACTTTTTTCGACTAGATTAACTTTCCTATTTGCTCGTAACCTTTCAAGTGAGTATCCAAAGACCAAATATAGACCCGGCGACTTGAATGTTGATCGCAAAGCTTCTGCCAATCATGAATAATTGCTTGGTCTCCTAGTCCGCGTCCTTGCGTTGCAGAATCAGGAAACTCCATTAGCCATTTTTGAAGGTCTTCTGGTTGGAGAAACCTAATTGGATTAAAAGGAGTTTTTCCGTCAAGAGCCATTGTAACTTGCTTGACAAAATGACTAGCACAGGCACGGCGTTGAGCTCCATTGCCATTTTGGGCAATATGATTTCCAGTTTCTAGAATAGTCGCCATCGGCAAAAAAAGAGTTTCCCCCTCTTCAATTTTTTCTTTTAAAAGTTTCTTGATAGATTTATTTTGATTGGCTTTTTGGGGAACATTAAGCACTTCTAAAAAAATAGAAGTATCTATCAGACAAATTGCACCCATTAGACTGCTTCTTCCTGTTCTAATTGCTCTAACCAATGCAACGCATCTAGTTTACGTTGCTCTGCCGTTGAATTGTCTTTCAAGAATCTATCTAATATTTGCTTAGTCATCAACTGACCAAGGGGTCCTTGAGCAATAAGCGCGGGAAAACGCTCTAAATCTGCTAATCGGACAATTCGACTATCTCCATCTTGGGGATCTCGGTAACAACAAAGTACATCTCCTAGCGCATTGTCTGGCACTGCATCGAGTAAAGCTGGATTATGCGACGTAATCAGTACTCTTAGTCGTTTTTCTGTGGAGATTTTCTGAATTTGCTTGACGAGATTATCAGCTCGGCTAGGATGAACACCATTATCAATCTCTTCGATAATTACTAAAGTTCCTGGAGCCGCACTTAATAGAGTCGCACCAATTGCTAAAACCCGCAGAGTGCCATCAGAAAGTAAAGGCGCAGCCATATGGCTTTCATGGTTTCCAAAGAACTCCACGAGCTTCACCATAACATCATTGCGCTCTGTGATGATGAAACGAATGTCGATAATATCCTGCTCTGGCAAGGAACGGATAAAGTCTAGTAATTTGTTTTTTTCCGTCTCTCCTTTCTGACAAACTGAATAAAGAACACTGGAAAGATTAGCTCCATCTTCTTTGATATCATCATCTTTGGCATCGGCATAGTCGCGCATGGCGGCTGGGCTAGGGTCGAGAAAAACGATATTTCTCAGGGTTTCTCGTATAACTTTGGTAACAGCTGGGATAGTTTCTTGTGACTCAGTATGAGACTCTTTGAAACGGCTTGGGGTTTCCAGTTGATAAAAAATAGCTAGCCGATTCGAGCAGGGAATATGAGGCTTATTTTTACCTTTTTTAAAATTGTTATACATCACACTAATCTCATCAGTGTGCGGATTGGGCGAACCATCAATTTTGTACAGTGGTATCGCTTCGCCCCCTCTGGTTATAGTTTCCTCTGTTACTATAAGCTGGTCTGATAGCTGCCCAATTTCAATCTCAAAATCCGTCCAGTTATTGGGTGCATCTTCAATATGTACGCCCAAAGTAAAAGATTTGTTGCTCTGCCCATAACAGTAAAGTTCTGTTGATTTTCCACGGATGACTGCATTACCTCCTTGGATGTCACGCTCAATATCATCTAACCGTCTCCCTTTGGCCAAAAAAGATAATAACCGAATTGCTTCTAAAGCGTTACTCTTGCCTGAGGCATTGGGTCCTATCAAAAAGGTTGTAGGTGCTAAAGATAGCGTTGCTTCTCGATAGCTTTTGAAATTGCGAAGAGTCACTGATGTTAACATTTTACCCACAACATTGAATTTCGTTTGCAAAGATTCAAGCATTTCAACCTACTCATCTATTACCCCAAATGGATAACAAAACTATGCCTTTTGAGTCGTGCCTAACTTCAATGATTGGAAATAACACTTGATTCTCTTATTATGGTAGTAGCACATCTAAACTCTCTTAAGTACAAAAAAGAAAGGTTGGGCTATATCTTTATAGTCCATAATACCGAATACAGTATTTTCATCTACCTTGCCGAAAGAATCATTGATTGGCAAATAATCATAAATCATCGTGGCAGTAACCTTGCCTCGATATTCCACCATTCTCAATCTGGCTTGGCTTTTTTCTGTTTTAAATAAACTATTAATCATCATTAATAATGGTTTTACAGAGTCATTTTTAGGGATTGGTAAACTTAAAACCAAGCTCATAGCTGTAGGATTTGGGGCAACTTTGAAAATCTCACCTTGTTGATTAGCAAACAATAGAGGATGCACATTTTCGGAATCTATAAACTCTTTTCCATACCAATTAGATGCCTCTAGTAAGCCATCCATTGGATGTCCCGTATGAAGACCTGAGCCCTGCCAACGGCCAATCATAAACTCTAGATCTACGGGTTCTAAACTGTCAAAGAGAGATAGGGCCTGTTCAATTGTGGTTTTACCTTGAGACAAAAGATCTGTAAAAGACTGTGTATTCATTGTTTTATCAAAGTCTTTAGTCTTAATTTATGTAGTATTTTATCTTAAATTTTGTAAAAATAGCTAGATTTATTTAATTCTTCTGAGAAAATTAATATTAATGCAAGGAGAATAATTATGTTTAATTTAGATATTCAAAATAGCAAAACCGGCATAGTAGTATCTATCTCGATGATCATACTGGGACTATTGGCAATCATTCACCCATTTTTTGCCAGTGTAGTAGCCTCCAATATTTTAGGCTTTATCTTGTTAGTGTTTGGGGTTTTGCAATTAATATATGCATTTCAAACCCTCAGAGGACAAATTGGACCTTTTATTTTAAATACCCTTTGTGGCTTTTTCTATATAGCTTCTGGCTTAATCATATTGAGAAATCCAATTTTATCAATACTGAATCTGACTTTATTGATAGGTATTTTATTTTTTATTGAAGGGGCTATTCAAGTGATTCATGCCTTTGAATTAAAGCCAACTAAAAATTGGGGCTGGATGTTAGCTAGTGGAATCTCTGGCATTATTTTGGGGATTTTGATCTGGAGTAACTGGCCTGCTGATTCGCTGCAAATTCTGGGACTTTTAGTTGGTATCAACTTATTGACAACTGGACTTAGTCTTCTGATGATATTTAAAAATTCTCCCAAATCCCCAGCTTATTAGCTTCTAATAGGGCTAATTGATGGATATAGCGCCAGGGCTTGTCTACTTTTTGAGCTATTTGAGCGCAGTCTTCATATTCGGGCTGGAGATTGACTATAGAGCCCAAATGCCGGCCAATTTTTATCTGCACTGGCCCATATATAGTCTCAACAGTTAAGCTTTCTCTTTCTAGGATTGAGCGCTGCTGTTGAGAGTACCTGATACCAAGGGTTGTTGTCTCTCGGAAGATAATTTTTTGACAATCTTTGAGCTTTTCACTTGGACAAACAACGCTCAAAAGTAGTCCAGGACGTGATTTTTTCATCACAATAGCACTGGTAAAAACATCTAGAGCCCCTGCTTGCAGTAGCAAAGGATAGAGGTAGCCAATTGCTTGAGGATTGAGATCGTCAATTTGGGTTTCTAGCAAAGTGACTGTATCTCTAGAAGTAGTTTGCTCTATCTCACCCAACCAAAGCCTGAGCACATTGGGAATTTCTAAATCTCGTGTACCAGCGCCTAAGCCAACTTTTTGTACTGACATAGCAGGGATGGGACCAAAACCCTTAGCTAAAGTAACTACTATAGCAGCGCCAGTAGGAGTGACTAACTCTTTCTCAATGCCATTGCTATAAACTGGAACAGAGCGCGATTGCCAAAGCTTGAGCACTGCAGGGGTAGGAACAGTCAATATACCATGGCTCGCCTTAACTAGTCCCCCACCAGTAGGCAAAGCTGAGGAGTGTATCTCATCGATATTGAGCCAATCAAAGCCCAAACAGGTTCCAACAATATCAACAAGGGCATCAGTAGCTCCCACCTCATGGAAAGCTACCATTTCCGGTGAGATGCCATGGACAGCGCCTTCAGCTATAGCCAATTGTCGAAAAATTTCTAAACTCCACTGTTTAACCCTAGGGGAAAAGCCACCTTGGAGAATTAAATTTTCAATTTGAGGCAAGTGGCGATGGTGATGATGGGCATCTTCCAATAAATCTACATGAACTTTAGTGACGATTTGTTGCCCGCGAGAAACTGGTTCTGACCAAAGGCGGTATTCGTGATCTAGACTGAGACTAGAAAGTTGTGCTTGGAGATATTGCAAGGGGACACCGAGATCTACTAGAGCGCCTAGGCACATATCTCCGGATATCCCTGTTTTACATTCCAAATAGGCTATTTGACTCATGGCAACCCTCTACTCCTTACATCCGGAAAATCCTCAAGCTGATCGAATTAATAAAATCGTCCAAGCGCTCAGAAATGGAGCAATCATGCTCTATCCTACAGATACAGTTTACGCCATAGGTTGTGATTTGAGCGTCAAATCCGCCATTGAGAAAGTGAGAAATCTTAAAAGGCTCTCTAGTGATAAGCCTTTGACTTTTCTGAGTCCTTCTCTTTCTAAGATTGCCAGTTATGCTCTAGTTTCTGATGGGGCTTATCGCGTGATGAAAAGGCTGATACCTGGACCTTATACTTTCATTTTGCCAGCAACAAAGCTGGTACCTAAATTGGTAATGAATCCTAAGCGCAAGACCACCGGAATTCGTGTACCAGATCATCCAATTTCTCAGGCTCTTTTAGAAGCTCTCGGTAATCCTATAATTTCCACCTCTGCTCATTTACCAGATCAAATGGAGGATTTTGTAGATCTATATTCTCTTTTTGATGCGCTAGAGAGCCAAGTAGATTTGATCATCGATGATGGTTCTATTACCCCTATGGGTATTACTTCTAGTATTATTGATTTTACTACAGATACTCCAACACTAGTTCGTAAAGGCAAAGGCTGGCAAGAGCTACAAAAAAATCTACATCTCAATTAGAGCGCCAAATAGCTTCTATCTGTTCAGCTAGTTTTAGAGGATTTTGATCTTCAACAGGAGTAATTGTGACATGGCCTAGTTTGCGTCCAGGCTTGGATTGGTCTTTGCCGTACCAATATATATGCGCGTTAGCTATTTTGGCAAGCTCTAGGCGTTTTGCTCGATAGTCCGAGTAACTTGTTTCATAACCTAGCAGATTAACCATCAAAGCAGAGTCACTTTTTAACTTACTTGAGCCTAATGGCATCCCTAATATGGCTCTAAGCTGCATTTCAAATTGGGAACAACTGCAAGCATCCAGGCTATAGTGTCCGCTATTGTGAGTACGCGGTGCTATTTCATTGACTAAAACCTTTCCATCATCACTCAAGAAAAATTCAATACCCATTACTCCTATATAGGAAAGTGAGGTCAATAGCTTACTGGCGATTATTTCTACCTGTTGGGAAATATCCTGACTGATTTGGGCTGGCGCGTAGACCCAGCGGCAGACTTGGTTTTCTTGAAAAGTCTCAACCACTGGGTATACAGCAATCTCTCCAGTCACAGAGCGAGCGGCAATGACTGCTAATTCTTTGGTAAAAGGTATATATTGCTCAACTAAAAAAGGGATATTTTGAAGTTGTTGGCTCTTGGCTTTTAATTGATTGACATCTCGAATTATAAAAGTACCCTGCCCGTCATAACCACCGCGGCGGGCTTTGAGCACTAGTGGATAATCTAAAGTTTGATCTAAAGAGGTAAATGGCTCAAATTGCGGGGTGGGGATTGCTTGTGAGCGCAAAAATTCTCTCTGTTGAAGTTTATCTAATAGTGGCTTTAGAGAAGAAATAGATGGGCGAAAACAGATACCATTATTTTCTAGAGCTTCTAGAGCTTCTAAATCGACAAATTCATTCTCAAAGGTGATTACTTGGGCAAAATTGGCTAATTTCTCTGTTGCCTGTGAATCAGATATATCTGCTAAAACTATATCTTTGGCAATTTTGATAGCAGGATCATCATCCTTGGGAGTTTGAATGTATAAATTTACTCCTAATTTGGAAGCGGCCCTGGCCATCATCCAAGCTAGTTGACCGCCACCGATGATACCTAAATCTTGCACCAACATTTATTTTGACTTTATTATCTGCACTCTAGAGATTCTTTGGTCGCTACTTGAGTGCGAGAATTAACTCCTGTAGCAATTTTACATAATCTGATTATCTCTGCTGGATCTAAAGAGGCATCGGTAAAATCAGCGCCAGTGATATCTACATCGACAAAAGTAGTTCGCTTAAGGATAGCGCCAACTAATATGGCATCCGAGAGATCTGCGCCTTTAAAACTGGAGACATAGGATATGGCATAGGATAAATCAGCTCCATGGAGTTTTGCCTCACCTAAAAGAGCTCCATTAAATACTGCACCTATTAAATTCACCCCGCTAAAATTAGCCGAACTAAGATCTACGTTAGTAAATTGAGCTTCTTGTAGGACTTGACCTGTAAAGTCTTCCCCTATTAGAGCTTTATCTTCAAAACTAGTGTTGATTGAGGTAACCGAAGAAGAACTAGCTGCCCAAGCATTTAAGGGAAAGGCTATACTCCAAAGAACCATAAGTACGCTCAGATAGCTAAAGAGTTTTTTCATGTAACGCATGTAACAAATGTAAAGATATTTTAAGAAAAGTATAACAAAAATAAGCTATTCTTTGAATTGCAGTAGTAGGGCACTTGTCTATTAGAGCGATAATATCTTTTAAAAGACTTTTAGATATATTGCTGCACTAAGCTTTACAATTGTAATGCGGTTTTAATCTTGCTAGCTTCTAACTTGGTGTCTATGGACTCTTTCCTGAAAAAATTCAAACAAATCTTAACACTAGTTACGATTTCCCTACTTTGTCTCAGTTGCAGCAGTGTTCCTTCAATCAGCCAAAGTCCTTGGAAACCAATCACTTTCGAGACTGATTCGGTACTTGCTGACCTTGACTTTACTGGTGATCCTCAGCATGGCTGGATAGTGGGAACTAGAGAGTCTCTCTTTGAAACCAAAGATGGTGGTCAGACTTGGCAGCGCAAAGTATTAGACTTTGGCGATGAAAAAGTCAGCTTCACGGCAGTTAGCTTTCAAGGCGATGAAGGTTGGGCTACTGGCAAACCCTCTATGTTGCTTCATACCAATGATGCAGGCGCTAACTGGTCTCGCATTCCTCTGAGTGAAAAACTTCCCGGAGCACCTTATGGAATTAAAGCCCTAGGCAAAGATACCGCCGAAATGGTGACTGATCTAGGAGCAATCTATAAGACCACCAACGGTGGAAAAAATTGGAAAGCTCTTGTTGAAGGAGCTGTGGGGGTAGCTAGAACTATCACTCGCTCTGACGATGGCAAGTATGTAGCAGTATCGGCTAGAGGCAATTTTTACTCCACTTGGCAACCTGGAGATACGGAATGGACTCCCCACAATCGTACTTCCTCGCGTCGTCTGCAAACGATGGGTTACACTGAAGATAATAGAATGTGGCTCTTAGCTAGAGGTGGACAGATACAGTTCAGTTCACTAGAAGATGACCAAAAATGGGATGATGTCAAATATCCTGAATTTGCAACTTCTTGGGGACTACTAGATTTGGCCTATCGCACTCCCAAAGAGATTTGGGTTTCCGGCGGCAGTGCTAATCTGCTGGTGAGCTACGATGCTGGATTGAGTTGGTCTAAGGATCGCTCTGTTGAAAGCTTAGCCTCAAATTTCTACAAGGTAGTCTTTTTGTCTCCTAACAAGGGCTTCATTCTGGGACAAGATGGTGTCTTGCTCAAATACGAACCTACAGCATAGACGGTTCAGTATTCGTGTTATGAGATAATAAATTAATTAAATCGACAAATCTTTACGGAGGAAAACGCTCAATGGCAGGTACTACTGGAGAACGTCCCTTTAGTGACATTATTACCAGTATTCGTTACTGGGTGATTCACAGTGTCACTATCCCCATGCTCTTTATTGCCGGCTGGCTATTTGTCAGCACTGGTCTTGCTTACGATGCTTTTGGTACCCCACGTCCTGATGAGTATTTCACTCAGGATCGTCAGCAGATACCCATCGTTACAGACCGTTATACCGCGGTGGATCAAATTAAAGAATTTAATAAGTAGTTTTTCGATAGGTTATTAATCATGGCTTCAGGTAATCCAAATCAGCCCGTTTCTTATCCCATTTTCACAGTCAGATGGTTGTCCATCCATGCCCTAGCTGTACCTAGTGTGTTCTTTGTTGGCGCTATCGCGGCCATGCAATTTATTCATCGTTAGGAGTTTAATCAAACATGGAAAAATCTCCTAACCCCAATCGTCAACCCGTTGAGCTCAATCGTACTTCCCTTTATCTGGGATTATTGCTGATTGCTGTTCTCGGTATTCTCTTTTCTAGTTATTTCTTCAACTAGGATAACTTTAATTTAAAAAACATTTGGGAGCAAAAAAATGTTCGCAGAAGGACGTATTCCTCTTTGGTTGGTAGCAACAGTAGCTGGACTAGGTGTGATAGCTGTTGTTGGTCTCTTTTTCTATGGAGCTTACGCAGGTCTAGGCTCCGCTTCTTAGGAAATTTTTTCAATCAATAAAAAAGAAGTGGCTATGAAAAAATAGTCACTTCTTCTTTTTGGGTTTACCTTTTATTCGCCAGAAGTTTTTGCTTCTACTTTAGGCTCAACTAGAGTGACGCTGGTAATGATTTCACCTCTTCTGTGAAAATGTTGATACTCCTGGAATAGCTTGCTATAGGGAATCAAGAAAACTTGATTGCTTTGACGTAGTTTAGAGATACGATTAATCGCACCAGGTGAACTATAGCCGCTAACTTGAACTCGATAGATTTTATCGTTATTTGTATTATCTTTAACATCCAGAGCTTGCGTTGTCGCTTTGGGTGCGGATTGGGCTTTAGATTTGGAAGCCATTGTTAATTAATCTCCCAGAATTTTTTAAACTGACAATACCTAAAGTATCATCAGACCATGTGCCCAAAGTAGAAAAAAGCTCTTGTTACCAAAAAATATTTAATAAAGTTAACAAAAATTAATATTAAATTCAGATAAGGCCACCATTGAATGATGGCCAAAAATCAATTTAATCTTCTTTACCCAAAAAATCCTGAATTTGAACAAGAGCAGCTTTGGCAATGTTAAAGAGTGCCCAAGAAGCAGCCAGAACAATCGGACCAAAAACAATCAAAATGCGCCAATCCATATCTTGAAAATTCCCTTATTCTTAAAAGCAGTATATCAAACTCTACATATATCTCATTATGAACCCTTTGCCAAGTCCAATCCGGCATGAACTAGAGCAAGCTGATGGTATTTTTCGGCATGGACTATGAGTTCAGCTCTTTCTTGAGCGCTTAATTGACGCACAACTTTGGCGGGAATACCCATAGCCAGAGAGCTTTCAGGGATATCTTTGGTCACCACAGAACCAGCAGCAATTATACTACCTGGGCCGACGGTTACCCCATTTAAAACAATAGCCCCTATACCAATTAGAGATCCATTTTCAACCTTGGCTGAATGTATAACTGCGCGATGCCCTACGGTGACATAATCCCCAATATAAGTTATCTCACCGGGATCACCGTGTAATATAGCGCCATCTTGAATATTGCTATATTGTCCTATGTGGATGCGTTCCACATCAGCTCGTAAGATAGCACCATACCAAATGCTACAGCCTTGAGAAAGGGTCAAATCTCCAATTACAGTGGCATTAGCTGCGATAAAACTAGCGCTCTGCATAGATCAAAACTAAAATGAAATAATTAATTAGGATTTAACATCCAAATTCTATGTCCAATCTAAATTTACAATATCCCATATTCGGCGCGGAAATTCTTTGTCCACATTGTCAACAGACAATCTCTGCAATTACCTTAACCGATAGTTATCTCTGCCAAAGGCATGGAGCTTTTGAAGTAGAACCAAACACGAATGATTTGGTGCATTTGTCATCAAACAGACGCTGGAGGCAATGGGACGGACAATGGTATCGCCAGCACACACATCCTGATGGAATCCGCTTTGAAATTCATGAAGCCCTAGATCGTCTTCATAGCCAAGGATATCAGGCAACCAAAGTCATTATCGCTGGGCGTTACCAGCAAATTATTACAGCATATCTCCGTCGTGGTGGAAATTCCTGGCATAGTGAAACTCTCAAACTCTATGGCTTGCCAGTAGAATTTAGCTCAGATGCTAGCAAAGATCCTTGCTGGGATGTGATCAATTTCAATCTTGAGAAAGACCAGCAGCAGCAGCAGCGCTCAAGTAAGCGGCAAGGCTATTTTCATGATTTTGAATAGTGTTGCACCATATTTCTATCAAGACAGCAGATATCCATCGCTCGATGGAATTCTATCAACATTTAGGATTTGCAACAGAAGAGCGCTTTACTACTGGTTATACTTTGGCTTGTTGGCTCTCAGGGGAATTGGGCAGGATAGAGCTCATCCAAGTTCCCGAACCTCAACCAACAAATGATGCTTTTGGCGATGAGCGATATGTTGGTTTTTATCACATCTCCTTTGATCTAACTGGTAAAACTCAAAGCCTTACTATCTGGCTAGAGAGCCTAGCGCAAAAAACAAAGCTCACTATCTTGTTAAAGCCTCAGCAGCAGATGATAGGAGATAGGGTTTATGAAGTAGCCTTTATTGCTGATCCTGATGGCTTACCTCTGGAATTTCTGTTGCGTTTGGATAAGTAACTATCTTCTGCTCAGGATTAGATTGAGCTTATCTTGGTCAATGGAAATCTGGCTAACTTTAATAGATTTAAGTTTTAAAGATAGCTTTTGCTGGATTTTTTCCCTGGAAAGCCCTGTTAGTTTGGCAATGTCATCTTTGGTAAATTGAAGGTTTCCTATTTTAATTAATCCATCTGAACTAAGCTCTAGTCGATCTCCATTGAGTATTGGCCTACCTTGAACTCCCAAATAGATATCTCGATTGGCAAATTGTCGCAGGTTTTTAATAATCTTTGCCAGTATTTCTCTATGCTCAGCAGATAAATTATCCTGCTCTAGATTGGCTAGGTTGATTATTCCACCTACTTCCATCTGATTATCGGCAATCTTGGCTTGGATTCCATCGGGTATACCTTTAGGATCTCTATCTCCCAACTCTTTAACTAATATCAGCTTAATCAAATCATTGACCTGTTGGGAAGACAGTTGGAGCTTAACTTGCTCTCGCTGCTCAAGGTCAAATAGTTTCTCTTTTAATTTTCTTTTCTCAGACTTAATAAGGGGCTTGACTTCTTTTCTAATCTGATACCATTGGGGAATTTCCCTAGCCTGTTGTGAGTAGTAAAAGAAGGCAACTATCAAGCCACCAATTAAAGAAAAAAGTCCCAGTATAAAGAGTTTGCGCATAGTTGATATTTGATTGAGAATCTCTATCTAGTTTAAAACAACTAGTAGTGAGAGATTTGGACTATAATATTAGAGATTGATTGAGACAGAGAAATTATGCCCCCACGTTGGCCGCGTGAGCCTGACCGAAACGATCCTGCCTATCGTAAACTTGAGGATCGTATTAATTTTGCAGTCCATGTAGCGCTATATGCTGCTACTAATTCTGGTCTTTGGTTTTTTCACAATTTTCTTAAGAGGGATTGGCCATGGCTGGTTTGGTTTTCAGGGATATGGCTGACGGCTTTAGCCCTAAATCTGATCTATATCCTTTGGCTTAGCGACTATTCTATTAAAGGGGTCAAGCCAGATTAATATTTCTTGTTTGAGCCGGTGGAGATCTCTGGAGAATGTTTCATTGAGCCATTTGTTTGTTGTCTGAAATAGATCATTTTTGATCCTGTTGTAAAAAGATATATCTTGGCTGCAGGGGGTCAAGTGCGTTCCAGGTAGGCGCAGAGCTGAGGTCATTTCAGGAAAACGCCGCAAAAGAATGGGGCGCAGATCAAGTGTTTGGTCTATATCGTCATTGTCAAAATAAATAAGCAAATTTCTGCGAATTTGGTAATCATCTCTGATTAAGTCTCTGGTCTGTTGGGGATTGGGGCTAAATTCAAGATTCAAATACTGATCTAGTTCGAGTTCCTTGACAAAAGGAATTGCCCGCTTAATTGGATAGTTGTTAAAAGCAATCAAAATATTGCCAGATCTCTCAAATTCATTATCTAAGCTACCAATTAACAGATGCAACTTGCAGCCCATGCTATGGCCTATACCGTAAACAGGTAGATAGCCCTTACCTAAACGATCTTCTGCGCGCCACTTTTTTTCTAAAGTTTTCCAACGCTTAAGCACTTCAAGAGCAATTGCCCGGTGATCTAGATTCATTTCAAATGGCGTGGCAACTATGCAGTAGCCCTCTTCGGCTAATTCTTGCAATAACCAACGATAGGTAACATTAGGGAGAGTTCCCAAAAAAGCCCCCCCTAAGAAATGTAAAATCGCGACCGGTTCTTTTGAGGGAAATAAAACCCAATGGCCAGATATCTCTTCCCAGTTCATCATCCTACTATACAATCTCCTAAGAAGCCTCTTTAAAACATTTTAGACATGACAAAGCTGACTATTGGCTGGCTCTATCCAACTTTGATGAGTACTTATGGAGATCGTGGCAATGTAATCTGCTTGCAAAGACGTTGTCAATGGCGCAACATCCCTGTTTCTATTTTGCCCCTAGATCAAGAAATTGATAGCTCAAAATTTGCCCAAGTTGACTTAATTGTCGGTGGAGGAGCCCAAGATCGCCAGCAAGAAATAGTCATGAGAGATCTCAAGGGAGACAAAGCCAAAACTCTCAAGCAGATACTGACAGATGGGGTGCCAGGGGTGTTTACTTGCGGCTCTCCCCAACTTCTGGGACACTACTATGAACCGGCTTTTGGAGAGCGTATTGAGGGAATGGGAATTTTAGATCTTGTCAGTAAGCATCCAGGACCTAATGCTCAAAGATGTATTGGCAATGTGGTTTTTGATATCACCGCCAGCCCCCTATTAGAAGAAATTGGCAGTTTTTGGAGAGATTTGCCAAGAGTGATCGGTTTTGAGAACCATGGGGGAAGGACTTATTTAGCAGATGTAGCCGCTCTAGGAAAAGTAGTCAAAGGCTATGGTAACAACGGAGAGGATCAAACAGAAGGAGCTTTTTACCAAAATGCCATTGCCACTTATGCTCATGGTCCACTACTGCCTAAAAACCCATTTTTAGCTGACTGGCTGATTTACAAGTCCCTATCTCGTCAATCTTCAACCAAGGTGAGCCTAGATCCTCTAGATGATAGCCTAGCTTATAAAGCTAGAGAATCTCTCTTGATGCGCTATGGCCTTTAAAAATTGAAAATCTTCAAAAAAAAGCTCTGTTCATAGTAGAATGTTGTTAATAAAATCTAAATTAGTGATAAAAATATGGCACAGCGTACGAGATTGGGAGATATCCTCAGACCTCTAAACTCCGAGTACGGTAAAGTATCTCCAGGCTGGGGTACAACAGGAGTTATGGCAGTATTTATGCTCTTGTTCTTTGTTTTTCTACTCATTATTTTACAGGTTTACAATTCCTCCTTACTACTAGAAGGCTTCAGGGTCAACTGGGCTGGTTAAGAACGTTAAGCTTATAACAGTAGCCCAATTCAAATTCTAGCGGTAGTAATTTATGAATATTTTTGGAATCGGATTACCTGAACTGATGGTAATTCTGGTGATTGCACTTTTGATATTTGGTCCCAAGAAACTACCTGAAATTGGTAAAAGCTTGGGTAAGGCGGTCAAGGGCTTTCAGGATGCTTCGCGTGAATTTGAAAATGAGTTCAAAAAAGAAGCAGATCGCTTAGATGAAGAACCCGTCAAATTTCAAGCGCAGCTAGAAGAAACTTCTGATAAACAGCAGGAAAAGGTCTAGACAAACCAAGGATTATATGAGAATTTTAGTGACTGGTGGGGCAGGTTTTATTGGCTCTCACCTAATAGATAGACTGATTGCCCAAGAACATGAAGTTCTCTGTCTAGATAATTTTTACACAGGAGATAAGCGCAACATCACAAACTGGTTGAATCGGCCCAATTTTGAGCTAATTCGCCATGATGTCACTGAACCTGTAAGGCTTGAGATTGACCAAATCTATCATCTGGCCTGTCCTGCTTCGCCAGTTCACTATCAGTTCAATCCTATCAAAACTCTCAAAACCAGCATGCTAGGAACGATGAACATGCTTGGTTTAGCTAAAAGAGTCAAAGCCAGAATTTTAATGGCATCAACCTCAGAAGTCTATGGGGATCCGGAAGTTCACCCGCAATCAGAAGAATATTGGGGGCATGTTAACTGTACGGGAATTCGCTCTTGCTATGACGAAGGTAAGCGGGTTGCCGAGACCCTTTGTTTCGATTATCATCGTGAGCATCAGGTTGATATTCGGGTTGCTCGTATATTTAACACCTACGGTCCTAGGATGCTCGAAAATGACGGAAGAGTAGTCAGCAACTTTGTTGTTCAGGCTCTCAAGGGTATTCCTCTGACTATTTATGGTGACGGTTCGCAAACTCGTAGTTTTTGCTATGTTTCTGACTTGGTAGAAGGTTTGATGAGATTAATGAACGGGGACTATATAGGACCTGTAAATTTGGGTAACCCAGGAGAATATACAATCCTTGAGCTAGCTCAGAAAATCCAATCTTTGGTTAACCCATCTGCTGAGCTAGTTTACAAGCCATTGCCTCAAGATGATCCAAAGCAGAGAAAGCCAGATATCAGCAAAGCCCAAAAATATTTAAATTGGCAGCCTGCTATCTTACTCGATCAGGGATTAGATTTGACGATTAGCGATTTTAAAGCTCGTCTTGCCAAATAATAGTTCAAGCTAAGGAGGCTAAATAAACCGAAATGAAAGTATGCGTCATTGGGACAGGCTATGTAGGATTGGTAACTGGTGTATGTTTAGCCCATATTGGTCATCATGTTATATGTATAGATAACAATGAAGAAAAAGTTAAGCTCATGAAGCTTGGCCAATCACCAATATTTGAACCAGGACTTTCTGAATTGATGCAATCTAGCACTACTTCAGGCAATTTGGAGTTTAGTACTGATATTGGCTATGGGGTTGAGACTGCAGATATTCTCTTTATTGCTGTTGGAACTCCCTCTTTACCTAATGGAGAAAGTGATACTAGATATGTTGAGGCAGTAGCTAAGGGAATTGGCTCTCATCTGACTAGCGGCTATAAAGTAATTGTCAATAAATCTACTGTGCCTATAGGTTCAGGTGATTGGGTGCGACTATTAGTTCTAGATGGTCTAGCCGAGCGTAAAAAATCTTCCTCAGAAAGCCTGGATGTTGATTTCGATATTGTTAGCAATCCGGAATTTTTGCGAGAAGGCTCAGCCATATATGATACATTTAACCCAGATCGTATTGTTTTAGGTAGTGATAGTGCTAAGGCGATCGAAATGATGCAAGAGCTCTATACCCCAATCATCGAGCGCAAATACAGCGAAAATCCTTCATTGGGCGCTGCTGTTCCCGTTGTGGTGACAAATTTAAACTCAGCTGAGATGATCAAGTATGCAGCTAATGCCTTTTTGGCTACTAAAATTAGCTTTATCAACGAGGTTGCCAATATTTGCGATAGGGTTGGAGCTGATGTGACTCAAGTAGCTCAAGGCATTGGCCTTGATTCTCGTATTGGTGGCAAGTTCCTGCAAGCAGGTATTGGCTGGGGAGGATCTTGCTTTGCTAAAGATGTCTCAGCCTTGATTCATACAGCCAATGACTATGGCTATGAAACTGAACTGCTTAAATCTACTGTTACAATCAATCAGCGCCAGCGATTGATTGTCATTGAGAAACTGCAATATGAGCTCAAGATTCTCAAAGGTAAAATTATTGGAATTCTAGGTTTGACTTTTAAACCCGATACTGATGATATGAGAGATGCGCCAGCTCTTAATATTATTGAGCAGCTCAATAGGCTCGGTGCCAAGTTGAAGGCTTATGATCCGATTGTTTCTCAAAGTGGTTTGAGCCATGCTATTTCTGGGGTGACTATTGAAACTGATGCCCAAAGGTTAGCTGACGGCTGTGATGCTATAGTTTTAGTAACTGATTGGCAAGAGTTCCTCAGGCTCGATTATGCAGAGATGGCCAAATCAATGAATCAGCCTTTGATTATTGATGGGCGCAATTTTCTAGATAGGCTAAAGCTTGAATCTGCTGGTTTTCGCTATGTAGGTGTAGGGCACTAAATTTTAAATTTAAGGAAGTTATGGCTAATAGTAAAGCAATAAAAGTAGGAGATGTTGCTCCTGATTTTACTCTCTCTTCTCAAACTGGAGAAAAAGTAACGCTCAGTGATTATCGCGGCAAACAAGCGGTTGTTGTTTACTTTTATCCCAAAGATAATACTCCCGGTTGTACAGCGGAATCTTGCGCCTTTAGAGATAGCTATGAAGTATTTAAAACTATGGGCGCTGAGGTAATTGGAATCAGTTCTGATTCAATCCGCTCTCATGATAGTTTTGCCAAGAAATATAATTTACCTTTTTTACTGTTGAGTGATGTTGACAATAGTATCAGGAATCTTTACGGGGTTCCTTCTACGATGTTTATTCTTCCTGGCAGGGTAACCTATGTCATTGACAAGCAAGGCATAGTCAGAAATGTCTTCAACTCAATGATGGACTTCGAGGCTCATGTTAAAGAGGCAGTAAAAACCCTCCAAGGGCTCTAGTTTAAAGCCCAGCAAACCACTCATATCCCTGATCTTCCCAATAGCCGAGCGCTTTGGGTTTTTCTTTGAGTAAAGTAATTTGGGTTACCCATTTGCTTTGTTTATATCCTAGCTTGATAGGAGAAGCAAGACGCAAAGGAGCTCCATTGTCTATCGGCAGTGGTAGATTATTTTTTTCATAGGCCAAAAGAGTTTGAGGATGTAAGGCTGAGACTATATCCCAACTTTCATAATAGCCATCGGCCGATTTGAAATTGACATAGTTAATACCATCTTTAGGCAAGGCTAGAGTGATGATATCTCTCAAGCGAACCCCACCCCAGCTCACAATTGCTGACCAGCCTTCTACACATACATGGCGAATTGTCATTCTCACTGGCTCAATTTTTTGGATATCAGAGATGCTCAAACTTAAAGGGCGATTGACCTGACCATCTACTCTCAATCGAAATTTGTTTGGATCAATTTTAGGTGTAGCGTTAAAAGTATTTACAAGTAAGGCTTCTGGCTCTATGCTGCTTGTGGGAAATTCAGCAATCAATTTACTGGGATTCAATAATAGAGATTCTATGCTCTGATTAAAAGGCTCAGTTGCCTTAAAAATTTCCTGCTCAAACCAAGGTGCCCCACATCCTCCCAAAATCAACCCGAGACTTGAGAGTGAGGAAATTTCCAGAAATCGACGACGGGGCAAAAGAATTTTGGACATAATATTTAATTAGCGAAAAAACATAGAGTCAACCAAACTAGAGCCACCGACTTTAAGAGCCAGACGCCAGTGAACTATAGCAAAAACGATAAAAGTAGGAACCGCCAAAAAATGGACAATCCTCAAAGATTGCCAATCGCCAAAACAACTGACAATCCAAGCAAATTGGGCGGGCTTGTACATCCCTATTCCTGTAAAAACCGATAAAATTAGTACTGGAATAATTATCGTATAGATCAAGCGATGCCAAGCGTAATTATTGCGCTTGACGTTGTTTGATTTCTGCAGAGCATCTAGATCTTTGGCAGAAAAAAAACGTATTTTCCAACGCTTAGTAAAAAGAATGTAAATACCATAGAGTAGCAAATTCACAGAAAACAAGGTCATTGCAGCAAAATGCCAATGTCTCCCTCCAGCTAGCCATCCCCCTAGCAAAAATATAGGTGGAAAGTGCCAGCCCGCTCTACCGCCAAAAACCGGATTGGCATTGTAAATCTGTAGTCCACTGGTGATCATTAAGATCAAAGCTATTAAATTAATCGAGTGAAAAATTTGGACTATTTTAAAGATCTTTGGTTTATTCTGCATCACTGTATGTTAAGGACTATTAAGTATCTGTTCTTATTTTGCAATCTCTAAAACCCCTTTTGGTCGCTATAATGAGGCCCATGGGAACAATTAAATGACTAAATTGAACGATGAACGAATTTGCCACTTCTTCTCAAGATGAAATAATTCATAGAATTTCCACCTATACAGGAGATAATCCCAATTCTATCAAAGTTGAAAAGATTAGGGCTCTTTTAGTTAAATTAAAAGATGATTTGCGCCCCAAGACAAGCTCCTTGATGCTCTTAGGACAAAAACAAGGTTTGGTGGAAGAATTTAAAAGTGAAGAATTGATAAGCGATCTTGAAAAAGTTGCTCTTACTTTAGATTCTTTAGTTTTTCGCATTGCTGTTATTGGAGAATTTAGTAAGGGCAAGTCAACCCTTTTAAATGCAATTATTGGTGAAGAAATTCAGCCATCAAGGATGATTCCCTGTAGCGCCAATATAAATGTTCTTAAATATGGAGAGCGTCAAAAAGTTACAGTTAAAAACAAAGATGGATCCTTAGAAGAAATTCCGCTAGAAGAGTATAAAGATAAAGCTGTAATGCCTATAGAGGCGGCAATTAGTAATCATACTGATACTCTGGTTAATTCTAATATTGAAGAAATTATTTATGAGCATCCTGGACTAGAGCTTTTCAAAAATGGTATCGAGCTGATAGATTCTCCTGGACTTAATCAGCATCCTGATTTAGAAAAAATCACCCAAAAAATTATCAAAGGGGTTGATGCTATTGTCTTTGTCACCAGCTGTCTGCAGCCTCTTACTCAAAATGAAAGACAACTTTTGCAATCTCTTAAAAGTCAACTAAATCAACTCTCAGGGAAAGGAGAAGATCAGCCAGCACAAAATATATTCATCGTTGTCAATTTTATCGATTTAATCAGAACAAATCAGGATCGCCAGCAGATTTCTTTACTCTTTCAAGAGCTTGCTAAGGGCAAAAATCCTACTGTAATAGATGAAAGTAGAATACATTTTATATCTGCCCAAAAAGCCTTAGACGCCATTGTTAATAACAATCAAGACGATGAGTATCTGCAAGGATTTCGTAGTTTTATTGAGCAGATCAATGGCTTTTTAAATCAGAGAGGCTATTTGATCATTCAGCAGCCTTGCAATAAATTTGGACAGATTGTTAAGGAATATCTTAAAGAGCTAGATAAGTCCGAAGCAGGAATAGAAAAAGAACTGCGCAAAATGGAAGATGAGATTAACAGAGTAGCCGATCAGATTGGCCATGCTGAAAATTGCCAAAAGGAAATACTGCTTGAGGCAGAAAGGCTACTTAATCTTAGCAACAGCGAAATAAGCGAAAACTGGCAACAATGGAGCACTCAAGATTCCCTAAAGACCATGGTCGATAGGGAAAGTATCGGTTGGTCTTCCAACTTTAATCCTGTTTTCCAGCAAAGAGAGATCATTCAAGATTATGTTGAGCAGTTCAACAAAGATCTTCAAAGTATGTTGGAAAAGTGGGGTCAAGAGCAACTAAGCGAGGTTCTTCAGCCTAAATCGCAAGATTTTGAAGATTTCATAAACAGACAATTAGAAGCAATTCGCTTGAGGGTGTATGGGGAAGGTCCTCGCAATAGGGAGATTTTTAACTATCAGAAATATCAGATGGTTGCCAAGCTTGAGGATAATTTTTTTGGCATTATCGGTATCAGAGGTGGTGTGATTATTGGCAGTGTAATTGCTCTAATAGCAGGAGTCTTAAGCCAGCCCCATTTGGTCAATGCGGTAGCTGCAGGGGCTATCTCTACAATTCTTGGATCACTAGGTCTAGGCACACTAGATGTCGATCAACTCAAGCCTCAAATTAAAGATAAAGTCATCACCCAATGCCTGGAAAGATTTGAGCGCTCTAAGTTTGAGAAAGATATGCAAAAAGCGATCCAAAGCGCATTTACTGATAGAGCCAAGAACATCAATAAAGAGATAGATAAGTTGATTCTTCAGTGGAAGGCTGATTTGCAAAAAAAAGAGAAAACATATGAAACAACAAAGGGCGGACATAAGTCTGATCAGATTAAAGGACAACGTAGTGAACTTGAACAAGTACTTCATGAAATAGATGTCCTTTTGAGTGAAGTTAGCTCTCATTAATAAGTAGCTATGAACTCAGGGTGCTGCAATTGAGGCTGGGTTAATTTTAAGAATTGTAAATGTTAAAATTTATGGAAAAAAAAACCCACATTTTTGGTAAACAAGGCTACAATCGAAAATGTCTAAGTAAATATTTAGACCTGATATTGATCGCATTGTGATGTGGTCAAAACTCTGATTCAGAGAGCTTTAAGTTACAAAAAGTCAAATCCACAATAGATTTGCTAATTTCATAATTTAGATCAGTTAGAATTAACTGTCCAATCTTCTAATTTTGCACCGAAGGAGTAAGAGGAAAACGGCATGACGCAGGCCTACGAGGTACTCGAAGAAACTATCCAAGAGGAGACACTCAACATCGATTTTTTAGTAGATGAGGATTTTGATCTTCTCCCTGAAGACGATACGCTCGAGTTAGCAGAGGAAATATTTACTGAACCAGAAGGGAAAAAACCTCGCAAGCTGGCCGCTTCGCGTCGTCGAGAACTCAATAAAAGAAAACCATATACTGAAGACTCTATCCGTATCTATCTTCAAGAAATAGGTCGTATCCGCCTTTTAAGAGCAGAAGAAGAAATTGAGCTAGCACGCAAAATTGCAGATCTTCTGAGATTAGAGCGCATCAGAGAAGACCTCTGCCACGAAATCAAAAAAGAACCAACCGATGCGGAATGGGGAAAAAGGGTATGGAAAATAGAAAAAATTCGTGATACCCTTGTTCTCAAACTAGAGCGAGAACCCAAAGAAAGTGAGCTTAACAGCGAGGTAAAGAAACAGTTACCCGCTCTAAATCAAGGGCTTGATCAAGAATGGGGTTCTAAGCCTGGTCATCTCTGGGAGTTTAGACGTCGGCTTTATCATGTGCGCAGGGCAAAAGACAAGATGGTTCAATCTAACCTGCGCCTAGTGGTCTCTATTGCCAAAAAATACATGAACCGGGGCCTTTCTTTTCAAGATCTCATTCAAGAAGGCTCACTGGGCTTGATCAGGGCAGCTGAAAAATTTGATCATGAGAAAGGTTACAAGTTTTCAACCTATGCCACATGGTGGATTCGTCAGGCTATTACCCGGGCTATAGCAGATCAATCCAGAACTATCCGTCTACCTGTGCATTTGTACGAGACTATTTCTCGTATTAAAAAAACCACCAAAATACTCTCTCAAGAGATGCATCGCAAGCCAACGGAAGAGGAAATCGCCACCCGCATGGAGATGACTATAGAGAAGTTGAGATTCATTGCCAAATCTGCGCAATTGCCCATCTCTCTAGAAACTCCCATTGGCAAGGAAGAAGATTCCCGTTTGGGTGATTTTATTGAAGCTGATGGCGAAACCCCTGAAGATGAAGTATCCAAAAATCTTCTGCGCGAAGATTTAGAAAGTGTTCTAGATACCCTCAGCCCAAGGGAAAGAGATGTACTGCGTTTGCGCTATGGACTTGATGATGGAAGAATGAAGACCCTCGAAGAGATTGGTCAAATCTTCAATGTCACCCGAGAGCGAATTCGTCAGATTGAGGCAAAGGCTTTGCGCAAGTTGCGCCATCCTAATCGCAATAGTATTCTCAAAGAGTATATTCGCTAAAAACAAAAAAGGGGGGAAACAAAGATAGCCCCTCTTTGCCTAGATTTTCTCGGCCGAAATAATAAAAAGAGGATCGATTGCCGAGAGAACCTGGCTAGTTCCTTTATTTTCTAGTCGATTTACTGAAGCTTGGACTATTTCTATCTGTCTGGCTTGGACTTGGCTGAGCCCTTCAGAAATTTGGTAGAGATATTCTAGGTTGCCCGAAGTTAGAACTACGCGACCTTGAGGTTTTAGCTTGCCCCAAACCTTAGTTAAAATCTCTTTGATGGACTTACCACCCTCAATACAGATCCTATCAGGCAAAGGTTTTAAATCTTCTAAACATTCTGGCGCGTTGCCCTCTATAACAGTGATATTTTTAACCTGGAAAGAGCTACAGTTGCGGCGAATCAAATTAGCCACTTCTTCATCTCTTTCTATGGCAATAATTTTTCCATTAGGACAGAGTAAACCTGCTTCTACTGGAATTGTTCCTGTTCCTGCTCCAATATCCCAAAAAACTGAATTTTCTTCTAAGCGCAAGGCACAAAGAATCAAAATACGGATCTCTCTTGGAGTTAAGTAAATTCCGGGTAACTGTTCAAAGAGATTATCGGGAATGCCTGGGGTTGTATATGTCCACAACATAGTTAAATTAATAATACTTTTAAGGTTTCTAAGCTAGAATCTTGGCAGCCTGTGATAATTCCACCTTGATTTACAATTGCAGTTAAATATTCTAAATGTGCTTGAGTTATTCTTTCTCCTGGCATAATCAAGGGGATTCCTGGTGGATAGGGGCAAATTAAATCGCCACTAATTCTCCCTATCGCTGATGAATAAGCAACAGTTTCATTACTACAAAAAAATGCCTCCCTAGGAGAGATATATAGCGGATCTTGCGCAAGTGTTGGCAGCAAGGGAAGAGGTATCTCTATAGATTTATCTGCTTGTTGGACCAATAAGCCGAGAGCCTCAACCAGATTAGAAATATCTTGATCCAAGTTGCCTATTGTGATCATAAAGGTCAAATTATGCAAATTAGGCAATTCGGCAATAATGTTTCTCTTTTGCCTTAACCACTGGTCAGTCTCAAAGCCAGTGAGCCCAAACTGACTAGTCCTGACGCTCAAGCGGGTGAGATCTAGAGATTGAAAACCTTCTCTAGGCTCTAGGGGTTGCTCTAGGATAACGAGTTGCTCGATTGATTTTAACTGAGCTCTGGCAGATTTAGCCAGATTCAATGTTCTCTCTAACAAAGAGTATCCCTCTTGAGCCATTTGAGCTGTGGCTGCATCTAATGAAGCTAGGAGCAAATAGCTAGCACTGGTTGATTGAACCAGTTGTAAGGATCTATTGATTCTGTTTGGATCGACTATATTCCCTTGTAGATGCAGCATAGAAGATTGGGTTAAAGAGCCCAACACCTTATGAGTTGATTGGATTACCAAATCTGCCCCCAGAGAAAGAGCGCAATCGGGAAGCTCACCATGAAAAGCAAAATGGGCTCCGTGCGCCTGATCTACAATTAGAGGTATATTTCTTAGATGGGTAATTTTTTCAATCTCGCCCAGGTTACCTGTGACTCCTTGATAAGTTGGATAAGTTACCAAAACAGCCCGAGCATCAGGATGTTCTTGGAGAGCCAAAGCCAAAGCAGCAGGGGTAAAGCAATAGGATAGATCCCAATATGGATCATATTCAGGCTCTAAAAAAACAGGCATAGCACCAGAGAGGATCAAGCCAGAAAATATTGACTGATGGCAGTTGCGAGGCAGAACAATTTTATCGCCAGGTTTGCAGGTTGCCAAAATGGCAGCAATCAAACCACAGCTTGAACCATTGACCAAAAACCAGCTTTGCTGAGCCTTGAAGGTCGCTGCAGCTAGATCTTGGGCTTTTTTGATGACAGATTCAGGGGCAAACAAGTTATCTAATTCAGGTAGCTCCGGCAGGTCAGCTCGAAAAACCTGCTCACCCAATAGTTCTATTAACTTAGTAGATATGCCCTTGCCTTTTTTGTGACCAGGGGCATAAAAAGGGCTCTCGTTTCTTTGTGCTAATTGCTGGAGAATATTAACTAACGGAAGATTTTCTGGCATTTGAATGGCTTATAGCTTCAGTTAATTTTCCCACAGGTATAATCTCTAAGCCTATTCCTTCACAAAGGCTTTGCTCTTTGGGTACTATTGCTCTGGTAAAGCCAAGTTTGGCCGCTTCTTTGAGTCTGAGCTCCAATTGAGGAACTGAGCGAACTTGCCCGCCAAGACCAACTTCACCAATAAAGACAGTACGAGGATCCATTACACAGTCTCTGGAGCTAGCTACTATAGACATGGCTATTCCCAAATCAGCAGCTGGCTCTTCTACAGTTATCCCTCCAGCTGAAGAAACGTAGACATCAAATTTGGAAAGAGCAATACCAATTCTTTTTTCTAGTACTGCCAAGATTTGCTGCAACCTATTGTAATCTAGCCCAGTAGTTGACCTGCGCGGTGAAGGGTAACTAGTATGGCTTACTAGTGATTGTAGCTCTACAAGTATAGGTCTAGTTCCCTCGCAAGCTACCACTGTAGCAGTTCCGGGCGTTGCTTCATCCCGATTACCCAAAAATAACTCAGATGGGTTAGAAACTTCTTGTAGTCCTTGCTGGACCATTTCAAAAATTCCTATCTCATGTGTACCACCAAAGCGGTTTTTAACTGAGCGCAGCAGACGATGAGAGGCGTAGCGATCTCCTTCAAAGTAAAGAACAGTATCTACCAAATGCTCCAAAACTTTAGGTCCGGCGATTGCTCCTTCTTTGGTCACATGTCCCACAATAAAAAGGGTGATATTATCTCTTTTGGCCGTTTGCATTAGCGAGCTAGTACATTCGCGCACTTGGGCAACAGAACCAGAGGCTGAGCTCAAGCTGGCCAGGTGAACTGTTTGAATACTATCAATCACCGCCGCTTGGGGTCTGAGATGTTCAAGTTCATACAAGATGGTATCTAGATCTGTTTCAGGCAAGATATAGAGGTGATTATCAATATCATTTTGGGATGCTTGGTCTAGTCCAATTCCTAAACGTGAGGCTCTCAATTTGATCTGCCTGGCTGATTCTTCTCCAGAAACGTAGAGAATGCGTGAGAGTTTCTGGGCTAATTGGTTGGCAGTTTGCAGCAGCAATGTAGATTTGCCGATGCCCGGATCGCCGCCGATTAATACTAAAGATCCTGGAACTACTCCACCACCTAAGACGCGATCTAGTTCGCCATAGCCTGAACTAAAACGAGCTTCTCCTAACTCTGAAATCTCAGAAATAGGCAGAGAAGCTTTTGGACCTATAGAACTAGGGTTATTTTTTTTTGCAGAACGAGAGCTTGATGGGCTACTATTAGGAATTGGCTGCTCTTCTAATGTGCCATAGGTCCCACAGTCATTGCACTTGCCAAACCACTGAGATGATTGGGAACCACAAGCGCTACAGACATAGAGGGTACGAATCTTAGACATCTTGAAATTTTATCTTGTATAAACTCTTGTAAGGTCTAAAATTCCAGCTATTTTTATGAATCTGGAGAGGCAGAAGCATTACTGTTATTATAGCCAGATAAAAGTACAATGAAGAAATAGATAAACAAAGTCACCGGATAATAAAAATTTTTCTTGCAGCTAGGGAGTATTTAAAAAGTTGGAAAATCATAAAGAAAAAATATTAGTAGTTGATGATGAAGCAAGCATCAGACGTATTTTAGAAACTCGTCTGTCTATGATTGGCTATGATGTCGTCACAGCGGCCGATGGAGAGGAAGCTCTAGAGATATTTCGCAACACATCACCAGATTTGGTTGTTTTAGATGTGATGATGCCCAAGCTAGATGGCTATGGGGTCTGCCAAGAGCTGCGCAAAGAATCAGATATTCCCATAATTATGCTGACTGCTTTGGGTGATGTTGCCGATCGTATCACAGGGCTTGAACTAGGGGCTGATGACTATGTAGTTAAACCCTTTTCTCCTAAAGAATTAGAAGCTAGAATTCGTTCAGTACTGCGCAGGGTAGATAAAGATGGCATCACTGGTATACCCAGCTCTGGGGTTATTCAAATTGCCACAATCCGAATTGATACTAATAAGCGTCAAGTTTATAAAGGGGATGAGCGTATTCGCCTTACTGGTATGGAATTTAGCCTCTTAGAATTGTTGGTTGGCCGCTCGGGAGAGGCCTTCTCCAGAGCTGAAATCTTACAAGAAGTCTGGGGTTATACGCCTGAGCGCCATGTAGATACTAGAGTGGTGGATGTTCACATTTCTCGACTCAGAGCCAAGCTAGAAGGAGATCCTAGCAATCCAGAGCTGATTTTAACTGCCAGAGGAACTGGCTATTTGTTTCAACGTATTCTAGAGCCTGGGGAACAGCCTAAGTGAACTCCAAATTCCCTCTTTGGGCTGGAGGACTAGGTGGGGTTTTGCTTTTATTAAATCGACTCTTTACTACTGAGCTAACCAATTCACAGAGTCGCTCTGATGTATTGGGGGTTCTACTTTGCGCTTTGTTGATTCTAATTGGATTACTTTGGCAGCAGATTAAGCCCAAGTCACCAGATGCTGTTGTCTTAGAAGGTGTCCAGGCTCTGGAAATTTATGAAGATCTCTCTGACCAGCTCAAGCTTGAGCTGGCTTGGTCCTCTCATCTTCTGCTGACTAATACTGTAACCAAGACAATAGTAATTTACTATCAAGATGTGATTTTGCTGCGCAGGGGAATATTACCAGAAAAAACAGAATTTAAAATAGGTCCAATTCTTGAAAGAGTTTTGCAAACTGCACGCCCGGTCTATTTGGTTTCTCTTGGACTCTATCCAGGGCGTTTTGAATTTACCTATCTTCCTGCTAATACCCAAGGGGTAATCTGCCAGCCCATAGGTGAAAAAGGGGTAATGATATTAGGATCTAATGTACCGCGCAGTTATACCAAGCAGGATGAAAATTGGATAGCCGCCATAGCTGAAAAAATCAACAATTCTTTAGGGAATGATCCTTCCTTCTAGCCCTTCTTTTTTGAGGCTATCTACAATAGACTCGGCATTAGATCGGTTGCCAAATCGTCCAATCTGGATTGCTGATACTCCATCATAGGAAGTGGGAACAGAATCTGGGTACATCTGTTTGACTTTATCTTGCTCCTCGGGAGTTTTGATTAAAGCAATTACCCGATAATAGGAACTTTTGTCGAAATTTTTGTAGGAATTGTTATTACTAGAAGATGAACTACCAGCAGTAAAAGTCCATTCTTTGACTGGTTGAGCAGGTAAATCAGGGGCAACATCAGCACCTGATGGGCTGCTGTTTTGGGGAATCGAGACGAGATTTTGTTGAGTTGAAAAGTAAAAGTGAGAAAGTATCGTGTTGTTGTACCTGCGCTGAGTAATTCGCCACTGGGGGTTTAAAATAATTTTTAAAAGTCCCGCTTTGATGCCATAGGTTCTGCCAACTACCAACTCTGGAAGAGTTTTATCACGCCGAGAGGTTCCCGCCAACCAAATTTCTCCATCTCTTTCTACAATTCTAAAGAGATAATCAAGCCCAAGATCCTCCCCATTGACCCGTAGGGAATAACCATTACTATCGGTACTTCTTAGACAGCTATCGGTAAAGTCAAACTGTGATAAAAGGGGATCGACAACTATTGGATTAGAACCATTTTCTTGCCAACACTGCCTTCTACGGGGCAATTGCTCAATGACCAAAAGATCATACTTTCCTTCCCCATAGGGACGGGCAATGGCGATAATACTATTGGGATCTAGTTCTTTTTCGGAAAAAGGGACGGCTTTAACTGCTGATGCAAGGCTAAGATTGGTCAGAATAAAACTGGTGATAGCTAGAAAACTGTAGGCTAAGGATTTCATAGGTCTCATTGGAGAAGGTGGTCCCAAAGTTTCTGACGTAAAATCAAGACCTTTTGTTTAATTGTAATGACAAAAATTTTTTTCTCGGTGAGAGCTGAGTTTTTGAGCTCTAGTCTGCTTGAGTTAAGATAGAAGATGTAAGATTGGCGATGAGATTTACAAAAAATAGAAATTTTATGAATCACAAGTAACCAAGGACCAACTTTAGGGGATAATGGATGAGCAACGGAAAAGTCAGAATTTACGAACTTTCAAAAGAGTTAAATCTAGAGAACAAAGATATTATAGACATTTGCAGCAAACTCAACATAGCGGTGAAGAGCCATAGCAGTACGATTGCCGAGTCCGATGCCAGCCGCATCAAAGTAGCCGCGGACAGGTATTCTGTTAATAAATCAACTGAAAAACCAGCAGAGCCAGTGGTAGGAGAAAAAAAGCAACAGCAGATTTTGGCAATCCGTAAACAGCCCAAAAAAGAGCCGGAAGTTATAGAGGATATTATTCCCGCCCCTGATAGCGATATTGAAAAAATTGAGAAGACTCCCCCTGCTCAAGAGTTGGCTCTCAGCGAGAAAACGGCGGAAAACCCAGTGATTAAGCAACCTGAAGCCCCTATCAAAAGAAAAATCATTCTTGATTCTCCAGATAAAGGCTCAAGTATTGAATCGACTCAATATGGTGAAAAAGGTCATATCACTCCAAGACCTCTGATCAAAAAAATTGATAGATCTGATTCTGCCGATAAACTTGTCAAAAAACCAATTTCTCCTGTTAAAAGAGCGCAAGAACCGCCTAGAAGACCAGGAACTCCTGAGCCACAAGGGACCACTGGCGCAGCTACAACTGAAGATGATGGTCTTTTGGTCTTGGGAGGTGGTGTTGATTCACCCAAAAAGCTAAAAGATACCAGAAAACCACTGCCTCCCCGTTTGGGTGCTAAAAAAACAACTTGGGAAGAGAAGGAAGAAGAAGAAAACGCCAAGAAAGCTGCCAAGCTGGTAGGTAAGAACAAAAGGCGCTCAGTAGTTATTGAGGATGAAGAGGATATAGAAGATGAATTGGGTAATATGCCCCTGCCAGTTTCTGTCAGCCTTTCGATCGCTAGACCTCCTAAGCCCAAGGGTACTTCTGTGTCCGGGGCCACCGCTGCGGTTTTCAGGCAGCCCAAAAGACCTACTCCCAAGGGTGAGCAGACTTCTAGAGCAGACCAGAGAGTTCAATCTAAAGTAGCGCTTGAAGAAAAACCCAGCAAGATATTGCTGAGCGGATCTTTAACTGTTCAAGAACTGGCAGAAGAACTAAAAATCTCCGCAGCTGATATTATCCGCAATCTCTTTTTCAAGGGAATTCCTGTCAGTATCAACCAGACTCTAGATCTGCAAACTGCCCGTCTGGTTGCTCAAGAGCTAGAAGTCGAAGTAGAAACAGTAGAAGAGCAATCTACTGCCATTAAGGCTACGGAGATGTTAGATATTGGAGATCTTGAACATTTGATCCGTCGCCCACCAGTTGTCACAATTATGGGACATGTTGACCATGGTAAGACAACTCTACTAGATTCTATCCGTAAAACCAAGGTCGCCCAAGGTGAAGCCGGTGGTATCACCCAGCATATTGGTGCTTATCATGTCGATGTTGAGCACGATGGCAAACAACAGCAGGTTGTTTTTCTAGATACACCAGGCCATGAAGCATTCACCGCAATGAGAGCTAGAGGAGCTAGGGTGACTGATATTGCCATTTTGGTGGTTGCTGCTGATGATGGGGTTCAACCACAAACTAGAGAGGCAATTAGTCATGCTAGGGCAGCCGGTGTACCTATAGTTGTAGCTATCAACAAAATCGACAAACCCCAATCCAATGCCGATAGGATCAAGCAGGAATTATCAGATCTAGGGCTTCTAGCTGAAGAATGGGGGGGAGATACAATCATGGTTCCGGTGAGCGCTCTCAAGGGCGAGAACCTAGATACCCTACTAGAGATGATCATCTTGGTTTCAGAAGTAGCGGAGCTTTCTGCTAATCCCAATCGTCCAGCTAAAGGAACGGTTATCGAAGCTAATTTGGATCGCACTAAAGGCTCTGTTGCCACTTTGTTGATACAAAATGGTACTTTGCGTGTAGGCGATATTATTGTAGCTGGCGCAGTTTTCGGTAAGATCCGAGCGATGATCGATGATCGAGGAAATCGGGTAGAACAGGCAGGACCATCTTTTGCTGTAGAGGTATTGGGGCTCAATGAGGTCCCTGCAGCTGGGGATGAATTTGATGTCTTTAGCACTGAAAAAGAAGCCAGAGAGCTTGCCCAATCTAGAGCTGATACCAAAAAACAAACTCGTCTGCAGCAGGCTATGGCCAGCCGTAGGGTTAGCTTAACTACTCTTTCGGCCCAGGCCCAAGAAGGAGAACTCAAAGAGCTCAACCTCATTATCAAATCGGATGTTCAAGGTTCAGGTGAGGCAATTTTGACTGCCCTGCAACAGCTACCACAAAAAGAAGTGCAAATACGTGTACTTTTGGCCAATGCAGGAGAGGTTACCGAGACCGATGTAGATCTAGCTGCTGCCAGTGGAGCGGTGATTTTGGGCTTCAATACAACCTTGGCTAGTGGAGCTAGGGCTGCGGCTGAGCGCGAGGGAGTAGATATCAGAGAGTATGCTGTTATCTACAAACTTCTAGATGATGTACAAGGCGCTATGGAAGGACTACTAGATCCTGAAGAGGTCGAGGAACATCTAGGCTTTGCGGAAGTTCGTAACGTCTTTGCTGTTGGACGCGGTACAGTTGCCGGTTGCTATGTCCAATCAGGCAAAATCGTTAGAAATCGTCTTTTAAGAGTCAAGCGCGGTGATACTTTAATCCACCAAGGAACAATAGAATCACTCAAGCGCTTCAAAGAAGACTCTCGTGAGGTCAATGCCGGTTATGAATGTGGAATTGGCGCTGCTAAGTTCAACGAGTGGAAAGAGGGTGACATTATTGAATGCTACGAAATGGCTATGAAGCGCCGCACTCTTTCTACCAATTAACCTAGATAATCATGCTGGATCCTTACCTTTGGATACATTTTTCTGGACTAGCGGCAGCGCCTTTATTGCTAGAGATAGTCTGGCTATCTTTAGCATTGGGCTATGCTATTTCTCCTTTGGAGATTTTACCAGTAGCGCTATTGGGCATACTGCCCATTTTTTGGATGCAGTGGAATAAACCTTTTAATATCTATAGTCTTTTGCTTTGGGTTATTAAACATGAGGTATTAACTACTGAGCAAAGACAGGTTTTGAGCCTGTATAAAAGTCGCTCCCAAAAAATATTGACCATAGTGGTGAGCCTATTGATGCTAGTAATGCTTTGGTTAATTTATAAACAAGCTCCTCTAGCAGCAGGAATTGCTGAGAATTTTCTCCCACCAATTAGAATTTTCGGCTTAGCCTTAGCAACAATTGCTTTTCTTCTAGCTAATCTGTTTGTTCAAGTGGCTCTTAGCACTCTACTGGTAATGTTTACCCTCGGCAAAGATCCAACTAGTCTAATTCCCTGGGAAATAGAGAAAATCAAAAATGATTTTACCTCTATTGGACTGCCGGTGAGACAAATAATCCCGCCTTTGCAGTAATATCTTATCGAAAAATTTAAGTTTTTGTATTCTAGGATGCATCGTTTTACAATCAAGCTAGGTTATGGTTATTTTAGAGAAAACTAGGGTAACCTTTTAGAGAGAGGTTTAAAAACATGGAAAATCCTACTACTACCCTGCTAAACAACTCTCCTTTGCCTGAAAATGAGCATATTTGGGGAAAACTAAAACAGGCTATTGCAGCTAGTTCGGGCTTTAAGCGCTGGCAAAATGAGCAGTCTTTGAAGTCTTTCACCCTGGAAGAGCAGGTTCGTCTATACCTCGAAGATACGCTTAGTACTTTAGCTTACTAGATTGCTAGAGCGCCTTCTATCTTTGGACTGGTGCTCTTAAAATTTTTAGATACAATTACTTTTGAAAGTAACTTCCCAACATCCTCTAGCAAGATTAATCAAGTATGCTAAAGCCTACCGCTCAAGGGTATGGCTATCTTCTGTCTGCTCAATTCTCAACAAGATTTTTGATCTAGCTCCTCCTGCTATTATCGGTGTTGCAGTCAATATAGTAGTTAGTAAAAATAACTCCTTATTGGCCCACTGGGGGATTACTTCAGTCGTTCGCCAGCTTGCGTTTTTGAGTTTTGTCTCCTTGATCATTTGGTCACTCGAATCTATTTTTGAATATGCCTATGAAAGGCTTTGGAGAGAGCTAGCTCAAAATATCCAACATGATCTCAGGTTAGAGGCCTATGCCCATATTCAAAATTTGGAACTAGCTTACTTTGAACAAAGAAGCACGGGAGCTCTTCTTTCGATCCTCAACGATGACATCAATCAACTAGAGCGCTTTCTCGATGTGGGAGCCAATGAAATACTCCAAGTTGCAACTACAGTTGTCATTATTGGAATTGCTTTTTTTATCCTGACTCCTGGTACTGCTTGGATGGCTATGTTGCCGATTCCTTTTATTCTTTGGGGTTCGATTGCTTTTCAAAAACGTTTAGCTCCCCGTTATGCCAGTGTCAGAGAAAAAGCCAGTTTGCTCAATAGTCGCCTCAATAATAATCTCTCTGGAATTGCTACTATCAAGAGCTTTACAACAGAAGCCTATGAACTAGAAAGGCTACGCCAACAAAGCGATGCCTATAGTCAAAGCAACCATGCTGCCATTGTTTATAGTGCTGCTTTTGTGCCCTTGATCCGGATCATTATTCTTTTAGGTTTTATCGCCATTCTCTTTTTTGGGGGTATGGAGGTAATCCACAAACAGCTAGATGTTGGTACTTATAGCGTTTTGGTTTTTTTAACCCAGCGACTGCTCTGGCCCCTCACTCGCTTGGGCCAAACCCTAGATCTATATCAAAGAGCGATGGCTTCTACCCAAAGGGTGATGGATCTTCTAGATACCCCTGTAGCTATCGCTTCAGGTAATAGAGCCATTTCTAGAGTTGAAGGAGAGATTGTTCTCAAAGATGTGAGTTTTAGTTACTCTAACGGGTTCAAGGTGCTAGATAAGCTCAATCTAACAATTCCGGCTAATCGCACTACAGCTATTGTTGGGACTACCGGCTCTGGCAAGAGCACCCTGGTTAAATTACTACTGCGCTTTTATGAGCTAGATTCTGGCAGCATCAGCCTAGATGGGATAGATATCAGTGAAATTTATTTAAAAGATTTAAGAAGAGCCATAGGACTAGTGAGCCAGGATATCTTTCTTTTTCATGGCACAGTTAAAGAAAATATTGCTTATGGCGCGCCGGTGGATACAACTTTTGAAGAAATTGTCTCTGCGGCCCAAGCAGCAGAAGCCCATGATTTTATCCTCGAGTTACCTGAGCAATATCAAACCATAGTAGGAGAAAGAGGACAAAAACTCTCTGGAGGGCAAAGGCAGCGTATTGCTATTGCTAGGGCAATTTTAAAAAATCCGCCTATTTTGGTTCTCGATGAAGCCACCTCCGCAGTAGATAATGAGACTGAATTTGCTATTGCCAAATCTCTTGAAAAAATCACCCACAATAGAACCACCATCGCCATAGCCCACCGGCTCTCTACTATACGTCAGGCTGATTGTATTTATGTAATGGAAAAGGGCAAGATAGTTGAATGGGGAACTCATGAAGAACTTGTTGCTCAAGGCGGGATCTATGCCAATCTATGGCGAGTGCAGACTGGAATTAAATAAATAAAATTAAATTAAAATTATTAATATGAGCAGCAAAAACTTTCAAGATAGGTTTGATGTGATTGTCGTAGGGGCTGGCCATGCCGGGGCAGAAGCGGCTCTATCTTGCGCGCGTCTGGGTTGTCGCACCCTTGTATTGACTTTGAACTTAGACAAGATAGGTTGGCAACCTTGTAATCCTGCAGTTGGGGGCCCGGCCAAATCTCAACTGACTCATGAGGTAGATGCCCTAGGGGGTGAAATTGGCAAAATGGCTGATCGCACTTACCTACAAAAGCGTATTCTCAATAGTTCACGAGGCCCTGCAGTCTGGGCCTTGAGAGCCCAAACTGACAAGCGCGAATATGCGGCAGTTCTCAAAAACATTCTAGAAAACCAAGTCAATCTGACCATCAGAGAAGGTATGGTCACTGATTTACTCTTAGGTGAGAATGATGAAGTCATTGGGGTAGAGACTTATTTTGGAACTTGTTTTGCCTCAGCAGCAGTAATTTTAACTACTGGTACTTTTTTAGAAGGGAAGATCTGGATTGGCAATAAATCCATGGCTGCAGGTAGAGCTGGTGAATTTGCCGCTGTAGGATTGAGCCAAACTCTCAACAATTTAGGTTTTGAAACCGGTAAACTCAAAACCGGCACACCCGCTAGAGTCGATCGCCGCTCTGTGGACTATAGCCAACTGGAAGTTCAACCACCTGATGAGGATGTGCGCTGGTTTAGCTTTGATCCAGATGTTCATATTGCAAGAGAGCAAATGAACTGCTATCTCACCAAGACCACCCAACAAACCCACCAATTGATCCGGGATAATCTTCATCTCTCGCCAATTTATGGAGGTTGGGTAGATTCCAAAGGGCCGCGCTATTGTCCATCTATTGAAGATAAAATTGTCCGTTTTGCCGACAAACAGAGCCATCAGATCTTTATTGAACCAGAAGGGCGGGATATCCCAGAGCTCTATATCCAAGGATTTTCTACCGGCTTACCTGAAAATTTGCAATTGGCCATGCTCAGAACCCTACCGGGGCTAGAAAAATGTGAATTACTCAGGCCAGCCTATGCCGTAGAGTATGACTATATTCCAGCGACTCAATGCTATCCTACCTTGATGACAAAAAAAATCCAAGGTCTTTTTTGCGCAGGTCAAGTTAATGGTACCACAGGCTATGAAGAAGCAGCAGCCCAAGGCATTGTAGCTGGAATCAATGCTGCTAGATATGTGCAAGGCAAAGAGATGATTATTTTTGCCCGCGAGCAAAGTTATCTAGGTACCTTGATTGATGATCTCTGCACCAAGGATCTACGCGAGCCCTATCGAATGCTAACTAGTCGTTCTGAATACCGTTTGATATTGCGCTCTGACAACGCCGATCAAAGAATGACCCCACTTGGCAGAGAAATAGGTTTAATAGATGATCGCCTATGGAAGCTATTTTCTGATAAACAGGCTCAGATTATTGCTGAAAAAGAGCGCCTACATGAAACAAGGATCAAAGAGCAAGAAACAATAGGTCTAGCGATCACCAGCGAAACTGGAGAAAAAATCAAAGGCTCGATTACCTTGGCAGATCTTTTGCGCCGTCCCGGTTTTCACTATAGCAACCTGGAATGCTATGGCTTAGGAGATTTGCAATTAGCCCAAGAGGTCAAAGAGGGAGCAGAAATTGAAATTAAGTATGCTGGCTATCTCCAGCGCCAACAACAACAAATTGAGAAAGTCGCCCGTCAAGCTACTCGACCTCTTCCAGCGGATCTAGATTATATGAAGATCGATACTTTATCAATGGAAGCTAGAGAAAAACTCACTAAGTTGCGCCCATTGACTATCGGGCAGGCTTCTCGCTTGGGGGGCGTTAATCCCGCTGATATCAATGCCCTATTAATTTTTTTAGAATGTAGAACTCGCAGCGCCATAAACAAATGAAATGATTTTATAAACTCCACGGTTTACTATATCTTGGAGTTTATTGGCCAAAATTTCACCTGTTAAATTTACCAGCATAATCCCTAAGCCCCTCTAGACCTACTCTGGCGCAAAACTGCCCAAAACTTTCACCCTCTTTTTTTTCGTTTTTGAAATAGATCAATAGTGGTCTGAGCTGGTTTTCGAGATCTTGATCTGGGCATTTCTCAAGATAAGGCTTGGCTAAGGCTATCTGATTAGGATCCCCGCCAAGCCATACTTGATAAGCATTAGGGGCGCTGCCAACTAAACCTAGCTCTGCCATATAGGGCCTAGCGCAGCCATTAGGACAGCCCGTCATGCGCACTACAAAATGCTCCTTGGCAAGGCCTACTTCGGCTAGGAGATTTTCAATTCTGACGATAATTGAAGGCAGAGCTCTTTCAGATTCAGTAATAGCCAGTCCACAAGTTGGCAAAGCAGGACAAGCCATTGAATAGCGCAGCATGGGGTTGATATTTTCAGGGGAAGTTATTACGCCATGCTCTGTAAAAATCTTCTCAATCCCATCTCGATCTGCCGGGGCAATTTCATAGAAAATGAGATTGTGATTGGCCGTTAGGCGCATTTGCGGTTTATATTTTTCGACAATTTTTCTAAGAGCGCTTTTTAGGCGAAAATCACCCTCATCTTTGACCCGGCCATTGACAATAGAAAGCCCAAAAAATAACTTGCCATCTCCCTGTTGGTGCCAACCCAAATAGTCTTGATATTTCCAAGGGGCAAGAGGGCGAAAAGGCTCTAGGGGTTTGCCAAAATAACTCTCTACCTGTTTGGTAAATTTCTCAACTCCCCAATCATTGATCAAGTACTTCAAGCGCGCATGACGGCGATCACCGCGATCACCATAGTCTCTTTGAGTAGCTACAATGGCTTTGACTGCGTCATAGACGTCATCTTTGGCAACATAGCCAATATGATCGGCCATTCTAGCAAAGGTATCTTCCTTGCCATGAGTACGACCAAGTCCACCCCCAGCTAGAATATTAAACCCTTCTAGTTCTCCTTTTTTGTTGGTGATTACTACCAGAGAAAGATCATGGGTATAGATATCAATTGAGTTATCTCCCGGTACAGTTACCGAGCATTTGAACTTGCGCGGCATATATTGAGAACCATAGATTGGCTCAAGTGGGTCAAGAGCTCCTTTGGCTCTGGCGGCTTTGACCTCGGGGGCTTCTTCGGCGCTGATTGCCTTTTCCCCATCGAGCCAGATTTCATAATAGGTTCCAGATTGGGGGGTTAATAGATCCGCTATATTGTTGGCATATTCCCAAGCATAGAGGTATTCTGGTTTTGTTTTGTAAGGAGCTGGCGGGGCCATAACATTGCGGTTGACATCCCCACAAGCTGAGAGAGTCGAACCCATATTGAGGAGCATCTCCTTAATCACGGTTTTCAAATTCTTTTTGAGAATTCCATGAATCTGAAAGCCTTGGCGCGTAGTTGTTCTGAGGGTATGGTTGCCATATTTATCAGCGAGGCGATCTAAGGTTAGGTATAGTTCAACTGGAATATAGCCACCTGGGCTACGAGTGCGCAGCATGAACTGATAGTCTTTCTCTTGACCTTTTACTCGATTATCTCGATTATCCTGCTGATAGGAACCGTGAAATTTGAGAACCTGGATCCCATCTTCACTAAAGTGGGTAGTATCTTGCTTAAGTTCTGTGGCGACTGGCTCACGCAAAAAGTTACTACGCTCTTTGATGCCCTCTACCTTGGACTGCTTACGAGTTATCTCTACCATTGCAAATGAATATTCAAAATAAATAACTATGGCTGGTTCTATAATTTTAGCGCCAAAGTCTAGTGATGATTGTTGCTATTTATTACCATTCTTGGTTCTCAAAAAAGAAGCAGTACTTTCGCCCATCATCTGAGAGTTGAGTTTGGTCAAGATTTTAGGTTTGATTTTTTCTAGCTCTCTTTTGAGAATTTTTTTGCTAGCTTGAGGATCTCCTGCTTTGGTGGTTTGGGCATTATTAGCCCAGTTCTTCAGACTCATACTTTGGCTAGAGGAAATAGGAGAAGCCATAATCTGTCTGCATTTACCAGGATGCTCTAGGGCAAAAAATAAAATCCAATAGTTGCCATTATCAGACATGGTGCGGGCGAATTTCTGCCCTGTGGGTGTTTTGAGATCTAGGTAGCAGTTTAGCCAGCGCGGGCCATATTCAGGATGATTCAAAACAGTTATCCAGAGTAACATTGGATGAGGATTACTCAAAAAGATGAACTGATTGTATCTCATACTCGACATACGAATTACTATATCTTCCTCTTCGAGCATCGTCCAAAGCGCCAGAACATCGCCATTTGGGGTATGCAACAGCCCAGGAAAAACAATTTTCTCTATCGGTTTATTGCCAGGCCATAAGGTATTTAAGCCAATTTCGTAAGGGAAAATATCTTGAGTAATACTGTGCAAATTTCCCTTGGTAGAAAGAGTTGTTCTCGGGCTGGATTGATTTTCAAGAGTTTCTAAAACTTGAATGAGCTCACTAATCTGCTGCGGACGCTCATCCGGTGATTTGGCTAGACATTTTACAATCAGTGAATTGAGCTGGGGAGGAATTTTGAAACTCGGAGCAATAGAATGTGGTTTACTGTGGTGATGAACTTCATACCAAGCGCCAAATGAAGAGCCTTCCGGGCGCAGTGGCATATTCCCAGTGAGCATTTCATACATCACTACACCGAGGCTATAGATATCAGAGCGGTTATCTAGCTCTTTGCCTTCCATTTGCTCTGGTGAGCAGTAGGCTAAAGTGCCCATAAAAGACTGGGTCTGAGATTCATTTAAGTACATTAACTTAGCTATGCCGAAATCCAGAATCTTTACCAGATCTCCCATGCCAGAATCTTGGACTACTAGAATATTGCTAGGTTTGATATCTCTATGTACTATAGAAGAGCTTTCCCCTTGAAAGATAATTCCCCTATGGGCGCAATCTAGTCCGTAGCAGATCTGTTTAGCCAGAGAAATAAAGCGTTTTAATTCAATAGGATGTATTTTAATAATTTCATTGAGGCTGGCTCCAGAGAGAAATTCCATCACATAGAAAGGTACTTCTTTTTCATCAATGCCATAATCTCTGACTTTGACGATATGGATACTTTTTTCACCCAAAAGAGCCGAAATAGTCGCCTCTCTTTCAAAGCGCTCTTTCATTTTTTCGCTTAAAAGAGTTTGAGAGAGAAATTTAACAGCAACTGTTACCCCTCCAAGGAGCTTGTCTTCTGCCTTGAAAACCTGACCCATAGCCCCTGTTCCTATCAGCTCTAACAGTTGATAGCGATCTGCAAGTAAGCGACGATAGTGAGAATCTGCAATCATAAGCTGGGTGATTTGCTGATTATTTCTGTATTTTAAACTCGCCCTATCAAAAAACGCTGCTATTGGACTATTGGCAGGTGAATTTGCCCTAAGAGCATCGGTCTTTGGGCTCCGGTGACTTGCGGTAAATTGCCCGGCTCCTCGACCATACGCCAATAAGCTAATACCGCAAAAGCAATTGCCTCTTTATAATCTGCGCTTAAACCCAGATCATCAGTGGTCATCACTTGGCTAGCTTGTCCCAATTTATCCTGTAGTCTGCTTTTTAAATAGTGGTTGTGACTTCCTCCACCACAGAGTAGAACCTGTTGGGGAATTTCTTGCAAAAACCTTTGATAGCTTAGAGCTATTGATGAGGCTGTTAATTCGGTCAAACTGGCTAGCCAATCGGCGCTAGAAAGTTGATATTGCTGGGCTTGTAGTTGACATTGTTTTAAATAATCCGGACCAAAGAGCTCTCTGCCAGTTGATTTAGGCGGCGCTTGTTGAAAAAACTCGTTTTCTAGCCATTTATCTACCAAATCGTGGCAAGGAGTGCCCCTAGAGGCCCAGTCTCCATTTTGATCGTATTTTTGTAGTCCATTGGTTAGCTCCATGATTGCCAAATCCAGTAGAACATTGCCAGGACCTGTATCCCATCCTATGACTTCTTGCTGCCAGTTGGGTTTATTGCGCGCTGGGATATAGGTTAAATTGCCAATTCCTCCGATATTTTGCACGCAGCGGGAATACTGCAGATCGCTTAAAAGAGCTGCATCTACTTTGCATACCAAAGGAGCTCCCTGTCCACCTGAGGCGATATCGGCTTGTCGAAACTGGGTGATCGTTGTTCTTTGGCTCAGCTTGGCAATCAGCTCACCCCGGCCTAGTTGCCAACTGTAACCTAATTGTCCTTCTTGAGCAGGCCGATGATAGACTGTCTGTCCATGAGATCCAATCAATTGAGCATCTTGGCGGCCTTGCTGTTCAATTTCCAGCGCTGCCAGAGCAAACTGCCGGGCAATTGCCTCATCAAGCTCAACTAACTCTGGCAAAGATAACTTCTCTCCGGCGCAAAGTGAAAGAATGCGCTCTCGCAGTTGCCCAGGATAGGGATAGGTATTACCTGCAAGAAGATGGATCTTTAAGTTATCTGTAGTTCCCTCAATCTCCACCAAGGCCGCATCAATTCCATCAACGGAAGTTCCACTCATCAAGCCAATTACCAACATCTATCTACTTGCTTCCAGTAAAAACAACTTCGGGGAAATGGCTTTGGGCTTCATTGATGGTTACTTTCTGGTCTTTATCTCTGAGATCTTGCCAGTAGTTGATGACATCGGTTGCTTGGTTTAGTACCTCGTTTCTTTTTTCTTCCGGGATCCAATGCTTGGCGTCTAATTCGCTTTTGAGGCGGTCCCAGGCTGTCGTCTCTTGAGTGTTGTTTTGATCACTCCAAAAAAAGTAGATAGTCAAAGGGCTGTTTGCTGCGCCTATTACCTGATCTACTGCAATGCCCAACTTATTCTCTAGCCAAACAATTTTTAATAAGAATTTAGAGTCCAAGGATATCTCCGTTTATATAAATTTGCTCATATCTTTGCATTCTTACATCTAAACGGTATCAGATGCAACAAAAGATCATCGTGCCCAAACAATAGACAGAAATACTTTCTAGCCAATATCAGCAAGGCTACTGATGTTTCTAAGCTCTAATTCGGGAGTAGTTCTTTTAACTAGGCCTGTTAAAACTTTTCCTGGACCTATTTCTGTTACTTCGGTAATATCTAGCTCAGGTAATCTCAACATTGTCTCTAGCCAGCGCACAGAACCTGTCATCTGCCTTTTGAGTTTTTCTTTGAGCAGTTGCTCATCTTGTGTGGGGACAGGATCTACATTAGAAAGTACTGGTATCTGCGCCCTTTGGAAGTTAACGCTATCTAAAACCTGCGCAAATTTGCCGGCAGCTTCACTCATAAAGGGGGAATGGAAGGCTCCTGAGACTTTGAGCGCCATAGAGCGTTTGGTTTTGACTTGTTCTAGAACTGTGGCTATAGCTTCGGCTGTTCCTGAAATGACTACCTGCTCTGCGCTATTGTCATTGGCTAGGACTACATCGGGAGTTTGCTCTAATACTGCATCTAAGTGAGCTCTATCAAACTTCATCAGCGCGGCCATCTTGCCGCCTTGAGCCTGGCTCATGATTAAAGCTCTCTGTTTAACTAACTCCAATCCATTGGCAAAATTAAATACTCCAGCAGCATAGAGAGCAACATATTCTCCCAAGCTATGCCCGGCTACATAGTCACAAGTGAGTCCTCGCGCTTTGCAAAGATCAACTAAAATACTCTCAATTACATAGAGGCAAGGCTGGGTATATTGCGTCAGAGAAAGTTCATCCTCGCTGCTTTGTACTTTTTCTAAGATCGAATAGCCCAAGATCTCTTCGGCTTGTTTGAATTTTTCGCTTCCTTTCTCTTGTAAGTCAACTCCCATACCGAGAGCTTGTGAACCCTGTCCAGGAAATATCCAGGCTTTTTTGCTCATATTCTGTTTATCTTTACTTTGATTTTTATTGGAAATCGCATTATACAGCGAAAAAAGTCCCCATTTTCTCTTGACAAGTCATAGTCATTACGACTACACTAATTTACAGGTATAATTAAAGTCATACTGAATACAATTTAAAAAAGGAAGCAGAAATATGTTGCCCAATAAAGAAGGTCAAAGAATACCCAGTGTTACTTTCCCTGTACGCAAAGACAACAAATGGATTAATGTCACTACAGATGAGATCTTTAAGGGTAAGACGGTAGTTGTCTTTTCTCTTCCTGGGGCATTCACCCCTACTTGTTCTTCTACACATCTGCCTGGTTACAATCAATTGGCGCCGGTTTTCCGTAAAAATGGAGTAGATGAAATAGTCTGTATATCGGTTAACGATACCTTTGTGATGAATGAATGGGCCAAAGATCAAGAGGCAGATAATGTGCTATTGATTCCCGATGGCAATGGTGAATTCACCGAGGGCATGGGCATGCTGGTAGATAAAACCAATTTGGGTTTTGGCAAGAGATCTTGGCGCTATTCAATGTTGGTTAAAGATGGTTTGATTGAAAAGATGTTCATTGAGCCTGAAGTAGAAGGGGATCCTTTTGAGGTCTCCGATGCCTATACTATGCTCAGCTATATCAACCCACAGGCTAAACCATTGCCCTTGGTTACTATTTTCGCTAAAGTAGGCTGCCCTTTCTGTGCTAAAGCCAAAGCCCTATTAGAAGATCACGGATTGCAATATGAAGAGATTACTCTAACTCGTCAAGTTACTACCAAGACACTCAAGGCTGTATCAGGCGCGGCTACTACACCTCAGGTGTTCATTGATGGTAAATTAATTGGAGGATCTGAGGCTCTGGAAGCTTATTTAAAAAACTAAGAGGACTTATGACTACTCGTTTTTATCCAACTCGCCATGATCTAGATCTCACGATTCGCACCTCTATAGTTGAGCTTCTCTCAAAAACTTTAGCCACAACTCTAGATCTCAAAACACAGACCAAACAAGCTCATTGGAATGTCAAAGGTAGCAATTTTCTTCAGTTGCATGAGCTTTTTGATGAGCTCTCTAGTGAGCTAGAGGACTATGTGGATTTGGTGGCTGAGCGGATAACAGCTCTAGGCGGCTCTCCCCAAGGAACTGCTCGAGTAGCTGCTAGTAACTCTCTTTTGAGTGAATATCCTCTAGATATCAGCCAAGGTGTCGATCATCTCAATGCCCTAGCTGATCGTTTTGCTGCCTATGGCGCACATTTAAGAGGAGCTATTGATCATGCTAGCGATCTTGGAGATGCTGATACTTCAGATCTTTATACTGAGATCTCCCGCACAATTGATAAGCGTCTTTGGTTCCTAGAAGCCCATTTAACTTAATTGACGCTCTCACCGCTATAGCTGTAATCAGCTATAGCTATAGCGGGGCCTTTCGCGTCGTTAAGGTAAAAATAGAAGTTACTATTTACTTTTATTTTGTTGTCTGACATATTCTCGCAGAGCACTGTTGATTCTAGTTTGATAACCCTCATCCTCTGCATGATGTCTCTTGAACCAGTCTATTAGGTCAGCATCAAGACGTAACGTGATTTGCTTCTTGATAGGACGATAAAACAAACCACGTTTGCCATCGCTCCAGTCTGTAACCTCTGGCATATCATCTGTTTGAATCTGGTGGTCTGGCAAAGCCGCTAATGCTTCCAGTTCTGCGAGTTGTTCAGCCGAAAGTTCCCTCTTCATAAGCCCTCCTTTCATATTTAGTTGCTTTACGAGCACTGATAATTCTTCCAACATATACATCGCTTTGCGGGTCATATACAGGATTGGTATGTACAACAAAAACGATGACATTATAAGCAAGTCCAATAGTTTGCCAACGTTGCTCATTAGGATAAGGATCTCTTCTGCTTACGGAAAGAGGATCTTCAAACAAAAGCTGTGCGTTCTCGAAACTCAGACGATGTTTTAGCTTGTTTGCTTTGTTTTTTCCCTCGTCCCATGTCCACCGCAATTTTTTTCCTCACTTTCTTGTATTGTAACTACAAATATGTAAATTCAAGCCCGTAGGATCCAGTTGAGACTGTTTGATCTAATATATTAGATAGTATCAACTGGGTGATTATGGGATTTGATCCAGAACTCTATCAACATAAGCAGTGGTTAGGCTTGGTTCAGCCAGTCGGCTTGGTGGTCTCTCCTCCAGCACTGGCTAAATCGGGAGCCTATGTAAATCGTCAAAGATCTATTGAACTGCAGCAAAGGTTCAAATCCCAAATCGAGTTTGGAGATTTTGCCAGTTTTGCCATTGGGTTTCTCGAATGGCTCAGCGAAGATCTATACCTAGATCCCAAGATAGAATTTTATTTGCCTGAATACGGCGAGCTGTTAACCCCTAGTTACACAGTAAAAGATCCTGATACGGGTCTATATATCTTGCTTGTGCAGGAATTACCATACGGCCAGGATATAGATGCAACAGATCCTAAGGGTTGGAAAGTCAGCTTTCACCAAAAGTTTGAAAGGTTAATCAGAGAAAGCCAGATTGATACTGGTTTAATTTTCAATGGTCTAGAGCTCAGGTTAATCTACGCGCCTAGGGGGGAATCTTCTGGCTATATAGTTTTCCCAATCGATGTGATGCAGCATATAGATGGCAGGCCAGTTGCTGGGGCTTTGGATATGCTGCTGGGGGCAGATCGTCTCTTTAATGTACCAGTAGATCGCCGTTTATCTAAAATTTTGAGCGATAGTAGGGCTTTTCAAGCTCTAGTTTCTACTAAACTTGCCTCCCAAGTGCTCGATGCTCTTTGGGAATTATTGAGGGGTTTTCAACATGCCAATGATATCTCCAGAGGCAGATTATTAGCTGATATTAAACC
>Ga0194055_10000055_pt1 | contig 74802 bp, 88 predicted proteins | sample SepL449m_MetaG_FD_155482 | JGI IMG/M metagenome (GOLD analysis project Ga0194055, IMG submission 155482) | Anoxic zone freshwater microbial communities from boreal shield lake in IISD Experimental Lakes Area, Ontario, Canada - Sep2016-L442-9m | ecosystem: Environmental > Aquatic > Freshwater >... | reverse complement strand
AGTGCCATAGCTATCTCCCCGCGGAAAGCCCACATTCCATGGCTGATATTTCTTCGTGCGCGCCTCGCGAAGCATGCATGGTGCTTGATCACTTCCTCCAGCAGGCATCGTCGGTAACTCAGCCGTTGCAGGCAACGTGGACGTAGTGGTTGCGGCCTTCTTATGTGCAACCCACACCAACCGCTTGCCAACTTTTTGACATGTCTGTTTTTGCTTCTGAAAGGTACGGGTTGTGCCTTGCTTTCTGCAAGATGCACTTTGCATCTGCGCTGCGGGAACCTTCAGCACTTCTTGTGCTGAAACTTCGTTAGTAAGCAAGGCAGGAATTACCAAAAGGGCCACGGACGCTGTTCCCGATGCCAAATGGCGAAGAACGCACATACGTGGACATTACTACTTGACAGCCAAAGCACGACCTGTGTAATAGTTGGTTTTTCACTTGCCGTTTGCTCGGCCAATTGCACACATCTTCCCCAAACAGCTAACCACCAAGGGGAACATGTGCCACCAGAATTTCAACCTGAAATACCAATATTTGGAGCAATAGTGAATACACATGCAAGCGATCGCGGGAACGAACCAGTCACGTGGAATCAGTTTCATACATTCGCGAATCAAATGGACGCACGTTTCGTTGCAATCGAAGCACGGTTCAATGAAATGGACACTCGGTTCATTGCAATTGATGCACGATTCAACGCAATTGAAACACGGTTCAACGAATTAGATGCAAAGATTATTGCGCTGCGGGGTGAATTCCTTGAATTCAAAGAAGAGATGCGGCTCGTTCCTGTGAAAATTGCAGGCTGGGTTGCAGGAGCCATGATCGGTTCTAGCGGCGTTATCTTTGGCGGTTTTCAACTGTTGCGCGGTCTGTTCTAGACCCCAAAGTGGTCTAATCTTTGTTCAGCACTACTGCTGAAAGGGGAATATATGACAACGGCGTCATATAAGAACTACTCGGCACTCGAAGCGGCAGAACTTCGCGTACGCGAAGCCGGCGAGTGGCTGAAGTTGGAAGATGGCCTGATCGAAACTATCGTCGCACCACGAAGAATTATCGAGGTGGCAATTCCATTTCGACGAGACGACGGATCGCGCGACCAGCTCACCGGCTGGCGCGTGCACCACAACACCACTCGTGGCCCGGCCAAAGGCGGAATTCGCTATCACCAAGAAGTGAACCGCGAAGAGGTAATCGCGCTCGCCATGGGTATGTCACTTAAAACTGCCATTGCCAACTTGCCACTTGGTGGCGCAAAAGGCGGCGTTTGTTTCAACCCAATGGATTATTCCATTGGAGAAATTGAACGCATTACCCGTCGTTACGTTTCGGAGATCTCATCATTTCTCGGACCAGACAAAGACGTTCCTGCTCCAGACGTTGGAACCAACTCGCAAATCATGGCGTGGATCATGGACCAGTACTCAACAGGCGTGGGTCACGCAACTCCAGGCGTTGTAACCGGAAAACCAATTGAACTTGGTGGCTCCCTTGGTCGTGAGTCCGCAACCGGTCGTGGTGTTGTTGAAGCAGCAGCACTCATGCTCGGCAAAATGGGAACTTCACTACAAGGCAAGAAGATTGCCATTCAGGGTTACGGACAAGTTGGTTCATGGGCAGCGCGACTTGCTGCAGCACGTGGAGCGCTCATCGTTGGACTTTCCGACGTAGGTGGAACTATCCACTCAGCTGGCGGGCTCGACCTTGCAGCTATCGACAAAGCGTTCCGAGATGGTGCACGAAGTGTGTGCGACACCGGCATTGGTGAAGTAGTTGCACGCGGTGTAAGTGGATCAACTGCTGTGTTTGCGCTTGACTGCGACATCGTCATGCCATGTGCACTTGGAGACGCCGTTGGCGAAGAAGAAGCGAACAACATGAAAGCCAAGTTGGTCGTGGAAGGCGCAAACGGACCACTCACCCCTACTGCCGACCTCATCTTGGCCGATAAAGGCGTCATCATTATTCCCGACGTGTATGCAAACGCCGGTGGCGTTACTTGCTCATACCTTGAACAGTGCCAAAACTTTGCGCACTTAACGTGGGACGAAGACGAAGTGAACGCGCGAGTTATCGACCTCATGCGAGCAGCGTTTGAACGCTTTTATACATTCGCTCAAGAATCGAAATTGCCAAACAGGCTTGCTGCTTCGGTGCTTGGAGTAAAGACAATCGCTGATGCGCACCGTATGCGCGGCCTGCACCCATAAGCCAACAGGCCTATATCTGGGCTACTTGACAGCCAAAGTGGCACCTGTGTAATAGCTAGGTTTTATTGCCGTCTGCTCGGCCTTCTGCACACCTGTCTGCATGACAATGTTTATGGAGAAACCGTTGAACAACGAATCACAAATTGATAAATACCTACTGATGGATACCGATCCGCGCTGGCAGGATCCGGCCACGCTTTATTCCGTCCGAATCGCCGCAACAAGGTTGGATGCTCGGATTGATCGACTGAAACTCACACTTGAGCGCGAAATTGCTCGACTTGAAAGCAAAATAAAATGAAAAAGGCGGGGTGCCGAAGCACCCCGCCCAATTCGTTTAATACTGAACTAAATCAGTTTCCACCTTCAGTTGGTGTGACTGTTTCAGCAGTGAATGATGCACCCTTGTAGTCAACCTTCAAGGCATCGAGGATCGCGTATGCGGCGGTCACGATGTCGTTGGTGTAAGCACCATCTGTTGGAGCCTTAGTAAGAACGGTTGAACCTTCAAGGTTCTTGGTTCCCTGTGCAAGTGTTACCGTGCGGTCCCAAGCAGCTGAGTCAATCATGCCTGCACCCATTGGTGATGGCCAGACCAACTTGTTGACTTCGTTCATCTGCCACAACTGGTGGCCTGCACCCAAGGTTGAACCCTTGGCTACAACGATGTCACGGCAAGCTGATGCGTTATCGCGGCAGAATGCCCAACCCTGAATTGATGCTGCAACGAACTTCACTGCAGTGTCCTTGTAGGCGGCATCTGAAGCAAGCTTGTCAGCATTTGCCCAAATTGCGTCCTGCAACATTCCAACGCCTTCTGTTTCGTACGAAACAACGTTGAGGTCTGCTTCTGTGTACAACGCATTTGTTGCTGGGTTCATGGTTTCAAGAACCTGCGCGTATTCGTTGTAGGTCATTGCTTCTGCAGCATCGATGTCGCCTGCGAGCAAGCCTGACATGTCGAACTGTTGTTGAACCAATGAAACATCCTTGGCAGGATCCAATCCGGCCTTGGTGAGTGCTGCGAAGATTTCGAACTCGTTGCCGAAGCCCCAGTTACCAATCTTCTTGCCCTTAAAGTCGGCAGCAGTCGTGATGTTCTTGTCCTTGAACGAAACCTGCAGCGTTCCTGAACGCTGGTAGATCTGTGCAATGTCGACGATGTTCGCGCCAGCTTCGCGTGATGCGAGAGCCTTTGGTACCCATGAGAGTGCGAAGTCCACTGCGCCGTCAGCAAGTTGCTGCTGAGGAACGATGTCAACTCCACCTTCAACGATGGTTACGTCTAGACACTGAGCTGCATAGAAGCCCTGGTCTACTGCTGCGAAATAGCCAGCAAATTGTGCTTGTGTTACCCACTGCAACTGCAACTTGACAGGTGTGGTGGTTGCACATGCTGCTGTTGTGTCACTTGTGCTGCTGCTTGAACCGCCGCATGCTGCGACGACCAAGGACAAGGCAGCAAAGCCCGCAACAGCGAGTTTGATTCCTGATTTCCTCATTATTTTGGTACTCCCCCGAGAGCCTGAGCTCTCTACTTGTTTGTGGTATTTGTGGCTGCGACACCTCGAGAGGCGACGTTCTCCAGCACTACGGAGACTAGATAAAAGGCTAATCCAAGCAAACATGCCCCTAGGACATAAGCCCAGGCTGCGGCATTCTTGGAATTAGCGATATTGCTGGTAATTCGGCTTCCCAGACCGTTCTGGGACCCTCCGAAATATTCTGAAACAAATGAGGTGATTACTGCTGCCGGAGCCGAAATTTTGAGTGCTGTAAACAAATACGGCACTGCGTTAGGAACACGAACTTTACGCAAAATTTCGACATCACTTGCGGCGTACGAGCGCATGATTTCGAGATGAGTGGTTTTCACTTGCGTCAAACCTTTGGCAACGTTTACTAGCACGATGAAATACACCACAAGGCTGACCATGATGCGCCGTGGAATTTCACTGGTAATGGAATACATGTTGTTGAGCACAGCAACTAACACGAAAATTGGAATTGCGTTCAGCGCAATTGCAAGTGGTGTAATCAGCGAGCTCAAAAAGCGAAAACGACTAAGAATAAAACTCATTGCAACACCAAATATTGTTCCGGCAATAAGACCAACGAGCGCATTCATTCCCGATACTGACGCTGCATCCCAAATGCGTGCTGCATTATGGAAGAACTGTTCCAAGATTTTTGATGGTGGCGCAAGAAAGTATGGCTTCAATTTGAAAAACTTGACGGCACTTTCCCAGAACGCCAAAAAGCTCACGCCAAACACAAACGGAATAGTGAAGCTGCGAAGGCGATTAACGAATGTCATGATCAGCGATCTTCAACTCCACGAATTGCACCTGCATTTGCATGATCTGCATGTGTGCCGCGAAGTGCTTCACGGACCGCAGTAATTCCAGCGAAGAAATTGTCGGCAGCGCGAGTGTCCTCATTGCGATTATGGCCAAGACTCACATTGATGACTTCCGTAATGCGCCCTGGACGCGGCGACATCACCACCACCCGATTCGACAAGTACACCGCTTCGGGAATGGAGTGGGTAACAAAGACCACGGTTGTCTTGGTTTCTGCACAAATACGAAGCAGTTCACCTTGCATATATTCACGCGTCATTTCATCAAGTGCTCCGAATGGTTCGTCCATTAATAGCAACGGAGGATGAGCTGCAAGCGCGCGAGCAATGGCGATGCGTTGTTGCATGCCACCAGACAGCTGCCACGGCATGAGGTCAGCAAATTCTGGAAGTTTTACAAGTTCGAGCATTTCCTGTGCGCGCGCGGCACGCTTTTCCTTATCCCAACCCTTTAGCTCAAGTGGGAGTTCAATGTTTTTTGCAACAGAACGCCAGTCGAATAAGCCGGCTTGCTGAAACGCCATGCCGTAGTCCTGATCCAGTCGCGACTGCGCCGCAGTTTTGCTGTTTACCGTGACAACGCCAGAAGTTGGTTCCAAGAGATTGGCAATCAGTCTCAACAACGTTGATTTGCCACAACCCGATGGGCCGATAAGCGAAACGAACTCTCCTGGCTCAACGGTCAAGTTCACATCAACAAGCGCATCCACTTGTTTTGGTGTGCCCTGATTGAATATCTTGCTTACTCCCGCAACATGAACTGCGCTCATGTGGTGGTCTCCTTTGGTCGGTTCCGCATCAACATCACATCTGCAAGCGCAACTAGGCCAGCCATTGCAAGACCAAGTCCTGCGGCGCCAAATACTGCGGTAAACACTTTCGCCGGATCACCTGTTGCTTGACGGGCATATTCAATAATTAACCGGCCAATGCCACCTTTGAGTCCGGTGGAAATTTCGGCAACAACTACACCAATGACCGATCCTGAAGCACCCAGCTTGAACGCCGGCACCATGTATGGAATTGCAGCAGGAAAGCGCAACTTGATCAATGTTTGCTTCCACGAGGCCGCATAACTATCCATTAATTCGAGCGATGCAGCTGGTGCGCTCTTTAATCCACGCAATGTGCCAACTGCGATCGGGAAGAACGCGAGAAATGCGCCCAGAACAGATGCAGAGAGCCAGCGTGGCCAGGTGAAGCCAAAGATGTGCAATTTGCCACCCCACGACACCACCAGTGGTGCAAGTGCAATGAGGGGAACTGTTTGTGAGATCACCAAATATGGGAGCAACCCTCGCTCCATGGTTTTGAAACGGGTCATCAGCGCGGCGAGCGCAACACCAATTGACGAGCCAATTACAAAACCAACCATGGCTAAACGGAACGAATACCAAGCACCCTGTAATACCACTAACCAGATTTGGCGTGAATGTGGACCGCGCATCTCTGGCTGTGCATAGCGACGCAACATCTCCCACAGATGTGGCATTGCTGTGTCATTAGAGCGAGGCAATATTGCTACGCCAAAAAACTTGCCGCCCTTTTCCGGTCCGACAACTTTGTACAACTCCCAGAGCACAGCAACGAGCGCAACCGACACAAAAAACATTCCTGTGCGATATGCAGCCCGTCGCAGTGATTGGTTCATTGCTTAGCTTTACCCAAATCCTGAATCGCAGGAATGATTTTTTCGCCGTAGGCCTCGAGGGTCTCTTCCTTACCATCGTGTTGCAAGTACACCGCAAATTGATCGACGCCCATTTCCTTAAGTTCTTTCAGGCGACGAATGTGCTCGTCCGCATTACCAAGAATGCAGAACCGATCAATAATTTCATCTGGCACAAACGTGGTGTGGCTATTGCCGGTACGTCCATGTTCGTTGTAGTCGTAACCCTGGCGATTCTTGATGTACTCAGTGAGTGCTTTTGGAACTGCCGAATTTTCGCCATAACGCTCCACGATGTCGGCTACGTGGTTACCCACCATGCCACCGAACCAACGGGTTTGATCGCGCATGTATGGAAGGTCATCACCAACGTAAGCAGGTGCTGCGACGCAGATCTTCACACTCTTTGGGTCGCGACCAGCAGCCTTCGCTGCATCACGAACTGCCTTGATGGTCCATTCAGCAATGCTTAAGTCGGCAAGTTGCAAAATGAAACCATCTGCAACTTCGCCAGTCAATGCAAGCGCCTTTGGACCATACGCAGCAACCCACACTTCGAGTTCGCTCTTTGACGCCCACGGAAAACGAATGCTCGAGCCGTTGTAATCAACTGCACGACCGCAACCGAGTTCACGAATGACATGCACGCTTTCGCGCAACGTTGCCAGCGTTGTTGGTTTGCCGTTGGTTACGCGAACAGCTGAGTCCCCACGACCAATTCCACATACGGTGCGATTGCCGTACATTTCATTGAGCGTTGCATAGGTGCTTGCCGTCACGGTCCAGTCACGCGTTGCAGGGTTGGTCACCATTGGACCAACAATGACGTTGCGAGTTTCAGCCAAAATTTGGCTGAAGATCACATACGGTTCCTGCCACAAAATGTGACTATCAAATGTCCACACATGCGAAAAGCCAAACATTTCGGCTTTCTTGGCTAGATCCACTACGCGCGATGATGGCGGAGTGGTTTGCAATACAACACCGATGTCCATTGCTCTCCCCTTAATTAATTATGTAGACGTGTGATTAGCGGTTTTGCGGGAAACCCAAGTTGACCGACGATGTGCGTGGGTCTGGCCAACGTGAGGTAACGACTTTGCCGCGGGTGAAGAAGTTGATTCCCTCTGGACCGTACATGTGTTGGTCGCCGAACAGTGAAGCCTTCCAACCACCAAATGAGTAGTACGACACCGGAACTGGAATTGGCACGTTGATGCCAACCATTCCCACCTGAACGTCGAACTGGAATTGGCGAGCAACGCCACCGTCGCGGGTGAAGATTGCCGTGCCGTTACCAAACTGGTTGTTATTGATGGTGTCGAGGCCTTCTTGGTAGCTCTTCACACGCATCACGGTAAGTACTGGTCCGAAAATTTCTTCGTCGTAGCACTTCATGCCTGGCTTCACATTGTCGATGAGGCTTGGATTCAAGAAGAAACCGGCATCTTTTGCCTTGTCAGTTCCGTCAACAACAACTTTTGCACCTTCAGCATTTGCATTCGTCACAAAGCTTGCAACCTTGTCGCGATGTTCGCGACTGATGAGTGGTCCCATTTCTGCAGATGGATCGGTTCCTGGTCCTACTTTGATGTTTGGAATGCGTGACTTCAGTTTGTCAACGAGAGCGTCAGCAATTGAGTCAACTGCAAGCACAACTGAAACCGCCATGCAACGCTCGCCTGCTGAACCGTACGCTGCTGACACCGCAGCATCTGCGGCCATGTCGAGGTCTGCGTCTGGAAGCACGAGCATGTGATTCTTTGCGCCACCAAGTGCCTGAACGCGCTTGCCGTTCTTCGTTCCGGTTTCATACACGTACTTCGCAATTGGCGTTGAACCAACGAACGACACTGACTGAACGTCCTTGTGCTCGAGTAAACGATCTACAGAAACCTTGTCACCGTGCAACACGTTGAACACGCCTTCTGGCAATCCGGCTTGACGCAACAAGTCTGCAATGAACATTGCTGCCGATGGATCCTTTTCTGATGGCTTCAAGATGAAGGTGTTTCCACACATAATGGCGTTTGCAAACATCCACATTGGCACCATGGCTGGGAAGTTGAACGGAGTAATTCCTGCGACAACACCAAGAGGCTGACGAATTGAATACACATCAACTCCGCCTGAAGCTTGCTCTGAATATCCACCCTTCAACATGGCTGGAATACCGCAAGCAAACTCGATGTTTTCAAGGCCGCGGGCGATTTCTCCCATTGCATCGCTTGGCACTTTTCCGTGCTCAATCGAAACGATATTGGCAAGTTCTTTACGGTTTGCATCGATCAGTTCGCGCATACGGAACATAATTTCTGCGCGGCGAGACAAGTTTGTTGCACGCCATGTAACGAAGGCTTCCTTCGCTACAGCGACGACTGCATCAACTTCGGCAACTGATGCCAGATCAACTTCGGCTTGTACTTCTCCGGTGGCCGGGTTGTAAACCTTGCCAACGTTTCCTGATGTTCCGGCTACAACTTTGTTGTTGACCCAGTGGCTAATGCGTTGCATGTCTCTCCTGATTGTTTTTTGTTAGAGGGGTTACTGAATTAATTGAGGTACTGGCACAGATCACGCTTAATGAACTTGCCGTGACCTTTCTTGCCGGTGAAGGTGTCTTTTTCGACAACGACCATTCCACGCGACAACACGGTGTCTACCTTGCCGTCCACTTTGAAACCTTCCCACGAAGAGTGGTCCATGTTCATGTGGTGCTTGTCGTTAATTCCAATTTTGGTTTTACCGTTTGGATCCCACACCAAAATGTCGGCGTCTGACCCTGGAGCAATGATGCCCTTCTTTGGATACATGCCGAACATGCGGGCTGGCGAAGTGCTGCAGGTTTCCACCCAACGCTCGAGTGAAATTTCACCTTGCACAACGCCCTGGTAAATAAGTTCCATGCGGTGCTCTACAGAGCCCATGCCGTTTGGAATCTTAGAGAAGTTGCCAATGCCAAGTTCTTTTTGATCCTTCATGCAGAACGGGCAGTGGTCGGTTGACACAACTGCCAACTCATTCATGCGCAAGCCCTTCCACAAGTCGGCATGGTGATTGTGCTTGTCGTGCTTGCTACGAATTGGCGGCGAGCACACGTACTTTGCACCTTCAAACCCTGGCTGTGCCAAGTGATCCTCAAGCGTCATGTACAAGTACTGCGGGCAAGTTTCAGCAAACACGTTCAAGCCTTCGTGACGTGCTTCGGCAAGTGCGTTGAGTGCTTCCGATGCCGACATATGCACGATGTACAACGGCACGTTGCCTGCAACTTTTGACAACACGATTGCACGACTGGTTGCTTCGCCTTCCAACAAACTTGGACGGCTGTAGCTGTGATACTTCGGATCGGTTTCGCCGCGAGCAATGTGCTGCTGCACCAACACGTCAATTGCAATGCCGTTTTCGGCGTGCATCATGATGGTGGAGCCGTTGCTGCTCGCCTGCTGCATTGCGCGCAGAATTTGGCCGTCGTCACTGTAGAAAACGCCCGGGTAAGCCATGAACAACTTGAAGGATGTGATGCCCTCGTTCTTGACTAAGTAGTCCATGTCGGCAAGAGCTTGATCGTCGATGCCGCCAATGATCTGGTGGAACGCATAGTCAATTGAGCAATTGCCTTCGGCCTTTTTGTGCCACGTCTTCAACGACTCTTGAACGTTTTCTCCATAGCGCTGCACTGCGAAGTCAACAATGGTGGTGACTCCACCCCATGCTGCTGCATTGGTTCCTGTTTCAAACGTGTCACTCGCGTTGGTGCCGCCGAAAGGCAACTCCATGTGCGTGTGCACATCAATACCGCCAGGAACAACAAACTTTCCTGTTGCATCAATGACCTTGTCGGCAATGATGTTGAGTGCTTCAACCTGACCTGGTTCAAGCAGTGCGCTAATGGTGTCGCCTTCAATCAACACATCGACGCGATGTCGACCTGTTGGGCTAACGACGGTTCCGTTTTTAATCAGTGTGCGTGCCATATTTCCCCCAATGACTCGAAGTGATGTTTAACGTTCTGAAATTTCGTGATATGCGTCTGGACGACGGTCGCGGTAGAACGGCCAACGATCGCGCACCATGCGGATCTTGTCCATATCCAAATCGCGAACGATGAGTTCGTGTTTGAACGCATCGCCGACTTCGCCAACAAACTTGCCTTCTGGGTCTACGAAGTAGCTCTGACCATAGAAATCGTTGGTACCCATGTCTTTTTCAATACCAACGCGGTTAATTGCCCCGACGTAATACATATTGGCAACAGCCGATGCTGGCTGCTCTACACGCCAGATGTATTCAGACAAACCTCGGCTTGTGGCCGATGGGTTGAACACAATCTCTGCGCCATTAAGTCCAAGTGCGCGCCAACCTTCTGGGAAGTGGCGGTCATAACAGATGTACACGCCAACTTTGCCAACTGCAGTATCAAACACTGGGTAGCCATGTGTGCCAGGTGTGAAGTAGTACTTCTCCCAGAATCCAGGAACCTGCGGGATGTGCTGTTTACGGTACTTGCCCAAATAACGACCGTCGGCGTCGATAACCGCTGCGGTGTTGTAGTACAAACCAGGCTGAACAATTTCGTACATTGGCAACACGAGCACCATGTTCAATTCTTTTGCGAGTGATTGGAAACGCTTCGTGGTTGGGCCGTCTGGAATTGGCTCGGTGTACGAGAAATACTTTGGGTCCTGTTCTTGACAGAAGTACGGACCATAAAACAATTCTTGGAAGCACATAATTTGTGCGCCTTGCTTTGCGGCTTCACGGGCTGCTGCCTCGTGCTTATCGATCATCGATTCTTTGTCGCCAGTCCATTCGGTCTGCAACAACGCTGCTTTTACGATTCTTGCCATGATGGCTCTCCCCTTTGAATGCCTATGTAAGGAAATTCAGGCTAGTAGCCATCACCCCAAACGGTAAAGCCCCAAACGGGTGAAGTTACTTATGCAGAAACGGTGGCGCGGCGGGCTGGCAGAAACTTCAGGGCAAACAAGGCCCCTGCAATTGCAACGCCAGCACCTGTGAAACAGGCCGTGTGGAACCCATGCATGAAGGCTTCGCTGACGGCTTGTCGTACTGCTGCAACGGCCTCGGGGGTTGGAGCCCGCTCAGCCACTGCAAAACCTGCACCCGCTGATTCTTTGGCTAATGCCACAGCTTCGGCAGGCAAATTGAACTTCGAAATCAATTCGCCAAGTTTCGGTCCGTAGAGCGATGCAAAAACCGAGCCGCTGATGGCAACGCCAAGTGTTCCGCCCACTTCACGACTCACATCGTTCACTGCAGAACCAACGCCGGCCTTCTCACGTGGCAACTCTCCCATCACCGCATCCGTCGCCGGTGAAGTAACGAGTGCAAGTCCGTTAGCAAGAAACAACATGCTGATAATGACTGGGCCCCAGTACGCAGTATTTGCTTCGCAGAACCCAATGATGACAAGACCGATCATCATGTTGGTGAGACCCATTGCAACAATTCGTTTTGTTCCAAACTTCAACGCAAGTCGCGCAGCAATCGGCGCGGTTACGCCCGCACCAATTGCAAACGGCAAGGTGTGCACGCCAGCCGACAGCGTGCTGTAGCCACGAACGAATTGAAAGTATTGAGTAACGAGAAATGTGAAACCGAACAATACGAAAAACGCGATGGCGATTGAACCAGTAGCTGCAGAGAGTCGCGCATTGCGAAATACTCGAACGTCAAGCAACGGTTCGTTTGTGGAAAGCTCACGCTTCACAAAGGCTGCGAGTAACAGCGCCGTACCAGCAAACGATGTGAGTGTTGCAATACTTGTCCATCCGCGATGCGGTCCTTCAATCACGGTGTACACCAGCAAACCAACCATGGCAATGGACAACACAAACCCCATGAAGTCCAGGCGATGTGGATTCGGGTCTTTCGAAGTTGGAATAAAAATTGCTCCAAGAATCAATGCGATAACACCAACTGGAATATTGACGAGAAATACCGAGCCCCAATAGAAATGCTCAAGCAGGAATCCGCCAGTGATTGGGCCGAACGCAACCGCCATTCCCGAAACCGCCGACCAAATTCCAATCGCCTTTGCGCGTTCGATTGGATCACGGAAAACATCAATAAGAATTGCCAAAGTTGCTGGAAAAATTGCAGCTGCACCAATGCCCATTGCGCCGCGCGCGATGATCAATGTTGCAGTTGAAGTTGCGAACGATGCCCATATTGAGCAACCAACGAAAGCGACCATGCCGATTTGGATTGCACCTTTACGCCCAAAGCGATCGCCAAGGCCCCCGAAAGCCAACAGCAAGCACGCAAATATCAGCGAATACGAGTCAACGATCCATTGCAATCCACTGGTTGATGCACCAAGTTCGCGCGACAACGTCGGAAGCGCAACGTTAATGATGAGGTTGTCAACCACAACCATGAACAAGCTGATGCACAGCACCAGCATGATCATCCAGCGGCGGTCGTGAATTTTGGAGTCTGGGAGCGTATTCATACTTGACAGTGTCTAGTACAGAAACTAGATAGTGTCAAGTTATGGCTCCAACTAAATCAGATGCCCTGCGCAGAGTGGTTTTAGATGCGGCGCTAGCGATTTCAGCAAACGCTGGGCCAGATGCACTTTCACTGCGTGAAGTAGCGCGTGAAGCGGGCGTTTCACACCAAGCCCCGTATCACCACTTCGGCGACAGGGCGGGAATTTTCGCGGCAATTTCTGAAGAGGGATACGCAGAACTTGGCGATGCTCTATTACGTAGTCGAACTCACGGCGCAACTTCAATGTGTGAGGCCTACGTGCACTTTGCGCTTCAACATAAAGGCCACTTTCGTGTGATGTTTAGAAACGATCTGTGCAATGTTGGCAATTACCCAGGCGCTCTTGTTCAAGCCGATAGAGCATTCAGCATTTTGCTTGACGAAGTTACAACCTTGCTCGGCAGGGACGCATCGATGAATGAAGCCAAAGCCCAGGCAACATATATGTGGTCAGTGGCACATGGATTAGCAACACTCCTCATTGATGGTCCACTTGAGAAAAAACTGGGTGGAATTACAGATGTGAACGCGCTAGTCAAACAGGTTGCGCAACTCGCCTCCGCATCTATTCATGCATGATCAACAACGCATTCCGCAAACGATCACGCCTACAGTTATCTCATGAACTTGGTCCGTCGATGTGCTGCAGTTTCTGTACTCATTGGAACACTCTCTGCGTGCGCCGGTACCGCACAACAATCCGCTAATCCAATACAGAACGATGGTTGCAGGGCTGGTTCAGCATTAGACGGACCACTCAACATCGCCACCACTGTTGCGCCGATTACCAGCATCGTCGCCAATATCGCCGGTGGCTCCGGGGCCACCATCACTGGAATCGTTCCCGAAGGAACTAACTCGCACACGTTTGAACCAAAACCAAGTGATGCCGCAACTTTGGAAAATGCAGACGTCATTTTTATTAACGGCCTAGTACTTGAAGAACCAACAAAAGACTTGGCACTTGCCAACCTGAAAGACGGTGCGATTATCTGTGAAGTCGGATCGGCAATTCTGTCGCCCGATCAATACATCTACGACTTCTCTTTTCCTAAAGATGGCGGAAAGCCAAACCCACACTTGTGGACGAACCCGCCAATGGCCAAGCAATACGCCGAAGTCGTTCGCGATGTTCTGTCGCGTCTAGATCCAGCACATGCCGAACTCTTTGCAAAAAACTATGCAGCCTTTGCAGAAAAAATTGATGCCTTAGACGCAGCAATGATTACTGCGACTGCATCAATCCCGGAGTCGCAACGAAAACTGCTCACGTACCACGACGCATATGCATATTTTTCCGTGCATTACGGATATACCGTGATCGGAGCCATCCAACCTTCTTCCTTTCAGGAACCAACCCCGAAGGAAATTGCTGACCTCATTAATCAAGTAAAGAATTCTGGCGTCACAGCCATATTTGGTAGCGAGGTATTTCCTTCGCCGGTACTTGAGCAAATTGGCGCCGAAACTGGGGTTCGATACGTGGACGTACTGCGCGATGACGACCTGCTCGGCAAGCCTGGTGACGCAGAACACTCCTGGCTAGGGCTCATGCGGTTTGACTACAGCACCATGGTGGAAGCCCTTGGTGGGGATGCAACAGCGCTAAAAAATTTGGATGTGAATAATGCAACGAAGGACACCGCCACCTACCCTCAGTAGGACGACATGAGTACCCCACCACTCATCAACTGCGAACACGTTTCCTGCACCTACGGCAATGCCGCGGTGCTCGATGACGTATATATGACTCTCAACCGCGGCGAGTTCGTAGGTGTCGTTGGACCGTCAGGTTCTGGAAAAACAACTTTGCTCAAGGCCATTCTTGGCACGCACCCCGTTGCCCATGGTGCCATCACCATGCAGCCAAAACTCACACTTGGATATGTCCCCCAAGTTGAAACTGTGGATTGGTACTTCCCCGTCACGGTTGAAGAAGTAATCGTGATGACTCGTTCGAAAAGCACCTGGTGGCCACGCATCACCCTCGCTGAACGCACAGCGGTTCGTGAAGTTCTCGAACGTTTGGGAATTGGAGAAGTAGCGCATCGACATATTCGCGAGCTGTCAGGTGGACAACAACAGCGAGTGTTCCTCGCTCGCGCAATGTTTCGCAATCCAGACATTCTGATTATGGACGAACCAACTTCTGGAGTTGATGTTCGAACGCGACATGAAGTGTTGCACTTACTTGCCGATCTTCACGCCGATGGGCTCACGATTCTTTTGACCACACATGACTTAAACGGCCTTGCAGCTCACCTTCCCCGATTGGTATGCCTGAACAAGCGCGTCATCGCCGATGGAAATCCGCGTGAGGTATTGACTCCGTCAGTGCTCGAAGCAACGTATGGAGCCCCGATGGACGTACTTGAGCACGGTGGCATGCCTCTTGTCGTAGACCATGGACGTGTGCAAATGCGAGGTGAAGGAAAATGATGCTCGCAATTAATATTTTTGAACCGTATGGTTTTCAGTTTTTTCGACACGGACTCGTAGTTGCCACCATTGCTGGTGCGCTGTGCGGACTGCTCGGCGTGTTCGTGGTGTTACGTGGCATGAGCTACATCGGCCACGGGCTTTCTCACGCAGTATTTGGCGGAGCGGCAGCAAGCGCGGTTATTGGCATCAACTTTTTCATTGGCGCTGGCATTTGGGGAATTGTTTCTGGCGTGCTGATTGCACGCGTTGCACGGCGGCGTGTAATCGGTGCCGATGCCGCCATCGGGGTAGTGACTACTGCTTCATTCGCACTGGGCCTAGCCCTCATGAACAGGTACGGGCAGGCGTCTAAAAGCATTGAGGCCGTACTGTTCGGCAGTGTGCTTGGTGTCAAAGTCGCAGACATCATCGCGGTGTCCATAGTTGCGCTCATTGCACTTGCAGTAATCGTGGTCTGGTACCGAAAGCTGTTGTTTTCAACATTCGACCCAGACGTTGCACAAGTATCTGGGGTCAATGTTTCTGTTGTCGAAATGGTATTGCTGTCATTGCTTTCGCTCACCATTTTGGTAACCATGCGCGTTATCGGAACGTTGCTTATCTCGGCCCTCTTAGTTATTCCTGCAGCGGCGGCACGCATGACCACAAATAGTTTTTCGAAACTGCTTTGGATATCGCCACTCATTGGTGCAGTTACTTGCTTCGTTGGCATGAACTTGAGTTACCACCTCGATACATCAGCAAGTGCAACCATCATTTTGCTTGACGCTCTGATTTTTATTGTGGTGTACACCATTGCTGGAACTCGTAACCGCATGAAGATGGCATCGCTCGGACACGTTTAAACCTTTAGATTGAGAGTGTGAAACGCACTGCACTCTTTGCATGCACTCTGCTGGTTTCGGCATGTGGAACAGCTCCAACAAGCAGTAGCTCTTTACCTCCACGCCATGAAGCGACCATCACCATGGCATTTGCCGGCGATGTGCTCGTTCATAGCCCGTTAGTTGCGCAGGCACAACGCAATGCTCTCGCTGAAGGCAAGCAAAACACGTATGACTTTGCGCCAATGTTTGTCGACATTGCGCCGATTGTTTCTGCCGCAGATTTGGCAATCTGTCATTTAGAAACGCCAATCGCACCAACAGGTGAACCACTTTCCACGTTTCCAAAGTTCGGCGTTCCGCCAGAAATAACCAAGGCAATTGCAAGCGCGGGTTTCGATCGCTGCAGTACGGCAAGCAATCACGCCTACGACCGCGGCTCCCCCGGCATTGACGCAACGGTAAACGCTTTACTTGACAGCGGAGTTGGCCAATCTGGCATGGCTCGTAGTCCAGAGGAAATTGCGCCACACATTTTTGATGTTAAGGGAATTGCAATTTGTCATCTGAGTTACACATTCAGCTTTAACGGTCTCCAACTTCCCATCGACCAGCAATGGCGATCTTCGATGATTGATACATCACGAATTTTGCGCGATGCTCACACCGCTCGCACGATGGGTGCGGAGGCAGTCATCGTCAGTATGCACTGGGGCAACGAAATGTCTAACCAACTCAACTCGCAACAAATAACCGTTGCCAATGAATTAACAAAATCTGGCGATATTGACTTAATTATTGGTCACCACGCCCATGTGGTTCAGCCGATTGAAAAGGTGAATGGCATATGGGTCATTTTCGGAATGGGCAATGTGCTGTCAAATTTGCCAACCGACGAACGTTGGCCCGCAAGCAGCCAAGATGCCGGAATTTTCACCACCACGTTGCGCCGATCGGCCGATGGATCAATTTCGTTTGATACTCCAGTTGTGCACCCAACGTGGGTTGACAAACAACACGGCTGGATCATTCGTGACATCAACAAGTCACGAACTAATTCCAACACCTCCGGTGTAAACGCACAAGAACTCGAGTTGTCACTGGGGAGGACAACTCGAGTTCTCGGCGACTTCATCGCTCATCAATAAGCGATGTCGACATTGCTATTTGTGCGAACCAACAAAATCTGGGTACGCAAGCACACCCATTTCTGGAAGGTCAAGGCCTTCCGCTTCATCTTCTGCACTTGAACGAATTCCACCCTTGGTGAACTTGTTCTGAATTTTGAAGAACCCGTACGACATAACTCCGCACACCACAATGATGACTGCAGCACCAAGTGCCTGTGCACCGAGTTGACCCCAATCGCCCTTAATGATCCCCTTGATTCCTTCGCTTGCTGATCCATTCCAGCCTGCGCCGTAGGAACCGTTAGCAAATATGCCCACGCAGAGCACACCGAATATTCCGCCGACACCATGTACGGAAATTGCTCCGACTGGATCGTCAATGCCCTTGCGCTCAAAGAAATACACCGACTCAATAATGAGCACTGCCGAAATCACTCCGATTACCGCCGCAGCCCACGGTGCAATAAAGGCACATGGTGCGGTGATTGCAACGAGACCAGCGAGCATTCCGTTCACCATCATGCCCGGATCTGGTTTTCCAGTTTTACGAGTGATGTACAACATTGCAGCAATTGACCCGAACGCCGCAGCGATTGCAGTGTTCGTTGCTGCGACCGCAAACTGAACGTCGGTAGCCGCAAACGTGCTAGCCGCATTAAATCCAAACCAACCGAACAACAAAATGAATGTTCCAAGCATGGCCATGGGAATATGGTGTCCAGCAATAGTGCGTGGCTTTCCATCTGCGCCGTACTTACCAAGACGAGGACCAAGTACGAGTGCGCCAGTAAATGCGGCAACGCCACCAACGGCGTGCACAACACCCGAGCCTGCGAAGTCGACATAACCGGCTCCAAGAGACATTGAGCTCCAGGTCTTAGCCAACCAACCGCCGCCCCATGTCCACGCTGCAATTACTGGGTAATAAATCGAACCACAGAAAAAGCCCCACATTACAAAGCTGCTCCACTTCCAACGCTCGGCCATTGAGCCGGTTGGAATCGTTGCAGTGGTGTCCATAAACGCCACCATGTACAAAAAGAAGCCAACTGCTGCGGGAGTAATTCCTCCGCCAGAAAGAGCCCAACCGCCCTTCCACAGAAACACCCAGTCACCACTGCCAAGCAGTGCGCTACCAACAGGTGCATCCATTCCGAAAGCGGAATAACTAAATCCACCGAATGACAATGCAAAACCAACCAAATAGAAACCAATAAACCCCAAACCGAAAATGGCGAAATTAGTACTCACTACGTGCGCAGCGTTTTTTGCCTGAGTGAATCCAGTTTCAACAAGTGCAAAACCAGCCTGCATAAATACCACAAGGGCTGCACCGATCACCACCCATAACAGACTTACCTGCTGACCTAGAACGGTTACCGGATCGGCAACGTCGACAAGAAATTTCATAACGCTCTCCTTCTTCATAGGTTGAATGAAATGTCAGGGGCGACGTTGCAACCCAACGAGTGAGAAACTAGAAGACTCATGTTTCTGGATTGTCTACGAAATGTTTCAGAAGCGTTATTCTTTGACTCGTCATGGCCACAAAACCTGCGAAAGCGAAACATCCTGTTAACAAACTGGAACTTCCGCCGCTGGTTGCACAGCGCATTACGTGCGCACTCTCAAAATGGGCTGGGGAAATCGGTCGTTGTCACTGGTGTAACGAAGTAATTACTGGCAAGCGCAGGCGCACATGGTGTTCGGACGCGTGCGGTCGAGCCTGGCAACGCGAACATATTTGGAGATTCGCACGTTCGGCAGCAAAACGTCGTGCCAAATATCGCTGCACAAAAACTGGTTGCACTGCCGAACGCAGAGACTGCGAAGTAAACCACATTCGCCCACTCAATGGAATTGGATACGGACCAGGGTGTCAACATCACTCACGACCCGACGCTCTTGGAGAAGGCGGACTTGAAGTGTTATGCCACGCGCACCACGCAGAAATTACGGCCGCGCAAGCCACCGCGCGCGCAGTTGCCAGGCGAGTTGTAAAAGAGTCGCTACAAGCAACAGAGCAATAGCAACATAAGCGGTTACTGGTAGCCCATGACCAGCGGAGAGCACATAGACATCTGGCGCTAAATACATCAAGCCAGCAACCACTCCCCACTTCATCGCTTCGTTTCGCTTGCGATCAATAATTGCCAGCACAAAACGCGCGGAGCTCGAGCCATAAATTGCGGCAGATACCAGTTCAATAATTGCAAAAACAAGAGTGTTGATTCCGTAGCTGCTCAGCCAAAACTGCACTGCGGCAATGCGTGCAAGCGACCATGCCATTACCGCTATTAGCCATATGCGTGACAACAAACGTCTTCGTCGCGACTCAGCCATGAACTGCGAACACTACAATGCGTTCAATGAAAAAACTCAGCGAACGAGCCGCGGAAAATCGCGTTGACTTAACGATTCACGCTCTCACCGTCACAGGAATCCTTGCTGGTATGGCTTCTCTTATAGGCGTGCTCAATTCCGAGCCAACACGAGCAATTGTTTGGATGATGTTGGCGGTTGTTATTGATGGAATTGACGGACCGATTGCACGACGTTGGATGACAGAATTGGAAGTACCAAGGTTTGATGGCTACACACTCGACCTTGTCATCGATTACGTCACGTGCGTTTTGGTGCCGTGTGCGTTTATGTGGCAGTTCAATGTGGTGAATCACGGAATCATCGGTCAGTTCACCATTGCTGGCGTGCTCGGATCTGCTGCGCTGTGGTTTAGTCAAACAAATATGGAAACTGAAGATCACTGGTTTAAGGGATTCCCCGCTGCATGGAACTTAGTTATTCCAACCTTGTGGCTTCTTGGTCAACGACCTGAGTTCAATATTTTGGTATGCGTTGGTCTTTCCCTTCTTACGTTGAGCGAAGTCCAATTTCCACACACCATCCGCGTCGGACGCTTTCGCTACGCGAATGTGGCTGTAACGATTGTGTGGATGACTTCACTCATCGTGTTGTCCTTCCATGCTGATCAAGTAAATAACGCCGAACGACTTCTACTTCTGGTTGCCCCTGTGACCATTGGAACCATGGTGATGGTGCATGAGCTTGAAACAAAACGAGCAACCGCAAAGCAAACTACGCTCTAGCTAATGGCGTTTCGAGATGGCGACGGTTGGGTGATGTGTTCGTGTGGGCACCGCCATTGGGGTCTTCACGGAGCTGCAGGATTACTCCTAGTTCGCCGCGACTTAGACGAACCTCGTGTCTTGCTACAACTACGGGCAGCTTGGACACATGGTGGAGGCACATGGGCACTTCCTGGTGGAGCGCTTGATAGCCATGAAGATTCTGTCAGTGCAGCAGCACGCGAAGCCGAAGAGGAAGCCGGAATCAGCGCAACCGACATTACGGTTCACGATATTTTTAGCGATGATCACGGCCCATGGCGTTACGACACCGTTATCGCCCACACAACAAGCGACGCAGGGGCCTATGCGGCCAACGCAGAATCCGAAGACTTGCGCTGGGTACTCATCGAGGAAGTAAGCCAGTATCAATTGCACAAGGGATTAGAGGCTGCCTGGCCCGATCTTCGGTTACGTGTGCTCGCCACGCTTTCTGCATAGACGCTCCTGACGTACTTATATCGTCCAGCGACTACTCGTTAGGCTCTGATATATGACAATCGATCCAACCACCACCCCTGGCTACATCAACGACCGCAAGCACGTCTTTCACTCATGGTCAGCGCAGGGAACGCTTAACCCTGTCGAGATCGTCAGCGGAAAAGGTTCGTACTTCACCGACGCTTCGGGCAAAAAATATCTTGACTTCTCAAGCCAGCTGGTCAACCTCAATATCGGACATCAACATCCAAAGTTGATTGCAGCAATTCAAGAACAAGCTGCGCGCTTATGCACGATTGCGCCTGCATTTGCAAACGACGCACGTAGCGAAGCTGCTCGCTTGATCACCGAACTTGCACCTGGTGATTTGAACATGGTGTTCTTCACTAACGGTGGAGCCGAAGCAGCAGAAAACGCAGTGCGCATGAGCAAACTGCACACTGGTCGACACAAGATTTTGACTATGTACCGTTCGTACCACGGTTCTACTGCCGGTGCGATTGCGCTTACTGGTGACCCACGCCGTTGGCCAAACGAAACCGGCGCTTCTGGCGCGGTGAAGTTTTGGGGACCATACGCCTACCGCTCGTCGTTCCACGCAGCAAATGAAGAACAAGAGTGTCAGCGAGCCTTGCAGCACCTTGAAGAAGTGCTCATGGTGGAAGGCCCACAAACAGTGGCCATGATCGGTCTTGAATCAGTTGTTGGTACAAACGGAATCTTAGTTCCACCAGCTGGTTACTTGAAGGGCGTGCGCGAATTGTGCGATCGCTACGGCATTGTGATGATGTGCGACGAAGTAATGGCCGGATTTGGTCGTTGCGGCGAATGGTTCGCAGTAAATCATTGGGGCGTTACCCCCGACCTCATTTGCTTCGCCAAGGGAGTGAACTCGGGATATGTTCCACTCGGTGGCGTAATCATTAGCCAAAAGATTGCCGACACATTTAAAGACCGTGTGTACCCAGGTGGTTTGACCTATAGCGGTCACCCACTTGCTTGCGCTGCTGCAGTCGCTTCAATCAACATCTTCAAAGAAGAAAAGATTGTCGAAAATGCACGCATGCTTGGCGAAACCGTCATTGGACCAGAACTTGAAAAACTGAAGGCAAAACACCCATCGATTGGCGATGTTCGCGGACTTGGCGTGTTCTGGGCAATCGAACTAGTGCGTAACCGCGAAACCCGCAAGCCACTAGTTCCGTTTAATGCTGGTGGAGCAGATGCCAAGCCAATGCTTGACTTCGCTGCTGAGTGCAAGAAGCGTGGCCTGTGGCCATTCGTGCACTTCAACCGCACACACGTAGTGCCACCGTGCAACGCAACACCCGATGAAGTTCGCGAAGGCATTGCAATCATCGACGAAGCGTTGACGATTGCTGACTCGTATTACGAAGGCTGATCGTTAGCGAGTTACAGCTGAGCTGTAACTCGAACTGAACCAACTACGTTGCCGTGACCCATGATGGGTGACTCAAACGCGCGTTGATCAACATTGCTCGTATCAATACCCAATGCATGCAGTGCAAACTTCATCACTGGTGGTCGAGCGCGATTAGCTCCGTCAGCAATTTTTAGCGCAATCGCTCTGCCGTCTGGCATGGCAATGGCAAAAACACCTTCTGCACCGTCTTTGCCCATTAATCCCGGAACTCCCTGAATTAATAAGGTGATGTCGCGCGTTGGCCCACCCACCATTTCTGGATGCGAGCGCATGGCGTGAGCAATTTGCGCTGCGGACGTTCCTTCCTTGGCAATGGCAATCGTGCGAAATGCACGCGCAAGCCCAGTAAGTGAAAGTGCATGAGCAGGAGCCCCGCAACCATCAATGCCAATATATGACGCATCTTCTCCCGATAGTTCGGGAACCATTTCGGTGATGCGTTGCTGGAGAGGGTGATCAACGTGCAGATACGAAGCCCGATCCCAGTTGTTGTGCACACAAGTCGCCAGCATGCCCGAATGCTTTCCCGAGCAATTCATTTGCAACGCAGTTTTTGTTTTGCCAGCACGTACCGCTGCCTCATGTGCATCTGGGTCGAGCGGATAATCAACAGTGTTTCCTAGGTCAGTCGGAGTAAGACCCGCTGTTGCCAAAATTTCAGTAGCAGTTTGCAAATGTTCCTCGCGACCATCGTGGCTTGCACACACCAGTGCGAGCATGCGCGGAGGCAATTTCAATCCACTGGCCACCATTGCAGTTGCTTGAATGGGTTTTGTTGATGACCGCGGAAACACAATTGCGCCTGGGTCGCCAAGTGCAAACTGCACCGAGCCATCCTGGGCAAGTGCAACCACTGCCCCGAAGTGCACCGATTCATCGTGCCCATTACGCGTACTTACCGCTAACTCAACAAAGGCATCCGACAGCGGCGAGGTACTCATCGCAATGCATCCATAAGCATCGACATAAATTTTTCATGACTTGCGCGAGTGACCACAATGGCGTTTGGCTCTTGATGCATCACACCAAGCGTGTCCATCACCACCATCCCTCGTGTTAACGAAGAATCAGTTTCTGCTGCAAGAAACCAATGATGCGCTTCCGTAGCAACGCTTGAGTCGATTGCATACGCCATGGCAATCGGGTCGGGAAGATCAAATCCATTTAAGTGTGTTTCTTCAGCACAGAACTTTTCAAGCACGCGTTGAATGTCAACTGCAAAACTTGCTCGATCAGTACCCAACGAACGGATCATCGCCGATTCTTGAGGGGTAACCACGGCTTCGGTACGCGAAATATCCCATCCAACAAACTCCAAATGCATTCCCGACTTCAACACGATGCCCGCTGCCTCTGGGTCTACCCACATGTTGAACTCCGCCACTTGTGTAACGTTGCCAATGTGGTCGGCAACAGCGCCCATCACCACGCAGCGCTTAACAGTTTTGGCAATGCTGGGGTCTTTTTGTAGCGCAAGCGCAATATTGGTGAGTGGTCCAAGCGTGACCAACTCGATGTGTCCAGCATGAGCATGCATCGCTTCGATGAGCTTGTCTACGCCACTCCCAGGAAAAGGAACACGTCCGGAAAGTGGAAGCCCAATATCCCCCATTCCGTCCTGACCGTGCACGAATTGTGCAGTTCCAAGTTCACGAGAGAGCGGTTTGGCCGCGCCAGCATAAATTGGCATCGTTGCCCCGCATAGCTCTGCCGTGTACAGCGCGTTTTGTACTCCCATGTCAAGTGGCACGTTTCCAGCAACAACAGAAACTCCGACCACTTCAATATCTGGGTGCATGAATGCCATGATGAGCGCCACTGCGTCATCACTTGCCGTATCTGTATCTATCCAAAATTTACGCTTCATTGGCAAATACCGTAACACTCGCCGTATCGGCGTATGCCCAAGACCCATAGAAGTGGAAAACCGTCATCTAGAGTCTCGTTATGCGTTGGACGCTCCGCACCGTTGCATTGTTGCAACTGGCAATCATTTCATTGGTCGCAATGGCTCTTTTTCCGCGCATCGCTCAAGCTGAAAGCGATGGTGCAAAATACGTTTTCCCATTTTCAAAAGTTGCTGTTGAGTATCCAAATGATCATTTGCATTATCCAGCGGTTGATGTGGAGGGTTGCTACGCACGAGTTCTTGCCCCAACTGCAGGAATCATCACCCAGTTGCATCGTCTCGACAAATGGACTCCAGAAAACGATTCACCCGGAACACGCGGTGGTCTGACAATTACATTGGTTGGCGATGACGGAGTTCGCTACTTTTTTTCGCATCTTGGGCGAATCAAGGTGCTGAAAAATCAGCGAGTGACTGCTGGCGACTGGATCGGTGTAATGGGATCTAGCGGAAACGCACGAATCACGCGATGCCATACGCATATGGGCATTTCGCGAGTGTGCCCGTTGGCTGAGGTGTACCTACTGCAGGGCGAAATTTGGCCGCAGAAATATTTGAACGCTTGGAAATCTGGGGAGCAACTTTCGCCGCACAAAGAAATTGTCGGATTGGAAAAAGGTGACCCGCTTGGATGCGTACGTTCGCGAGCAGATTCTGCAATCGACGGACAACGAGGTACTGGTTAAATCAGACCAAGTTGGCGAACAGCATCTCGCTCTTCACCGAGTTCTGCAACTGACGCATCGATTCGCGCGCGACTAAACGCATCAATATCAAGACCTTGCACAATTTTGTATTCACCGTTGACGCAAGTGCACGGGAATGAGGAGATCAATCCTTCTGGCACGCCGTAGCTGCCGTCGGATGGAACAGCCATCGACACCCAGTCGCCTGCAGGAGTTCCTTGCACCCATGAACGAACATGCTCAAGTGCGGCATTTGCGGCCGATGCAGCTGACGATGAACCGCGAGCCTTAATGACTGCAGCGCCACGCTTGGCAACCGTAGGAATGTACATGTCTTCAATCCACTGCTGATCGTTGATCAGTTGTGCGGCATTCTTGCCATCGACTTCGGCATGGAACAAGTCTGGGTATTGGGTTGTTGAGTGATTACCCCAGATGGTCATTTTCTTTATTGCACTGACAGGGCGACCAACCTTCTGGGCAAGCTGACTGACTGCGCGGTTGTGATCGAGACGCGTCATTGCGGTGAATTGGCGTGGGTCAATGTTTGGTGCATTGTGCATAGCAATCAATGAGTTTGTATTCGCTGGGTTACCAACGACAAGCACTTTCACGTTCTTTTTGGCATTTGCACTAATTGCTTGGCCTTGTGGCTTAAAAATTCCACCATTGGCCGACAACAGGTCGGAGCGCTCCATGCCATCTTTACGCGGCATTGCACCAACCAACATGGCGATATCTGCATCGCCAAATGCAACATTTGCATCGTCGGTGCAGATGACGTCGACTAACGGACCGAACGCGCAGTCATCGAGTTCCATTTTGACGCCACCAAGAGTGCCAAGCGCTGGAGTTACTTCAAGAAGTTGCAAAATGATTGGTGTATCTGGACCAAGCATTGCACCAGAGGCGATGCGAAATAACAAGCTGTAACCGATTTGTCCGGCGGCACCGGTAATTGCAATTCGAACTGGTGTTGTCATGGTGAAAACCTTACTTCCCTATTGCTTGCATGATGAGGTCCGCATAGACCTTTTGACCTTGATTATTTAAGTGAATTTTGTCGCCGTACAAATACTCTGGGTGCTCCTCGGCGATTTGATACCAGTCCAAGACCTTCACGTTTCCGTACTCATTCGGCATTGCACGAACGAGAGCATTGTTTGGGTCTTGCCATGGTTTTGAAGGAACGTGTGCCGTGAGCAACAGCACTAAGTCGACATCTTTCAATGGGACCATTATTTCGTCCAACGTTTTCTGATCGACGTAGTTGTTTGTTCCTAGGTGAATAATCACGAACTCGCCCAGTCGATTTATCGACTTCACGTAATTTACGATTTCTAAAGCCTGCCTAAACGGGCGACTCTTCAACGCATCAACCGTTATTCCACGATCAGTAAGAATCTTTGCTGCTCCAAGCATGACTGAGTCGCCAATTGCCAAAATTGGAATTACTTGTCCGTCCAAGGTGGTGGTCTGTGTTCCCGGAATGGTGGTCATGTTCGGATCTGGCGCAACGGTGGTCCCAAGGAGGTTCTGTACTGATCCTTCGCCACTCTTAATGCTTTCTGCAATTTTTCCTTGGCCAGTACCCATTGCCAAACTCACTACCGAAAACACTGGAAGCACAGCCACAACTACACCAAACGCAAATATCTTCTTTCGACGTTCAGCGTCAGCGTCGGTGCGCGGAAATCGCAGCTTGTGCCAGGCCTCTCCGAGTTGTCCTTCACGAACTGGCGTCTCGATAAAACGGTACGACAATTCAGTGAGCGCCAAAATAATCACGAACAGCACAATGAATTGCGGAACGCTCAAATAGTTGCTTGCAACCTTGCGGTACAACTGAAAAACCGGCCAGTGGAAAAGGTACAAACCGTAGGAACGGCGACCGATGTACGTAAACACAGGATTACCAAGTACCGCATTACCGATAAATGACTGCGGATGTACAGCAGCGGTGATGACGGCACACGTAGCTACCCCAACGAGCAAGAATCCGCCTTGGAATAGTGGGTCATACCCGCGAATGCCACCAGTTTCTGCAACAAATATCACATCATGAAATGTCCACATCATGTACGCGAGCCCAGCAACTCCAGCAATTGCAAACGCCGAAACGATGTGGCGATCATTTGAGTTTTGTGAGCCAGTAAACATTTCTGGCCGGAACCAAAACGCAAGTGCCGCCCCCATGAATAATCCACCAGACCGACCAATTGTTCCGAGGAACAAGAAGTCAAGACGAGAAACCGCATGGCCAAACAGCGAAATGTACTGCTCAGGGGTTTCAATTGGCGTGCCACGAACTCCTGCGGCATATGTGGTTGCGACATACACCGCAATCGCCACCGAAATTCCGAGGAATACGAGACCTAATTTTGCTGGCCTTCGTCCATAGCGCTTTAACACAACCGCAATCAGCACTGGCCACACCAAATAGAACTGTTCTTCTACAGCGAGCGACCACAAGTGTCGAAGCGGGTCAAGTGCACTTGCATCAAAGTATGAAGCACGAGACCAAATTTTGAACCAATTGAAAACATAAATGAGTGCAGCGAAAACATCGCCGCGAAGTTTGCCCAATTCGGCCCGTTCAAATAACGAGCAGTAGATGGTTACACCAAGGAGCAATGTCCACAGTGCGGGCAGCAATCGACGTGCTCTCCGCATCCAGAACGCACGGAAATTTATACTTCCGTTCTGTTGAGATTCGTTCAGTAGCAACAACGTAATCAGATATCCACTGATTACAAAGAACACCTCTACACCGAGAAACCCTCCGTGCAGCCAATTCTTATTTGCGTGGTAGACCACCACTGCCAGTACCGCGATTGCACGCAGTCCGTCAAGACCGGGCAAATACGAAATGGATTGCTGGGGGCGATTCACTTAACGAAGGTTATTTACAATTTCGGCCATCAGCGAGCCAGCCTCAGTTGGGTTCAGCCCAATCTTCACCCCAGCCATACGCAACGCGTCCATTTTCCCCTGTGCTGTTCCCTTGCCTCCAGAAACAATTGCACCAGCATGACCCATCTTTTTGCCGGCAGGAGCAGTTACTCCTGCGATGTATGCGCTCATGGGCTTGGTTACATGGTTCGTAATAAATTCTGCTGCTTCTTCCTCTGCAGATCCACCAATTTCACCAATCATGATGATGGCGTGTGTTTCTGGATCTGCTTGAAATTCAGCTAAGCAATCGACAAACGATGTTCCAGGAACAGGGTCGCCACCGATTCCTACGCATGTACTGACGCCTATTCCCTGCTGCTTCAATTCGTACAGTGCTTGATACGTGAGTGTTCCAGAACGCGACACGATGCCAACGTTTGGACCAGACGCAGTTGGAAGCTGCGCGATTTCACCAGCAGTAATACCAATGTTGCATTTACCCGGGCTAATAATGCCTGGGCAGTTTGGTCCGAGCAAACGCGTTGCAGGAAAGTCGCGCTGCAACGTTGAGAACACACGTGCTTCGTCTTGTGCTGGAATTCCTTCGGTAATACACACCACAAAGCCGATGCCTGCACGTGCAGCTTCAAGAATTGCTGCAGGAGCTGCTTTCGGCGGAACAGCGATGAACGAGGCAGTTGCACCCGTTGCCTTCACGGCTTCTTCAACTGAATCAAAGACAGGAATTCCTTCAACGTCTTGTCCAGCCTTACCAGGAGTTACGCCGCCAACGATTTGGGTGCCATACGCCTTGTTACGCAATCCGTGGAAACGACCTTGTCCACCGGTTAAGCCCTGAACAATGACCTTCGTTTGTTGATCAACAAAAATTGCCATGGGGTTTCCTTACTTTGCCAACGCGACAGCTGCGCGAGCAGCTTCGAGCATGGTTGGTCGACTGGTGAGTTGTGAATCTGGAATTCCTGCTTCGGCAAGTATCTTGCGGCCCTCTTCGGCATTGGTGCCATCGAGACGGATAACAATTGGCGCGCGAAGCGTCACGCGCTTCACTGCTTCAACAATTCCCTTAGCTACTTCTTCGCCGCGGGTAATACCGCCGAAAATATTGATGAAAATGCTCTTTACTTTGGCGTCTGAGTTAATTACTTCCAACGCGGCAGTCATGAGTTCGGCGTTTGCGCCGCCTCCAATATCAAGGAAGTTCGCTGCACTGCCACCAACTTGATTCACTACGTCGAGAGTGCTCATCGCCAAGCCTGCGCCATTAGCAATGATTCCCACGGTTCCATCAAGACCGATGTATTGCAAGTTTTTTTCACGAGCCAATTGTTCACGAGCATCAAGTTCTTCAGTTGCTGCATACTCTTCCCACTCGGGGTGACGGAACGCTGCGTTGCCGTCAAGGCTCACCTTTGCATCGAGTGCGTGCACCTCGCCGGTTGGCTTCAAGATCAAAGGGTTTATTTCTGCAAGATCACAATCACCCTTGGTGAAACACTCGTACAACTTCACCAACATGTCAGCAACGCCATCAAGCGCCTTCTCTGGAATTTTTGCATCAATCGACGCCTGTCGTGCCGTTGCTAACGACAATCCAACTATTGGATTGATGTGCAACTTCACGATGGCTGTTGGGTCTTTTGCTGCAACGTCTTCGATCTCTACTCCACCTTGCGCAGACAACATCAGCAAATGCTGTTTCGCAGCGCGATCAAGTGAGAACGACGCGTAATACTCCTCGGCGATGTCTGAGGCATGTTCAATCCACACACGCTTTACAACATGGCCTTTAATGTCCATGCCCAAAATGTTTCCGGCGTGCAAGCGCACTTCGTCTGCATTTGTAGCCAACTTGATTCCGCCGGCCTTGCCACGCCCACCAACTTGCACCTGCGCTTTCACCACAACTGGGTATAAAGCTTTCTCTGCCTCAACAACGGCTTCTTCAACAGTCAGCGCAACGCCTCCTGCTGAAACTGGAATGTTGTACTTCGCAAAATATTGCTTGCCCTGATACTCAAACAGATCCATGATGCTTCTTTCTTGTTATTGCTCGCGTGCATCAAGCGTTTGCTCGAGCCAACTTGCGATGTCTTTCAACGATGAACCTGGGCCGAAAATTTCGCCAACCCCTTGTTTACGCAATTCGCGCGCATCTGCATCGGGGATAACTCCGCCACCGAACACCAACACATCGCCAAGATTGCGCGAGCGCAGTTCCTCCATCACACGTGGGAACAACGTGAGATGCGCACCAGACAACAGCGACAGACCAACTGCGTCGACATCTTCTTGCAAAGCAGTCTCTGCAATTTGTTCGGGCAATTGATGCAACCCGGTATAGATCACTTCGAAACCATGGTCGCGCAAAGCACGAGTGATGGTTTTGGCGCCTCGATCATGGCCATCTAGGCCAGGCTTGGCCACTACAACGCGGTAAGGACGTTTCACGACTACAGAACCCTACGCCCTTGGACGTGACCGATACCAACCCGCCAAGCCGCCCAAGAAGTGGGCGCCGCCAACCCGTATCGGCAACACTTGAGGCATGCTTCGCAGGCCCAGTTCGCCCTTTGTCCGTGCGGTATTGCCGATAGTCGGGGGAATTTTCTTTTTTGCTGCATTGTTCGGGGCGACCTGGCTGATGGCGACATACGTCACGAATAAATCCGAGGTCGCAATCGTTCCAGGCAATCGAACATTCGTAGTCGGGCAAGTGGCAGACATCGCGAAATCTATTGATGCAAACGGCCCGGTGTTATATCCAGACCTGCGCGACCCACTTGGTAAGCGATCCATCGTGATCGAGCACAACGGAACCGATGTAGCGAGAGGATGGCAGGTGTACTACGCCTACCCCGCCGACAAAACTGCTGCATGTCTTGTCACTCAAATACAAAAAACTCATACGTTTACCGATTGCGATGGTCGCACACTCACTGTTGATCAATTGATGCCACCAACTGACGTTCGTCCAATTATTGAAAATAGAACAACTCTTTTGATTGACTTGCGGGGAAACATGAACCCTGTAACGCCGTAACGAATTTATTGGCCAGATTTTTTTAGCGGGGCCCACGCAAGCGAGAGATGCTTTTCTCCGACTAAGCGAAAACGAATCGCAGCTTCTGCTTTTTCGCCCTGACCACGGATGTTGATAATAATTCCCTCACCAAAAGTTGGGTGAACAATTTCATCACCAATGCGCAATCCATGATTTTCGGTTTGCATTTGCGCGTTCGAAATCGGAGCAAGGCTCGGACCAGTTCGTGACAGTCGAGGAGTTGGCGCATAGCCGCGTTCAGCTTGTGAGCGATAGCTGTAACGCTGAGAATCGGCCCCCGAGTCGGTATTGCCCTCACGCTCAATCAGTTCTTCAGGAATTTCGGCGAGGAAGCGCGAAGGAGGGTTGTAGTTGGTATTGCCAAACAAGCTTCTGCTCCACGCATGACTGAGCACCAAGCGTTCCTTTGCACGCGTAATGCCAACATATGCAAGTCGACGCTCCTCTTCCAGTTCAACCGGATCGGTAAGTGCGCGATTGTGCGGAAAGATTCCTTCTTCAACGCCAACAATAAATACGACAGGAAACTCGAGGCCTTTCGCAGAGTGCAATGTCATCAGCGTGACGTGATTCTCTGAATCAATTTGATCAGTGTCTGCAACGAGCGCAACTTGTTCTAGGAATTCATCAACTTGCATAAATTCACTGGCAACACCAATAAGTTCCTGAACGTTTTCTTCGCGGCCAGCAGACTCGACCGTGTCTTCGGCGACAAGTTCAGCAAGATACCCGCTTCGCTCCATCGCATGTCGCAGCACAGGCCCTGGACCGTCTTCCAACATTGCTTGGCACTCATCCAATAGCTGTATGAACGTATTAATTCCACGCACTCCAGCTGCCCCAACTCCTGCATCTGCTGCACGTCGCAGCGCAAGCGCAAAAGAAATGCCGGTTTCATTAGAAAATGCATCAACCTTTGCCACAGTGGTGTCACCAATGCCACGCTTTGGCACATTAAGCACACGCTTAATGCTCACCTCGTCTAATGGGTTAGATGCAAGTCGCAAATACGCCAATGCATCTTTAACTTCACGGCGATCGTAGAACTTGGTTCCCCCAACCACTTTGTACGGAACTCCACCGTGCGTCAGTGATTCTTCGAGCACACGGCTTTGTGCATTGGTGCGATAAAACACCGCAAGTTCGCTCCACTTTCGGTGCTCTTGATCGTGCAACTCTTTCAAACGCGCAATCACCCAGTTGGCTTCGTCAAATTCGTCATTGGCGAAATAGCGAACAATCTTTTCGCCCTGTCCCTGATCGGTCCATAAGTCTTTAGGTTTTCGACCAACGTTGTTGGTGATGACCGCATTCGCTGCATCCAAGATGGTTTGCGTGCTGCGATAGTTCTGTGCGAGCACCACCGTGGTCACTTCAGGGAATGCGTTTTCAAATTCCAAGATGTTGCGGAAGTCTGCACCACGAAAGCGATACACGCTCTGGTCGGAGTCGCCAACAACACACACATTGTGGTGCAGTGCACCAAGCATGACCACAATCGCGTTTTGCGCCATGTTCGTATCTTGATATTCGTCAATGAGAATGTGCTTGAACCGCTCCTGATACACGCGTAATACGTCGGGGTGTTGACGAAACAAGCGCACCACATTGGTGAGCAAATCATCGAAATCCATTGCTCCAGCGCGCTCGAGCCGTTTCTGATATTCGCGATACACATCGACGTATTTCTGGTCAATGGTGTTATTTACTTGTTGGGCCGCATCATGCGGAATAACAAGTTCGTTCTTCCACAAGCTGATTCGAGCCTGCACGCCCCTTGCGCTGTAGCGCTTTGGGTCAAGCCCTAAGTCGCGAATGCAATAGCCAACAAGGCGCTGTGCATCGGACTGGTCGTAAATAGAAAACGTTTTTGGATAGCCCAGGTGATCTGCCTGCGCACGCAAAATTCGCACACATGCCGAGTGAAACGTGCTGACCCACATTTGTTTTGCCACAGGACCAACAAGTGCCTGCACGCGATCACGCATTTCTTGGGCCGCTTTATTGGTAAAGGTGATGGCCAAAATGTGCATTGGGTGCGTGTCGTTGGCTATGAGATACGCAATGCGTTGAGTAAGCACCCGAGTTTTTCCTGAACCAGCACCAGCAACAACCAAAAGTGGACCAGTTGGATGCAGTACCGCATCTCGTTGATCTGGGTTTAACGCATCCAGATCAATGCTGGATGGAGGTTGCGAATGCGACACGAATTAGGCGCGTTGCGTAATACGTACTGGCAATTTACGCGGACCACGAACCTGACCCAGGCTCCACGTAACTGCACTTGGGTTTGCGAGTTCGAACTTTGGAAAGCGTTGAATGAATACTTCAACTGCAACGCGGAGTTCGAGTCGTGCCAAGTTTGAGCCAAGACAACGATGAATGCCGAGACCGAAAGCGACATGGCGGTTCTCTTCGCGATCGATAATGACCTTGTCAGCATCGGGGAATACTTCTGGGTCGCGGTTAGCTGCAGGGAAAGGAAGCAATACCGACTCGCCGCGTTTCACTGGGCAACCACCAATTTCGGCGTCCTGGCTAATAATGCGCGCCATGGTGACTGGCGCATACACACGCAGCAACTCTTCAATGGCCGTTGGCAATAATTCTGGCTCGTTCACCATGCGCTCCAAGTCGGACGGATGTTGCGCAAGATGCCAAATGGATGAACCGATCGAGCTCCACGTGGTGTCAATACCCGCCACCATCAACAAAATAATGGTGCCCACAACATGTTGCTGCGACAGCGACTGATCATAAATTTTTGCATTCAACAAGAAACCAATGAGGTCATCTTTTGGATTGTCTATGTGATCTTGCACATGCTTGCCTAAATATGCCTCAAGTTTTTCAAAACCGCCTTGACGCTCACCAAACTCCGCACCAATTTCTTCGAGCACTAGGTGCACGGTTTCGCGGAAGTAATCGCTGTCTTCCAATGGCAAACCAAGCATGCGCGCAATGACATAAACAGGGATGTTCTGTGCATATTGCACAGCAGCATCGACGTTTTCGATGTTGCCCATGTTGTCGATGAGCTCATTGCATAAACGACGAATTTCTGGTTCCCATTCAGCAACAACCTGTGGGCTAAATGCAGGAAGCAACAGACGACGTGCGTCTGCGTGGAACGGAGGATCGGATGTAATCGGCGGTGCACCACCAATTGGGGCCATGGAGACCCACTCCTCGCGAGGTGGCTTGTTGGATAGCACTGCACCTTCAGACGAAAAGTGATCGGTATCGCGAGCAATTGCGGAGACATCGGCATGCGTGACTGGCAACCATGCGCCGCCGTATCGGTCGGTGTGCGCTACTGGGCACGTTTCGCGCAGCTGATCCCAAATTTGAGGTGCGTTCTGGTTGTATGCCGGATCGGCGTGGTCCCAGTCGGTTTCCCAACTTTGCACTGGTTTTACGGTTGCCATGCCGAAAGGATACTCGTGGGTAAGGCAGACTTTCGTGTCGTGGCATCACTGTTCATCCTGTTACCTCCATCGGAGGGCAAAGCAGAAGGTGGGGCCGCAACTGCGAAGTGGCGTGAGTCATCTGGCGTTTTTGGAAAACAACTTGCCGCTCAGCGCAAAATGCTGGTCGACCAGTTGACCAAATCAAAGGGTGGCGACGAAAAACTCCTTGGCGTCAGTAAAGCGCACCTTGCACGAGCCAAGTCGGCAAACTTGTCGTTACGTGGTGCACCAACGCTGCCTGCATACGAGCGATACACCGGCGTGGTGTGGGACCATCTTGATCTTGCAACGCTCACTTCACCACAACACGCACGCGCACTGAACAGCATTGTGGTGATCTCTGGACTTCTTGGTGCGGTAAGCGCCAGTGATCCAACTCCGGATTACCGATTAAAAATGGGAGCCCGATTTGCACCATTTGGTTTGCTTTCGAAGTGGTGGCATGACTCGTTGTCTGAAACCTTGAATAAAGCCTTTAAGGGCTCCGTGGTGATTGACCTTCTCCCTCAAGAACATCGTGCTGCATTCACTCTTGACACCGATTTGGTCAGCGAATATTTCGTCGTCGGACTACACGAAAAAACAGGAAAAGCTGGTGGGCACGATGCCAAGGCCGCCAAAGGAAGACTCGCGCGCCACATCATCACCGAGTGCACCACTGCAAGCAAAGCACTGCCGAGCTTGAAAAGTTTTCGCGATCCGCGTTTTGTGGTGAAAATCGAAAAGTAACTATTTCAGCAATTTTGATTTCAGAAATTCAAGCACGCGGGATACGCCTTCTTCCTGAATTTGCTCTGTAAGCACTGAATGATCTTGTTTGCTTGTAGATTCAAATTCAATTGCAACAAAAGCGTTGCCAAGAAGTTTATGTAGCGATGCAAAACGACTGCCGACCAATTTGTCGCCAGTAAATCGCAGACCCAATACCTGACATCCGGCTTGCGCGCGTTCAACAATTCGCGCTTCATCACTTGGGCTGAGGTTGAGATCTGCCGATCGATTCGCTCCGATGGCAAACGGCATGGACGGCTGAGACAACACAGGTGCAACCATGATGTCGTCCACCATCATGCCAAGAGCAAACCCGCCGCTGAAACACATTCCCACTGCACCAACACCCACGCCACCAACTTCGCTATGAATCTGCTGCGCAAGCGCGCGTAGCCACGAAATGATTGGCGATGTTTTGTGCATTGCCATAGTGGTGAACTCACGTGAAATACAAATTTTGCTCATTGAAGATGCGATGTACCCACCAGATGGTTCGCGTCCGACTTCTCCAACAAGTAGTGGCATAACCACCGTGAAACCTTGAGCGGCCACTCGTTCGGCAAAATCTAAAACTTTTGGCGTGATCCCGGGAATCTCATGGACCACAATTACTGCCGGTCCAGTTCCCTTGCGATACGTCTCGTGCATGACGCCTGCGTGAGTAAACGATGAATGATCCCAACCCGGAATGTGCATAGCCATAATTCCTATCTTGGTCTTACTACTCCAACAACCTGCGACCAATACACCGCACTCACCTTCACTACATCGCCCGTTCGTGGAGCATGCACCATTTGGCCATTACCTAAATACATCGCCACGTGGTGAATGGGGTAACCACTAAAGATCAGGTCACCTGGCTGAATAGCAGCAGTTGGAATGTGGGTCAGACCTGCGTATTGAGTGCGCGACGTACGCGGGATTCCAACTCCCGCAACTCCCCACGCCCACGAAGTAAGTCCGGAACAGTCAAACGAACTTCCAGGTGCCTTTGAACCAAACCGGTATCGGACGCCAAGTTGCGAAAGTGCGGCGCGTATTGCAGCTCCTGCTTTTGTCGATGCGGGAACGACATTGGCGTACTTCGATCCTTTAAATTTCGCTGCCTCTGCCTGCGCGGCATCTAATGCGGCAGCTTCACGACGCTGACGCTCCGACTTCAGTGCCGTTCCTAAATCTCGTTCCGCTTGCGCCTGCATTTGTTCATACGTGTTAGATAAAGCTTCTGCCTTGGTCAACTGTGCCGCGGCATAATCTGCAGCCGCTGCAGCCTTTTTCTTCTGTTTCTCCAAAGTCGCACGCTCTTTGGCCAAGTCGTCAATGACGCCTTGCAGAGCATCGGTGTTTCCCACTCCAGTGTTTAAAGCAACACCGGTCAAATACTTTTTGCGCACAATGTCGCTCAACGAACTTGTTGAACCAAGAATGCTCGAAAGCCCACTGGACAAACCGCCATGCGTAAATGACTGCAGTGCAAGTTGCTTCAATTGCACCTGCATAGTTGAAAGCTCTGCTTCCTTTTCTGCAATACGTTTTTCGGTGCCTTTAATCTCGGCTGCAATATCTTCCATGTCGTTTGCTGCGAGGGAATAGTCTTCGCCGAGAGAATCGATTTGTTGGCCAATTCGGTCAAGTTCAGCAAGAATCTGATTCACTCGCTGCTGCTCATCGTTGGACGATCCATTTGCCGGCAACTTCCCCAAAGCATTTACGGGCGCAACTGGGTAACCCACAGCCACCGAAGTGGAGAGGATGATGGCCACCAATACTGGTGCGCTTCGACGTACACGCCCAATGGCGTCACGAATCATGATGAGATAATCCTACCGATAGTTACGCATTGACGTCATTCAGGCGGAAACCGTGTAATACACGCAAGGATCATGTCGCTTCCCCATCACAGTTCTTAATTCTTTAAAGATGATGAGTGGCTATATGCAATCGCGTTTCCAATATTTGGTAGATCGGTATGACGTTGATTCATTCCCACTCAATGGTTCCTGGCGGTTTTGACGTGACGTCATACACCACTCGGTTTATACCTTTCACTTCATTAATGATTCGCGAGGACATTTTCTCAAGCAGTTCGTAGGGCAACCGTGCCCAGTCTGCAGTCATTGCATCCTCGCTCGTCACCGCACGAATGATGATTGGTCGGCCGTACGTGCGCTCGTCGCCCATCACTCCAACTGAACGAATATCTGCAAGCACTGCAAACGCCTGCCAAATTTCTCGCTCAAGCCCCGCAAGTTTTACTTCTTCACGAACGATCGCATCGGCCTCTTGCAAAATTGCAACTTTGTCTGGCGTTACTTCGCCGATGATGCGCACGCCTAAGCCAGGGCCAGGAAATGGCTGGCGCCAAACAATTTCATCTGGCAATCCCAATTCGGTTCCCACTTTGCGTACTTCGTCCTTGAACAACGTGCGCAATGGTTCACATAATTTCAATGTCATGTCGTCCGGAAGTCCGCCAACGTTGTGATGACTCTTAATCACGCTTGCAGTTCCGTCTACGCCACCACTTTCAATGATGTCTGGATACAGCGTTCCTTGTACTAAAAACTTCGCGTCGGTAATGCCGCCAGTATGTTCTTCAAAGATTCGAACGAAAGTCTCACCGATTGCCTTGCGCTTAGCTTCAGGCTCGGTAATGCCTTTCAACTTTTCGAAGAATCGTGCACCCGCATCTACGTGGATCAATTCAATTCCCATATTGCGCTTAAAGGTTTCAACAACTTGCGCGCTTTCGTTTTTGCGCATGAGTCCAATATCTACATAGACGCATGTGAGTTGGTTGCCGATTGCTTTATGTACGAGTGCTGCAGCGACGGCTGAATCCACTCCGCCAGAAAGTCCACAGATCACGCGTTCTTTGCCAACGAGTTCACGAATAGCGGCAACTTGATCATCGACGATGGATGACATAGTCCACGAACGCTCTGCACCAACGAGTCGATACAGAAATTGTTCCAACACATCTTGACCGTGCTCGGTGTGTCCAACCTCTGGGTGATACTGCACTCCCCAAATTTTTCGAGCAGGACTTTCAATAATGGCCATCGGTGCACCAGGAGTGCTCGCTGTCGCGACGAACCCACTAGGCAGCACAGACACCGCATCGAAATGGCTCATCCACACGCTGAGTTGTGCAGGAATTGCATCATGATGTAACTGCGAAGTTGAACCCTCTATTCGCTGCAGTGCAGTTCGCCCGTATTCGCCTCTCCCACCACGGGCCACTTCTCCACCCAATTGCTGAGCAATGAGTTGACAGCCATAACAAATTCCCAAAATCGGAATGCCCAGTTCGTAAATCTCAGGGTCAAGTAGCGGCGCTCCATCAACGTGCACGCTGGCCGGGCCACCCGACAGAATGATGCCGATCGGCTTTCGCGCGAGCACTTCCTTGGCCGAAATGCGATGGGGCACGATTTCTGAATACACCTGCGCCTCACGCACTCGGCGAGCGATCAATTGGGCATATTGAGCTCCAAAATCAACCACCAATACCGTGGGTTGAGTGGTGGATTCGGAAGCCATAGAGACACATGACCTTAGTTGAGGACTGGCAATTGGGGCCAAGAAGTGTGACGATACAGAGGTGAGTTCAGGAACTACCCAACCAATTTTGCCTTCCGTGGAGACCACCATTCCCGACTTATTAAACGGAATGGATTACAGCGCATGCGTCGGCATGTATCAAAAACCAGGTTGCGGAACGAAGCCGGTCCTGTCAGGCGATCGCGGAGGACCAATGCAGCTTGCAGTGTTTGGAATTTTGATTGCCGGTATGGCGTTCATTGGTGTGCGAATAGCACGAAGCGTTATCGCTCGAGATCGCGAACGCGATTCTGCGGCAGGCATTAAGCCTTAACTCCAGCGACTAGTTTTTCCATGTGTTGAAAAACCGTGGAGTCCTTGGAGTGTTGTTTGGACTTATCAGTGCAACTCTCTACGGAATAACACCAATTTTCGTGTACCACGCATTCGATCATGGTGCCGACTCATTCGGTTTAATGTGCTCGCGTTACGTGATTGCCAGTTCGCTGCTACTTGTATATCGACTTTTCAAAATTGGCTTCGGTAAATGGCCCGAGCGCAAACTGTGCATCAAGCTATTTCTGCTCGGCGCAGTTGGCTTGTACTCGAACAGCATTTGCATGTTTAGCGCCTTGAAATATTTGCCAAGCGGGCTGTCCATGGTGTTGTTCTATTTCTATCCAATTCTCGTGGTGTTATTCGGTTGGTTATTTTTCCGTCATGTACCACCAAAAATTATTTGGCCGTGCCTCGCAATTACTTTGTTTGGTGTTGCAATGAGCGCAAGCGACTTATCTGGTGGTCAAGGTAAGGGCGTTGCCATCATTGTGTTTGGGGCATTTGCATACGCCATCTATTCAGTACTTGCTGCCGCAACAGTGCCGAAAACAGATTTAGTCACTGGTCTTATCTTTATTTTTGGTGGCGCTGGTTTTTCATTTGTCGTGGTGTGGTTGCTCGACCCACCTGGACTTCCCACCACCATGCCGTATGTTGCCGACGTGTGGTTGCCAGCACTTGAAATTGGAATTATCGGAACCATCGGTGCGATGGGAATTTTCTTTGCCGGCATGAACCTGATTGGCGCAAGTAAAAGCGCCGTCATCCAAACCTGGGAGGTGCTCGTCGCTATCTGCAGTGGCGTGTTCTTTCTCAACCAAAGCTTCAGCATCCGCCAGTTATTTGGCGCAGTGCTTATTTTGAGCGGTGTGATCGTATTGCTTCGCGTAGAGGCCAAGCAAAATAACCCCGATATCCTGTTACCTACATAGCAATGTAAGTACTTCTTGCAGGGTTGGGTGAAATCCCCTACCGGCGGTGAAAGCCCGCGACCCTCACGAGCAATCGTGGGGCTGATCTGGTGAAATTCCAGGGCCGACGGTCAGAGTCCGGATGGGAGCAGGAAGGCGAAGGTTGCGCTTGCGTTTGCACGAACCGCTTCATGCGGTCTGTTCGCACATGCCGGTGTTGCTTTTGTCGTCTTCGCTCTGCCCTGCACGTTGTGCAAACTGCGCGACAACAAAAGGGCAACACACGTGAACACTCTCGACGAACAGCACATGCGCTTGGCAATCACCACTGCCAACGATGCTCGTCTGCGTTCGCGTCCTAACCCGTGGGTAGGTGCGGTTGTGGTGTCACCGAGCGGTGAAGTGTTTACTGGTTCAACACTTGAACCCGGCAATGCACACGCCGAAATTGTTGCGCTCAACGCAGCAGGAAAAAATGCTTTTGGCGCAACGATGTATTCAACACTTGAACCATGCAGTCACACGGGACGCACCGGCCCATGCACCACAGCAATCCTCGAATCTGGTGTTAAGCGTGTTGTCGTGGGAACCCTTGACCCCGATATAAAAGTTTCCGGAAGTGGTGTTCAGCAACTACGTAACGCGGGCATCACTGTTGATGTCGGAGTACTTGAACATGACGTGCGCGTTCAGCTTGCCCCGTATTTGCATCATCGAGCAACTGGTCGCCCATTTGTAGTTCTGAAAATGGCGAGCACGATTGATGGCCGAATTGCAGCAGCCGATGGATCGAGCAAATGGATCACCGGCGAAACTGCGCGTAAACGCGTGCATCAGCTGCGCGCAGAAAGCGATGCCATTGTGGTTGGTGCCGGAACTGTTCGCGCCGACAATCCTTCGCTCACCGTGCGCGATGTCCACGGTCCATCCCCACGACGCATTGTGCTTGGCTCCATAGAGCCACAGGCCAATGTTCACCCATGCACGCAATGGACTGGCTCACTTACCGAACTACTCGACAGTCTTGGCAAAGCAGGAATCGTGCAAGTTCTCGTCGAAGGTGGCGCACGTGTTGCTGCATCGTTCCATCGCGAGCGACTCATCAATCAGTACGTCATGCACATTGCACCCGTGATTGCCGGCGGCGATAACGCCGCGGGAGTGTTTGCAGGACCAGCAGCGGCAACCATGGCAGACATGTGGCGCGGGCGCGTGGTGTCGACCACCAATCTTGACGGCGATATTGAAATCATTCTCGAACCGAATCTCAACTAAAGGACCCCCAAATGAGCAACAAACCAGTGGAAATGTCACCAATTGAAGACGTCGTTGCCGCAATTGCACGTGGCGAAATGATTGTGATGGTGGACGACGAGGATCGTGAAAACGAAGGTGACATCATCATGGCTGCGCAGTTCGCAACTGCAGAAAAGATTGCCTTTATCGTGCGTCATACTTCTGGCGTTGTCGTTGCTCCATTGTCGGGAGAGCGCTGCGACGACCTTCGACTCCCCCTCATGGTGGACAACAACACCGAAAGCCATCGCACGGCATTCACTATTTCAGTTGACCTCATGGAGGGCACGACTACCGGAATTTCTGCAGCCGACCGTGCAGCAACATTGCGCGGCCTTGCCGATCCAACTATTTCTCACTCGGCATTCGCTCGACCAGGACACATATTCCCATTGCGCGCGCGTGAAGGCGGAGTGTTGAAGCGCGCTGGACATACCGAGGCCGCAGTTGACCTAGCGCGACTTGCCGGTTTGCAACCAGCAGGAATTATTTGCGAAATTCAAAACGATGACGGCACCATGTCGCGTTTACCAGACTTGAAAAAGTTTTGTGCTGAACACAATTTGTTGCTTTCCTCCATTGCCGACCTCGTTGAATACCGTCGTCACCATGAACGTCTTGTGGAGCGCGTTGGATCTGCGACTGTTCCCACTGAATGGGGTGGCTTTACCTGTGTTGCGTACAAGAGCACTATCGACGGCATCGAGCACCTTGCATTCGTAAAGGGTGATGTGAGCGATGGTTCGCCAATACTCACGCGTGTCCACAGCGAATGTTTAACCGGAGACGTGTTTGGTAGTAAGCGCTGCGACTGCGGACCGCAACTAGCCGCAGCAATGCAACAGATCGACGAAGAAGGGAAAGGCGTTGTTGTGTATTTGCGAGGTCACGAGGGACGTGGCATTGGTATCGGTCACAAAATTCGTGCCTACTCATTGCAGGACGAAGGCTTCGACACTGTCGATGCAAACACCGAACTCGGATTACCCGTTGACAGCCGCGAATACGGAATTGGCGCGCAAATTCTTGCCGATCTAGGCGCACGCGAACTTCGGCTAATGACCAACAACCCAGCCAAGTACGGAGGCATTGCCGGATACGGCTTGCGCATTGTGGAACGCGTTCCATTGAGCATCGAACCAACACCAGAAAACGAAGCGTACTTGCGTACAAAACGCGAGCGCATGGGCCACGTCTTTGACTCGTCAGACATTTCAGGAAAATAAGGAGAACAACATGACCACATTTGAAGGATCACAAGACGGCAAGGGACTACGCGTTGGAATTGTGTGCTCACGATTCAACGAATTCATTGTTAGCTCGTTGCTCGATGGCGCAAAACGTGGACTCGCTAGTCATGGCGTGTCCGAGACCGATATCGATATTGCATGGGTTCCTGGTGCCTACGAAATTCCCGTGACTACGAAGGCAATGGCACTCACTGGTCGTTACGACACGCTCGTCACACTTGGTGCAGTTATTCGCGGTGAAACCGCACACTTTGAATATGTGGCAGGCCCTGTCGCCGATTCAATTGCTCAAATTCAATTAGAAACGGGAATGCCAATCGGGTTTGCAGTGCTTACGGTTGAAAATGTTGAACAAGCTGTGGAGCGTTCTGGCCCAGGTGCAGGCAACAAGGGTGAAGAAGCCGCAGTTGGCGCAATTGAAATGGCCAACGTATTGAAGGCAATTCGCACTAAATAGTTAAAAATCAGATAGCCCGCACTGAATTAAGAAGCAACATCTGTTTCTAAGAATGGCTTGTCGCCAAGGATTGTTGCGCGATGCATCACCCGACGATGTGGCATGTAGTCGGCAGTTGCATAATGTTGCGTAAGTCGATTGTCCCAAAACGCAAGGTCGTACTGCTTCCACTTCCATCTCACTGTGAACTCAGGTTTAGACACGTGCGATGTCAAATAATTGAGGACCATTTCACTCTCGCGGGTTGAAAGCTCCATAATTCGCGTAGTAAACGAATAGTTGACAAAGATTCCGCGTTGCTTGCTCACAGGGTGGGTTCGAACTACTGGATGCACCACTGGTGGGTTTTTAACTCGCGCGCTCTCCACCATTTTGCGAGTCTCTGGCGAATTGCCATAGCGCTCAATTGTGAATGATGCAGCAATGTCGTGTTCTGCGGTCAAGGTGAGGATGAAATCTTTAAACGAATCAGAAAGAGCCTCATACGCAGCGATGCCACTTGCCCATAGTGTGTCGCCCCCGAAAGGAGGCAACACTCGAGCAGAGAGCAACGCCCCTAGTGGAGGTTGTTCGATGAATGTCACGTCTGTATGCCACTCATCACTATCTGGTGGATTCTTGTCGTTTGTATCGAGCACAATTATTTCTTTGACATCACCCGTATTGGGGTAGATGGGATGTACGTGCAATTCTCCGAATCGCTGTGCGAGATCTCGGTGCTGTACTGGAGTGAGCGGTTGATTCTCAAAAAATAAGACCTGATGTTCGACAAGATTTGCCGAAATTTCATCACGTAGGTCATCAGATACAGGCTGGCAAAGGTCCACGCCTGACACAAGCCCACCGAGGGCCGGCGATATACGAACTACCTGCATAGAAAAAAGATTAGCGAACAAGTCCTTAACACCTATGAGCGAATCACCTGGGCACGTGCAACACGTTCCAGCACACATTGCCTGCAGGGCACCCGCCCGACATAGGAAAGGCATCGATCATGGGCATTGTGCTCAATTCGCTCGTTGCGGTCACGAGCCTGCTGACCGTCCACATTCCCCACCGACTGAATCCACCCACATTTGAATCATCCATAGAAGCGGTGAGTTACGTGGAGTTTGATATTGATATCAGCACCTTTACTCGAGAGAAATTTTCACTGAAGCATGCTTATTCTTTTCTCGATTGGACATCCGATGGTTGTTCTGCACCAATTATTGGAAACGAAGGCCGATCGTTCAATTTCACTCAAGCGTGCACTCGACACGACTTTGGATATCGCAATACCAAAAGGCTCGGACAGTTCAACGAAGAAGTGCGAGCAAAAATTGACGAGCAATTTCATCGTGACTTGGAATCGTCTTGCACAAATCAGTTACGCACACGAAAAATTCGCTGCCTCATGTGGGCCGAAACGTTCTTTACTGCAGTGCGCACATTGGGCGGCTAGCGAAATTAAGACCACTCATTCAAAACAGCAATATTGATGAGTTGGTGCAACATCTTCCCCGTTGCACCCCACACTGTTTCATCATCTAAATGGAAAAAGTGAATCTGGTGCTGATTCGGCGGCGTTCCCCAGTGTTCTTCCACATAGGTGTCGTCGCGCACGAGATCAGCAAGTGCAACAGAGAACACTCGGTCTACCTCGGAATTCACCGCAGCCATTGAAGGCGGTGATTCCAAATACGCCAGTACAGGAACGATGTGGCTATTGCTCACATAAGTTGACAACGCGCTCATCTCGCCAATCACTTGCACATGCGACGGATCAAGGTTGATCTCTTCATACGCTTCGCGAATTGCAGCCCCAACAAAGGTTTCTCCTTCGTCAACGCGGCCGCCAGGGAACGACACTTCACCTTTGTGACTCGTGAGCGCTTTCGACCTGCGCGTAAGCACTACTTCTGGACCACTCGGGCCATCAAAAATTGGAACCAACACTGCCGATGCACGGGAACCTTCTGGCGGTGGCGTTTGCTCAAGGGTGCTGGCGAAGCGCTTCAGTCGACCCAGCAATTCGGCAGTATTTCGAAGCGACGAATGATCTAACTGCGCAAACGGATTAGTAGGCCGTACCCATACGGCTGCTGGTCGCGGAATACTTTGATCGCCGCCAGCGCGAAGCATGTTGCAAATTTAGGCTTGAGGAGCCCAGCCACTTGCAATCAACTGGCGAATGACTTCGTCTAGTCCAGCTGTCTTGAGGTTTGCAAGCGTCTTGCCTGGTTGTTCTTCGCCACGCTCCCAGGTTTCCCATGCGGTTCGAATTTTGTCAAGATCGGGTGCTGGTGTGGTGAAGCCCATGCTGTCAGCCTAACGACGCGATGTTGGTTGCGCACCACGCTTGGCGAAGTTGGTACCTAGAACTATGACACCAAGCACGAGACCAACTCCGAGGAGTGCAAGTCTTCCGTTCGTTTCGATATCAGCAACAATTGACAACACAAGACACGCAGCAATGATGAGCCAATCAATCAATCGATGCATCCCCCGGCTTACCCACTTGAATGCACTCAATAAGCCATCCGCAGTTGCTGTGTTCACCAGCATGATGATGCCCATGATCGCCGGAATAGCGGGCTCTCTCAATTGAGCCGACATCAATACGAGTCCACCAGCAATGAAATATTCCACCAACTGGTGCATCCAAAAACCACGTCCGTTACTTGCCATAGCTCAACACTCTAGAAGAGAAATGAAAATGCCTCGGGCTTTCACCCGAGGCATTTTCTACTGCTTGTAGTTCGTTTGGGAAAACGATTTACATCATTCCCATTCCGCCACCTGGCATACCGCCGCCTGCTGCTCCGCCATTCTTGTCTGGCTTGTCAGCTACGAGGCATTCAGTGGTGATAACCAATGCGGCAATTGATGCTGCGTTTTGCAACGCTGCGCGAGTCACCTTGGCTGGGTCGATGATTCCGGCTTTCACCATGTCGACGTATTCGCCAGTTGCAGCATTGAGACCAATGTTGCCCTTCTCTGACTCCACACGTTGGATGGCAACTGCGCCTTCCAAACCTGCGTTGTCGGCGATGTGACGACCAGGGGCCGTCAACGAGTCGTACACGCTGCGTGCACCAGTTGCTTCGTCTCCCTTGAGTGATTCAACAACCTTGAGAACTGCTGGACGAGCACGAATGAGTGCGGTACCGCCACCGGCGACCACGCCTTCTTCAATTGCTGCACGAGTTGCCGAAACGGCGTCTTCAATGCGGTGCTTCTTTTCCTTCAGTTCAACTTCAGTTGCTGCGCCTACCTTGATGACTGCAACGCCGCCAGCCAACTTGGCCAAACGCTCTTGCAATTTCTCGCGGTCCCAATCGGAATCGGTGTTGTCGATTTCAGCCTTGATTTGATTGATACGGCCAGCCACTTCGTCCTTGGCGCCTGCGCCGTCAACGATGGTGGTGTTGTCCTTGTTGATGATGACGCGCTTTGCACGGCCCAAAAGGTCGAGCGATACGTTCTCCAACTTCAATCCAACTTCTTCACTGATGACCTGTCCGCCGGTGAGCACTGCCATGTCTTGCAACATTGCCTTGCGACGATCGCCGAATCCTGGAGCCTTCACTGCGGTTGAGTTGAAAGTTCCGCGGATCTTGTTGACAACAAGTGTCGCAAGCGCTTCGCCTTCTACGTCTTCAGCAATGATGAGCAACGGGCGGCCGGTCTTCATGACGCCTTCAAGTACTGGCAACATGGCCTGCACGGTTGCGATCTTTCCTGCGTTGAACAAGATGTACGGATCTTCAAGAACTGCTTCTTGACGGTCTGTGTCGGTAACGAAGTATGGCGATAGGTAGCCCTTGTCGAATTGCATACCTTCGGTGAACTCAAGTTCTGTTCCGAATGTGTTGCTCTCTTCAACGGTTACTACGCCGTCTTTGCCAACCTTGTCAATCGCGTCAGCAATAACTTTGCCGATTGAAGCATCTGCTGCAGAAATGGTTGCGACGTTGGCGATGTCGCCCTTGTCGTCTACCTCTTTTGCTTGTGCCTTAATCGACTCAACTGCTGCTGCAACTGCTTTTTCGATACCGCGCTTCAAACCCATTGGGTTTGCACCGGCGGCGACGTTGCGCATTCCATGTTGCACCATTGCTTGCGCAATAACCGTTGCAGTAGTTGTTCCGTCACCGGCTACGTCGTTGGTCTTGGTTGCAACTTCTTTAACAAGTTGAGCACCCATGTTCTCGAATGGATCTTCGAGTTCAATTTCCTTTGCGATCGACACACCGTCGTTCGTAATGGTTGGTGCACCGAACTTCTTGTCGAGCACTACGTTGCGACCCTTAGGTCCGAGTGTCACTTTTACTGCGTCGGCAAGTTTGTTCACACCGGCTTCAAGAGCGCGGCGTGCTTCTTCGTCAAACTTCAATTGCTTGGCCATGTTTGTTTTGGTCCTTTGCGTGTTGGAGGTAAATGGTTAGAAAATCAGGCAACAACTGCGAGCACGTCGCGGCTGGTGAGAATAAGTAGGTCGTCTCCACCATGGGTGACTTCGGTTCCGCCGTACTTGCTGTACAGAACTACGTCGCCAACTTTGATGTCGAGTGCGAAATGCTTACCTGAGTCATCGCTCCAGCGGCCAGGGCCAACTGCAAGAACGGTGCCCTGCTGTGGCTTCTCTTTAGCGGTGTCTGGGATAACGAGACCAGATGCGGTGGTCTGCACTGCTTCGCTTGGCTTGACCACGATGCGGTCGTCTAGGGGCTTCAAGTTCATATGTGAGGTCCTCCGTGTGGCGTGTTCCGAGTGGTTCACGCGGTTGGTTTTTCGGTTAGCACTCAACGAGTGCGAGTGCTAATGATACGGACTTAGGCCCCGATTTTCCAACCGAGTCCGCACTGGACAAGTAGGTCCAGAAGGGGCTCTAGTGGCAGTCCTACGACCGTATAGAAGCTGCCTTGCACCGATTCCACCAGTTTCCCGCCATCGCCCTGCAGGGCGTACGCGCCTGCCTTATCCAGCGATTCCCCAATTGCCAGATACCAGTCCATGAGTTCGGGCGATATCTGGACGAGCGTCACCGAAGCCGAGTCCACGGTGTGGGCTTGTCGATCCCCCCGCACCACCGAAATAGCCGTGTGCACGCGATGGGTTCGACCAGACATCTGGCTCAACATGCGACGCGCATCGTCAAGATTTTCTGGTTTACCAAAAATCTCTCCATCCACATCGACGGTGGTGTCGGCTGCAATGACCACAACATCGTGTTCAGTAAAACGCTGAGCAATGACATGGGCTTTGCCTTGGGCAAGTCGCTGCACATGAGCAAGCGGAGTTTCATATTCGAGCGGAGTTTCATCAATGTCAGCAGGTTCAATGTCAAAAGACATTTTCCCTTCGCCGAACGCTTCGTCTAACAACTTCGTCAACAAATCAATTCTTCGCGGAGAACGCGAAGCAAGAATAATTTTTGGTTGAGTGCTACTCGGAGGTTCCATATCGAGATCAGCCGCCGCTCAAGCGCATGACATCGCCATCATCAGGAATGGTCATGTCATCGCGATTGTCTAAGTAGCCCTCTGGGAGAACAACCTTGATCGGGCCGTTGGTGTGCCCGCGAGCAATTCGCTCGCCACCTTCAACAATTGGCGCGTCCGCATCTAACTGCGCAGCAAGCGAACGAAGTTCGGCCAACGATTTCACTTCGGCGAACTTGCGACGCATCTCGCCACCAACTGGGTACCCAGTGAGATACCAACTGGTGTGCTTGCGGAAATCACGAATGCCACGATCTTCGTCAAGATGTGCACACAAACCTTCTGCGTGCTCCAGCATGACTGACAATACTTCGCCAAGTTTTGGAGTGCCACTGATTGGTCGTCCACTAAATGCATCAACGAGATCGCGGAACAACCATGGGCGGCCCAAGCATCCTCGACCAATCACCACTCCGTCGCAACCAGTTTGCTCCACCATGCGCAGTGCATCGCTTGCTTCCCAGATATCGCCATTACCAAGCACCGGAATCGTTTTGACTACTTGCTTCAGTTGGCTAATGGCTTCCCAATGAGCGCTCGGTGCATAGTGCTGTTGCGCAGTGCGCGCGTGCAGCGCAACTGCAACTGCGCCGGCATCTTCGCAAATTAATCCTGTTTCAATAAACGTAATGAGGTCATCGTTAATGCCCATGCGAAATTTGCACGTCACGGGAATTCCATATTCCTTGCCAGCAGTTACTGCTGCAGTGACAATTGCGTGCAACAGTTGACGCTTCAGCGGCACTGCTGCGCCACCACCGCGACGTGTCACTTTTGGCGCTGGACAACCGAAGTTCAAATCGATGTGATCAACCGCGTTTGCCTGACCCAATTTGTGCACTGCGCGACCAAGCATTTCGGGGTCACTTCCGTATAGCTGCAACGAGCGAAAATCTTCATCAGGACCAAACTTCAACATGGTGTCGGTCTTGCGATTGCCGTGCACAAGTCCGGTAGCCATGATCATTTCATTGACATACACAAGACCTGGTCCAAACTTTCGACAGAGCGAGCGAAACGGTGCGTTGGTCACTCCAGCCATAGGCGCAAGCACCACCGGTGGCCAAATGCTGCGCTCACCCAATTGCAATGCAGGCACTGTTGTGGCAGTTGTTGGAGTGTCAGTTGCGGTCATGGTGTTGTGAGGTAGTGCGGTCGGTCAGTTTCAGGTTTGGCATGGCACCCATGCTCAATTCGCTTGGTCCGTCCTGCATTAAACGGTACCAACCAGCCGAGGCAATCATGGCTGCATTGTCGGTGCACATTGCCATGCTGGGCAATACCAAGCGCCAGCCGTGCTGCGCACATGTTGCGGTCATTTGTTCGCGGAGCAATGAATTGGCAGCTACGCCTCCGCCAAGGGCAATGGTTCTTGCACCAATGTGCTTTGCGGCCTTCACCGACTTTGCCAACAAAACATCAACAACTGCTGTTTGAAAAGATGCAGCAACATCTTGCGTGGAAATCGCTGGATACTTGCGCACGTAATTGACGACTGCTGTTTTTAATCCACTAAACGAAACATCAAATCCGTCGTGCAACATTGCGCGCGGAAACTCAATTGCCTGGGCATTGCCCAACTTTGCTTCGCGATCAATTGCTGGACCACCAGGATGCCCAAGTCCAAGAAAGCGGGCTACTTTGTCGAACGCTTCACCCGCCGCGTCGTCAATGGTTTGTCCAACAATTGAATATTTACCGTGCGACTCCATATTTACAAGCAACGTGTTACCCCCAGAAACCAGCACGACCAACATGGGGAACTCAACGTGTGGATCGTCAAGGAGCGCTGCATATAAATGTGCTTCCAAGTGATTAACGCCAATAAATGGTTTGTTCAGCGCAAGAGCAATCGACTTTGCAGCCGAAACACCAACGAGCAATGCTCCGACGAGTCCAGGACCAACTGTCGCGGCGACCGCATCAATTCGTTCAAAGCCAACACCAGAGTCGCTGATTGCCTTGCGAATAACTGGAGTCATTGCCTCAACATGAGCGCGACTAGCAATTTCAGGCACAACTCCACCGAAACGTGCGTGTTGCTCAATTTGTGTGGCAACCACTGACGACAGCACATCATTGCCACCCATTACCACTGCTGCAGCAGTTTCATCGCAGCTGGACTCAATGCCAAGCACCACCGTTGCTTCATCTACGCGAATCATGGTCTGGTCTTTTCAATGTTGCGCAAACGATCACGAAATGCATCGTCTTGAATATCTTGACACCACATCACAATGGCATCGTCGGTGTTTTCGTAATACTTACGACGCACTCCAGCAGGAACGAAACCGAAACGCCGATACAACTCTTGTGCAGTGGTATTGGTATGTCGAACTTCAAGTGTGAGTGCTTCGCATTTTCTTTGTCGTGCATGCCATGCAAGTTCCAGCATTAACTCGGTTGCTATGCCGCGCTGTTGCCAGTCTGGGTGCACCGCAATATTGGTGACATGCGCATCGGTGTCGGCAAACAACAAGCCGCAATACCCCACGAGTTCGCGACCAATATGGGCAACTGCGTAATAGCGGTGTCCTCTGTTCATCATTTCAATTTCGTCGGCAAACACCTTCTGGGTCCACGGCTTCGGATACACCACTTCTTCAATTGGCATGATGTCGCGAATGTCGCGGCGGTGCATTTGCGCAACCTCAAGCACCGGATGCGCCTGTGATTGCTGAGTATTTCCAGCCTCAACCTTCTTTATCAAGCGGTCAAGAATGCTCATTGTGCACTCCGTGTTGCCCAGTTGATTTCGGCATCAGGTGCACGCAAATACATGGGAACCACTTCTTCAACGAGTACCCATTCGCCACGTAATGCGCGTTCGTGGGCAATTTCAACCAGCGTGGAAGCCAGTGGCATCGAATACTTGTCGTCTGCAAATTCCAATCCAGGAAGTACGGGGTTCAGTCGTTCGCGAAACTCGGTTTCGTGTTTTAGTGCACCAGTGCCAACGAGCAACGTTGACTGCCCACGATCAAGCACATCGACCGCGCACATTTCGGGTGAACCAATTTGCGGCTTGCCCACTTGCTTCAGTTTTCCATCTGACATGCGATAGAGCGACCAATACACCTCGCCACGTCGAGCATCAACCACGGAAGCGATGACTTCGTTGTTTGTCTGCACTGCTGCGGCCAATATGTCGAGGCTGGTGACAGGAATGATTGACACATCAGTCACCTGCGCAATTGCCTGAGCAGAAGCAATACCAACTCTCATTCCTGTAAACAGGCCTGGACCAATATCAACAGCAATTCCACCAACATCCCATAGTTCGACAGATGCTTGTTTGCACACGAAGTCGATCATCGGCGTAAGCGCCTCGGCATGTTGACGGTCGCTGCGAATTTCACTACTCGCAAGAACCACGCTGCCGTCGTGCAACGCAACGCTTACTGCATCGGTTGCCGTATCAATTCCCAAAATAATCATGCCGACCACCGCGCAAGCGACGTGCGGAGTTTTTCCCATCGCGTTTCCCACTGCTTGCCACGCCAACCAATTTCTATCTGCCGTGAGTCTTCGATTCCGTCAACATGATTCAACGTAATGGTGAGTCCGTCACCGATGTCCTCACCCACAACATCGCCCCACTCCACCAACGCAACTCCGCCTGCTTCCACCAGTTCAGCAATTCCTAAGTCTGCAAGTTCGCCAGTGCGCTCTAAGCGATACAAGTCGGCATGATGCATGGGAAGTCGACCGCCCGAATAGTTGTGCAGCAAATTAAATGTTGGCGAAGTGATTGGCTCGGATACGCCAAGTGATTTACCAAACTGTTGCGCAAAATATGTTTTCCCCGCGCCCATCTCCCCGATCAACACAAACATGTCACCCGGTTTTGCCAAGTCGGCAATCACAGCGGCAATGCCAGCGGTGTCGGTTTGGTGCGGTGCAGTCAAAGTAATCATGAGGAAAAGGCGTAATCAGCCTAGGTAGTAACGCGGGCGAACTAATTGATGTAATTGCGCGGCATTCGAGCACTGATTGCGCACACGATTTCATAGCCAATGGTGCCCATTTTGTTAGCCCATTCATTGGCAGTAACGCGTTCAGAACCCTGTGCGCCAATCAACACCACCTCGTCACCAATACTTACTTCATCATTTGCACAGTTCACCATGATTTGGTCCATGGTGACCACGCCGGCAAACGAACGTCGAACTCCTCCGATGAGAACTGACCCGCTCTCCCACAAGCCACGGGGCACACCGTCTGCATAGCCAAGCGGAAGTGTGGCAACGGTTGAATCGTGATCCATCGGTCGCTTGAGTCCGTACGACACGCCTTGCCCTGCAGTAACTCGCTGCACATGAGAGACACGTGCGCGCACAGACATCACCGAGCGAAGATCAAGTTTGTGCTCGGCACCAAATGAGTTGGTATGTGCGTCGCCTGGAATTCCGTACAGAGCAATGCCTACTCGCGCCATGGTGCAACCAGCGCCAGCATCGAGCTTACGAATTGCAGAAGCAGAATTTGAAACGTGCACGTGACGAACTTCAATACCTAAAGCACGGACTTGCTCTACAGAACGCGAGAATGCCGAAACTTGTTGTTGCGCAAACTGCGTCTCGGCAACATCGGCAGTAGCCAAGTGCGTAAACATTCCTTCAAGCGAGAGCCACTGGGAATCTGCGACAAGTTTCGCAACTTTTACTGCTTCTACAGAAGGCGCACCAACCCGGTGCATCCCCGTATCCACTTTCACATGTACTGAGGCCATGATTTCAAGATCATGTGCCGTGCGCGCGAATTCAGTAATGGTTGTTTCGTTATATAACGTGGCGATCAAGCCATAAGAAATAATGTCGCGATGTTGATCTGCGGGCTGCTCACTCATAATCAGAATCGGAGCATTTATGCCTGCTTGGCGAAGCTCAATGCCCTCTTGCACCAATGCAACGCACAGGCCTTGTGCACCTGACTGCAAAGCAACTCGCGCGCACTCGATAGCTCCGTGCCCATACGCGTCTGCTTTCACTACTGCCCACAATTGCTGGGGAGCAATGTGCGTAGCTAGCACGCTCACGTTGTGGCGAAGTGCGTCAAGATCAATTTGAGCCCACGCCCAGCGTTGTGCATTCATGAATTTTTACTCAGCAGCAACAACAGCGACTGCAACGCTGTCGGTATGAGAAATAGAAACCTGCCACGAAGTAATTCCTCGAGCGTCCGCAAGTTGTTTGGCACGACCTTCAATGCGCAACGTCGGTTGCCCGGTGGAGAGCTTCATTACGGACACGTCGTGCAGATCAAATGCTCCAAGCCCAACACCAAGCGCCTTCATTGTGGCCTCACGCACTGCAAAACGAGCAGCAAGGCTGGAAACCTGGTCGGACTTGGCGCTCAAGGAATGCAGTTCATCTTGTGTAAACAGACGATTGCGCAACTGTGGCGTGCGTTCGAGTGCGGCTCGAAATCGTTCAATGTCTACGGCATCTATGCCAATGCCCTGCATGACTATGCCCCGTTTTGCGAGGTGCGCCAGTGATTTGCCGATTCGCTAATCGGCAAAATAAGCAAGTCGGCTACTGAAACTTCGGCCAATCGGTCTTCGCGGAACGAACCTTCGGTTTCCGTCACCCAGTCAACAAGTCGGTTGTATCTGTCGTCATATCCCTGCAGCACATTTTTCATCGTTGAAGAAGGCAAACGATCGTGAAACAACACATGCAGCAAGGTGATGCCGGTTGTTTCCGTTCCTTTGGTTTCTGGAACGAAAATTACCGTACGACTATCACGCCGACCACGAGCAACCAACACGTTGCGATCGGTTGCAACGCGGTGCTTGGTTCCCACCAAGGTGGAATTGCGATCAACACGTGAGGTGAGTTCACGAGAAATACCGCCACGATCAATCACGTTTACGGTGGCTGAATTTCCTTCTACATCGCCTTCAATGGCATACCGAGTAAACCCAACGACAGATGTAACTGCTGGGTCCAAATCTGCAATCACTTTTAGTGCCTTGTACGACAAGCGGTCGCGCGAGACTCCAGCTTTCAATACTTCTTGCACCAACGAACGATCGAGTAGGCCTTCGTCACTGCGTGAGATTCCAACGGTGACCGTTTTCGCCTGATGCTTAATGGCATCAACTGGTCGCGTGAGCTCATCAATCGAACGTGTGAGTGCGCTAGTGAGATCGTCCAGAATCGCTTCTGGCGAACTGATCTTGCCTGTGCTCTGTTGGTAAGCCTGCAACGGATCGCTCGACATTGCATCGCGCAGCATGGTGACCACACGCACCGCGGTGCTCGCTTCAAGATTTCCGTCGTACATGCCAGTGGTGAGTGCATCAAAGAATCTGGTTGCAGGGACGCCGATTTCTGTGCGAACTTTTGCCAACAATTGGCTACCAACGCCACCACGCTCCACCGCATGCTCGACAACTTCACGAGCTGACCGCAATGGTCGTGCGAGCGAGTCAATTGCCAGCGCTGCTTCGTAACCAAACAAGTGGCCAACCATCACGCTCAAAATGAACGCAACTCGTGGGTCTACTCGCGGCACGGAAATGACTGCGGCGGCGGCATCGAATCTCTGTTCGCCTTCTTGGGCAATCACAATGGGCAATGCCTTGTGTGCACGATAAATCGCAATTTCTTTAGCCACATCTGATGCAGTGCCGTCCGACAAACCGGTTGCACACACGATGATCATCGGTTCACACGACAAGTCGATGTGCTTTTTATCTTCAGTGATGTCACAAGCAATTGACTTGTAGCACAGCTCCGAAAGCTTGATCCGTACTTCTTCGGCGGCAACTGCGTTGAAGCCGTTTCCGACAACCGTCCAATAACGACGCGCCGGAGCGAATTGGCGTGCAGCCTCGGCGATTTGCGGGCGAAGTGCCAACACCTGGAACATGGCGTCTGGAATAGTGCGCAATGCCGTAAGCAACTGATGACGCTCGTCATTGGTTCCGGTTCCGAGTGCCGCCGAAATTGCGCACGACAGCAGCGCACCTGCAGCTACTTGCGAATAGAAAGCCTTCGTGCTGGCCACGCTCATTTCCACGTCGCGTCCATCAGAGGTGAACAACACACCATCGGCTTTTGCAGACAACTCGCTGCCGCGACGATTCACGATGGCAAGCACCGATGCCCCTCGAGTGCGAGCCAAGTCAACTGTGCGATTGGTATCAGTGGTTGTGCCACTTTGGCTAATCGCAATAATCAATGTGTCCGTCATGTCGAGCTGCAATTGAAAGCCGGACAATTCGGTGGCTGGCAATGCATCAACTTGCACGCGGTGATCCACCATCGTGCGCAACAATTGCGACATGCTGCGACCAGCAATGGCTGCTGTTCCTTGACCAATTACCCGAATGCGCGTGAAAGTTCCGGCCGCAAGTTTTGCTCGAATATCGTCTGGCAACACCGTGGCATCAAGCGTTGCTTCAAGCTGCCCGTTGCGCTCAGAAATTTTTCCGCGCAATGTCTTACGGAAACTCAGCGGTGCTTCTGCAATTTCCTTTGACAAGAAGTGCTTATGCTCGCCGCGATCGATGTCGCGCGTGGTCACTTCGGCAATGGAAACCTTGCTGTCTTCTAGTGGAATTGACGTTCCGTCGTAGGCAAGCATGCGCATGCCGGCAAGCGTTCCCGCGTTGTCGCCGTCCAATGCAATGACCTGGCCACGGCTTGATGGGTTGTTCGCATCGGCAAGTGACTCGCCGTCCATTCGCACATAGTGCAACGTCTCTTCGACAACGCCATACGGCTCGCTCGCCACGATGAAACGGTCTTCGGCAATTCCGACATACAAACCCTGACCACTTCCGCGAAGTGCGAGCATCATCGAATTTGGTTCGTCGGCGCTGGCAACGGCAATCGCCACGCTTCCTTCAAACTCGGCAACAGTTTCTCTGAATGCATCCACAAATGGCATTCCCGCTGCGTTTTTACGGGCAACTACCGTTGGAATGACTTTCGCATCGGTAGTAATTGGCTCTGCAATATGCAATCCATTCCGTACCTTGATGTCTGCATGGTTATCCACGTCGCCATTTAACGCTGCAAGCATGTACGGAGCTGCCGAACTGCCGCCAACTTCTTCACTATTTACTGGGTGCGCATTGGGTTCAGAAATGATTCCCACACTCGCCCAACGGGTGTGGCCAAGTATTGACACTCGAGTATTCGGTTGACTTACGAGTAACCGCAACAATGCATCATTGGCAACTGTTGTTCGCATTGCGCGCGTGTTGTCGCCTAATTCGCCAATTTCTGCAGCTGCTTTGTATACGAACGACCAAGCACGACTTCCTGGGCCGACGCGCACCGAACCGTTGGTGAACAGGGCATCGTCAAGACGACCAGCAAGTAACGGAGCAACTCGCTTATCGGTTGTGTCTAGGCCGTGCCCCCACACCAACACGTTCACTCCGGCGGAATCGCGGCCACGAACCTCCATGCGATCGAGTGCAGAAAAGGCTTGCTGAATAGAAAGGTACGCATTGCGAGCACTTGCACTTGCGTCTTTTCCTGCCAAGTCGCCAACGGCCTTTGCAGTACGTAAGCGATCATTGCGTAACGACCAGGTGGCATCACGAAGTGCAATGAGTTCGTTGCTCCGTCGCTCAACTTCGCGCGTAGATAGCCCAGATTCAGATTCCAACTGCGCTTCGGACCCTGTTGCCAGAGCATCCAGTTGATCAAGGCGAGACACCAAACCAGTAACGAGAGCAATGTTGTCGATCAAGGTTCCAAGCCCAGACTCACCGCGCAGCGATGCATCTGCTTCACCTACCAGGCGACCAGATTCAGCGATGTTTCCAGAAGCACCCGCAGCAATTGCTCGGTCGAGGGCATCCAGAATGTCGGCGGCAAGTGGCAATGGTCTTGCCGAGGGCCGCGACACAACGCAGATGATGCCGCACATGGGTACTAGGTTACCGAACCCCGCCGAAGCGTTGCGATGCAACCTCGGCAAGCCCTTGCGCCACAGCATCTGCAGTTTCCTGCGTCGCTGCTTCCACCATTACTCGAACAACCGGCTCGGTTCCGCTCGCGCGCAAAAGCACTCGTCCAACACCACTTAGTCGCAGTGTTGCTTCTGCAATTTCGGCGGCAAGTACTTCTGCTGGATCATGCACCACTTGTGCAACACGAATGTTGATCAATGTTTGTGGAAGTGACGTCATTGCATTGCGTGCAAGCGTTGCAAGCGGTTGTGCTTCACGCCTCACCAGGTCAACAAGCATCGCCCCTGCAAGCAAGCCATCTCCGGTTGTTGCGTGATCACGATAAATAATGTGTCCACTTTGCTCGCCACCCAATACCAATCCGTGCTCGTCAAAGGCAACAAGAATATTTCTGTCGCCAACTGGTGTGGTAATCACATTGATTCCTGCTTTTTTCATCGCTTGATGAAAACCAGCGTTCGTCATGACGGTTACTGCGACCGAGTTTGACTTCAACTTTCCGCGTTTGTGTAAGTCGACAGCGGCAAGTGCAATCAGATGATCGCCGTCGACAACGTCGCCAACATGGTCAACCGCAATTACGCGGTCTCCGTCACCATCAAATGCAAGACCTAAATCGGCTTTGTGCAAGCGCACTGCCTCACTCACTACTTCTGGATGAGTAGCGCCACACGCATCGTTAATATTTTTGCCGTTTGGTCGGTCATTCAACACAATGACCATTGCGCCAAGTCGCGCAAATACTTCGGGCGCAACCTCGCTCATGGCGCCATTGGCACAATCCAGCACCACACGAATAGTGGAAAATGCCAGAACAGGAAACAATCCAACGATGTGGGATACATATTCGTCAAGCAAATCGACTTGCTTGGCCGCAGCTGTCGCCACTGTTGCCGAACCAGTCATGTGCGACTCAATTGCGTCTTGCTGAGCATCGCTTAACTTCACTCCACCGTTAGCAAACAACTTCACTCCGTTGTCCAGATACGGGTTGTGTGAAGCCGTAATCGCAGCGCTGGCACAGCCTCGTTTCGCTGCCAGAAATGCAATTGCAGGCGTTGGGGCTACTCCGAGAAGTTCAACCGAAATACCACCGGCAAGCAATCCGTTAGCGAGCGCAGTCTCTAATTGCTTTCCCGATTCACGAGTGTCGCGGCCAACCAAAACCTTGCTTACGCCAAGTTCACGCGCAGCAACCATCCCGAGTTCTGCGACATATTGCTCGGTAAGTTCCGTGAAGGCAACTCCACGTACACCGTCGGTGCCGAATCGAAGCATTGTTTACACACTCATTCGCGCGAGGTACATCGCGCGAACCAAAACGTGATTAGCGCTTTGTGTACTGAGGCGCCTTGCGCGCCTTCTTGAGGCCGTACTTCTTGCTTTCCTTTTTGCGCGAGTCGCGAGTAAGCAAGCCAGCTTTGCGAAGCACTGAGCGCTTCGTTTCGTCCAACTCGAGGATTGAGCGAGCAATCGCCATGCGAAGTGCGCCAGCTTGGCCAGCAATTCCGCCGCCCTTAATGTCGCAGTCAACGTCGTACGTTGTTTCTGCTTCTACAACACGAAATGCTTCGGTTGCTGCAGCACGCTGCAATGCGTTTGGAAAGTAATTCTCAAACTCACGTCCATTGATTACTACCTTGCCATTACCCGGACGCAAACGCACGCGTGCGACTGCTTCCTTGCGACGACCGGTTGTCTGTGTCAGTGGCTTTGTTCCCACGGTTGCTCCTCTATTCGATCTTTAGTAATCAGCGCGCTTTTGCGTGCGGGATATTCAAAACTTTTGGTGACTGTGCTTCGTGACCGTGCTCTGGTCCTGCGTGAACTTTCAACTTCTTGATCATTTGACGACCAAGTGGTCCTTTAGGCAACATGCCACGAATGGTGCGACGAATCGCATCTTCTGGCTTACGGCTCAACAAGTTGCCGTACGTCTGTGAGCGCAAACCGCCTGGGTAACCGCTGTAGTCGTGAACGAGTTCTTTGTCTGCCTTGCCCTTGGTGAGAACAATCTTTGATGCATTGACAATGACGACATGGTCACCGGTGTCCATGTGCATAGCGAACATTGGCTTGTGCTTGCCGCGCAAAATTGATGCAACTTCTGTGCACATGCGACCAAGAACCAAACCGTCGGCATCAACAACATGCCACTCGCGTTTAATTTCACTTGCTTTTGGACTGTACGTGCGCATCATAAAAAACTACTTTCGAAAACTGAGGACTTGGCCGAAAACTCAGCCAAACGCTGCCCCTATGGACCTTTTCAGGATAGGGGTCGCGAGGGTCTAATCACAATCGGCTGGGTAGCCAACTTCCCATAAAATCAAGCCCTGCGGGGGTGCCACTGGCGCAGCCTGTGCCCGGTCGCCAGAAACGATCAGGCCACGCATATCGCTAGGCGGACGCTTGCCCAGGCCAATTTCAATGAAGGTGCCGACCAGCGCCCGAACCATTTGATGGCAAAAGGCATTCGCCCGAACATCGAACCGCAACACTCCCTCACCAAGGTCAAGCCAATCGGCATTCATCACATGTCGACGCATGGAGTGCTCGAACGTGTCGTTTTCGTCAGCTGGCTTTGGCTTGCGGCAAAATGCCGAAAAATCATGCTCGCCAATCACCGCGTCTGAAGCGAGTTGCATTGCTCGCAGCTTGAGCGGCTTGATGACATGCCACGCGGAGTCAACCATAAATGGGTTTGGCGTTTCCGAGTTCAACACTGTGTAGCGATACGAACGCCATAGCGCTGTGTAACGCGCATGAAAATCGGGTTTTGTCCACACCGCTTCTCGAACTGCAATCGATGGAGCGCATAGCGAATTCAGTTGCTTCATTAACACAGGTAAATTCACGCGCTCTGGTAAATCTGCACCAATCATTTGTCCCCACGCATGCACACCTGCATCGGTGCGCCCTGCAGGAATGATTTTTACTTCTTCTTGCAAAATTTGTGCAAGCGCACCTTCAATCGTGGACGCGACTGTGTCAACGCCTGGATTAGTGGCAAAGCCGTGAAATTGATCGCCCTTGTAGGCGATCGTCATGCGTGCGCGACGCATGGCCATGATGAATCAGACGAGTTCGATGCGCGCCATTGGTGCATTGTCACCATGGCGTGGACCAAGCTTGAGCACGCGGGTGTATCCACCATTGCGGCCGGTGTAGCGAGGTGCAACAACGTTGACCAACTTGTTGGTCATTTCCTTATCATTCAAATACGACTGGATCTGACGAATGCGGTGAATGCGCATTGGGCCTTCGCCCTGAGCCTTGATTGCCTTCGTAATCAACTTCTCCGCGATTGGGCGAAGCGCCTTGGCCTTGCCTTCGGTGGTCACAATGCCCTCAGCAGCAAAAAGTGATGCAGCGAGGTTCGCCATCAACAACTTTTGATGGTGTGGGCTATGTCCGAAGCTTCGGGCTCGTCTTGGTGTGGCTGGCATGTCTCATCGTCTCCTATGAAGTGGTGCGTATTGGTGCGCTATCAGATGCGCAGTGACAATCCGCGTTCGTCGAGCTTCAACTTGATTTCATCCAACGACTTCTGACCGAAGTTGGTGATGTTCAATAGATCTTCTTCACTGCGAAGCAACAATTCGCCAACAGTGTTCACCTGTGCACGCTTCAAGCAGTTACGAGGACGCTCGCTCAAGTCGAGGTCTTCAATGCTCAAGTCGAGGTCTGGCGAACCAGCACCCGTGCCTGCAAGTTCACCAAGTTCGAGTGCCATTGGCGCATCGCTCATGGTTGCTACAAGGTCGACCAATGAACGAAGTGTTGCGCCTGCTGATGCAAGTGCTTCACGTGGCTCGATGGTTCCATCAGTTTCGATGTCGATGATGATCTTGTCGTAGTTCGTTGACTGCTCAACGCGTGTTGGCTCTACAAGGTAGGTGCAACGACGTACTGGTGAGAAGATTGCATCGATTGGAATGATGCCAATCACCTTGCGGGTGTCGCGGTCGCTTGATGCGTAACCTTTGCCACGCTCGATGGTGAGGTCTACAACCAAACGGCCCTTTGCCGACAATGTGGCAATGTGCTGTGACTTGTTGAGAATTTCAACACCAGTTGGGCACACGATGTCTGCTGCAGTGATGTCTGCTGGACCCTTCACATCAAGTGTGATGACTACTGCTTCATCACTTTCAGAGACAACAACGATGTCCTTCAAGTTCAAAATGATTTCGGTGACATCTTCGGTGATGCCTTCGATGACGTCGAACTCGTGAAGAGCTGACTCGAACTTGACCGAAGTGATCGCTGCGCCAGGGATTGACGACAACAACATGCGGCGAAGCGAGTTGCCAATGGTATGACCAAGGCCTGGCTCGAGTGGACCTACAGAAAACTTCTGACGGTTACCTTCTGGCGAACCGATTGCTTCAACTGATGGGCGCTGAATAACAAGCATTGATTTCTCCTATTGCCAATTCGTTTAGGGGTTACTTCGAGTAAAGCTCAACAATGAGCTGTTCACGTACTGGTACATCGATTTGTTCGCGTGATGGAAGTTCGCGAACCGTGACTTGCTTGCCACCTTCGGCACGATCAATCCAACCAACCATTTTGTGGTCGAGTGTGTCGATGTTGTGCTGAATAACGATCATGTTTGCGGCCTTCTCAGAAAGCGTGACAACTTGTCCGCGACCAACGCTGTATGAAGCAATGTTCACGCGCTTGCCGTCAACCAATACAAGGCCGTGGCTCACGAACTGACGTGCCTGCGGACGGGTGTTTGCCCAGCCTGCGCGGTACACAACATTGTCTAAGCGACACTCAAGCAAACGGAGCAAGTTTTCACCGGTTGGGCCAGCCAAACGTGTTGCCTCTTCGTACGCCTTGCGGAACTGACGCTCGAGTACACCGTAGATGTACTTGGCCTTCTGCTTTTCCTGCAACTGCAAGAGGTATTCACTGCCAGCACCACGACGACGCGTACGGCCGTGTGTTCCTGGTGGGAATGGGCGACGCTCAAGAGCCTTTGAGCCCTTGGTGTTTTCGTAAATGTTGACACCGAGACGGCGCGAAATACGCACCTTTGGTCCTGTATAGCGAGCCATGACTTACGGCCTCTTTCGCTTTGGCTGAAGGCAACCGTTGTGTGGAACTGGCGTTACATCTTTAATGCCAGACACTTCGATGCCAAGGTTTTGAATAGAACGAAGTGCGGTATCGCGACCCGAACCCGGGCCCTTTACATGCACTTCAACGCGACGAAGACCTTGTTCCATTGCTGCACGGCCTGCTTTTTCTGCTGCCATTTGTGCTGCGTATGGGGTTGACTTGCGCGAACCGGAGAATCCAACGCCGCCGGACGATGCCCATGAAATGACATTGCCTTCAGTGTCGGTGATGGACACGATGGTGTTGTTGAACGAACTCTTGATGTGCACAACGCCGGTCGCAATATTTTTGCGATCGCGCTTGCGCTTACGGGGTGCTGGTGCCTTTGCCATGATTTACTTCCTCACTGCCATCTTCTTGTTGGCCACAGTCTTTTTCGGACCCTTGCGAGTACGAGCGTTGGTGTGTGTGCGCTGGCCACGTACAGGGAGACCCTTGCGGTGACGCGTTCCTTGGTATGAACCAATTTCAATCTTGCGCTTGATGTCGGTCTGCACATCGCGACGAAGGTCGCCTTCAACCGTGAGGCTGTTTTCGATGTACATACGAATCTTGTTGACTTCAGAGTCGGTGAGATTGCGAACACGAGTGTCTGGGTTGAGATCGAGTTCCTTGCACATTTTTTGCGCAGTGGTGTTACCAATGCCGAAAATGTAGGTAAGCGAAATCACCAAACGCTTTTCGCGTGGGATGTCTACTCCTGAAATACGTGCCATCTGATGTTCCTTCTCAGCCTTGACGTTGCTTGTGACGAGGGTTTTCGCAAATCACCATCACGCGACCGTGCCGGCGAATGACCTTGCACTTTTCGCAAATTTTCTTGACGCTTGGTTTAACTTTCACTTCGGCCTCGTGATTGGTGTTCGATTATTTGGTTATGAAATCTGTTATTTATGTCGGTATGTAATGCGACCTCGTGTGAGGTCATATGGCGTTAGCTCTACTTGGACTTTGTCCCCTGGCAAGATACGGATGTAATTCATTCGCATCTTTCCTGAAATATGAGCTAACACTGTGTGTCCGTTTTCGAGTTCGACGCGAAACATTGCGTTAGGCAGCGACTCTGTAATTGTGCCTTCCAGCACAATTGCATCTTCTTTGTTTTTTGGCAGGGCTTTCTCCTCAAACACACGGACATACAAGCCAGTCGGAAGGAAATCCCTCCAAAAGACGAAGGGTTATGCTACCGCCGCATTCCCCTGCCCCAAAACCCCAAAACACAAGGAGATGAGTGAATTAGGCAGGGTCATGATTAGCGATTCTTAATGCCGGCAACAGCCGTGCGAAGGCGGGCAAACACCTCATCTGGGGTGCCCAGTCCATCGACGACGGCCAGCTTGTTCTGGTCTTTGTAATGGGCGATCAACGGTGAGGTCATGGCGTCATAGAGGTCAAGGCGGTGATTGATGGCTTCTGGGGTGTCATCAGCTCGCTGCACCACGGATCCACCACACTTTTCGCAGTTCCAGGGGCTGGCTTCGTTGCCAGTAGCCACATAGTTGGCCTGGCACTGCTCACAGACGCGACGTGCCGACAAGCGACTGAGTACGAGTTCACGCTTCACCTCGAGGTCAATAACCAGGTCAATTGGGCGAACTTCGCTGATGTGGTCGAGCGCTTGGGCCTGAGCAACGGTGCGCGGAAAGCCATCCAAAATGAAGCCATTCACACGTGCGTCCTCTTCGCCGATGCGACCTTGCACCAAGCTGATCATCAGTTCGTCGTTCACTAATTCACCTTTGTCGAGCACGGCCTTCACAGCACGGCCGAGTGGCGAATCTTTACGCACTGCTGCGCGCAACATTTCACCGGTTGAAATATGTGGTGAGCCAAATTCTGCCGCTAAGCGCACACATTGAGTGCCCTTGCCGGCGCCTTGACGGCCAAGCATGATGATGCGAATTGCATTCGACATGGTGGTGATTCTTTCGTGAAAATCTTGAAATCCGTTTCCTAAAAAGGAAACGTCACTTCAAGAAACCCTCGTAGTTGCGTTGCATCAACTGGCTATCAATTTGGCGCATTAGTTCAAGTGCAACACCAACTGCAATGAGCACCGTGGTTCCAGCAAATGGGAATGACTTCACATTTCCTACCCACAAAATGATGTACGGCAGAATGGCAATAAAGGCAACAAACAATGCTCCTGGAAGCGTGATGCGGTTTACCGTCTTTGCCAAGAAACTTTCAGTCTGCGGTCCTGGGCGAATTCCAGGAATGAAACCGCCCTGCTTACGCAATTGATCTGCCTGACGGATTGGGTCAAATGCGATTGAGTTATAAAAGTAAGCAAACGCAATGATCAACAAGAAGAAGATTGAGATGTACAACATGTTTTGGCTATTGACCAGATAGTTGTTCACAAACGAGGCAACTGAACCGCGCCAACCCAAACCACTGCCGAGCATGTTCGACAACAACACCGGCAACAACAGCACCGAGCTTGCAAAAATGATTGGTACAACACCGGCTTGGTTCACCTTCAATGGAATGTAGGTGTTTTGGCCACCATATTGCTTGCGACCAATCACGCGTTTCGCGAATTGCACTGGAATGCGTCGACTGCCGAGTTCCACTCGAACCACCGCAAACAAAATGCCAATTGATACTGCAACAAGCACAACAAACGTTACGGTTTTTTTACTTTGCAAAAGCGAGTAGTAGTTGTACGGAAGACCGCTAACAACTGAAGAAAAGATCAACATGGACATGCCATTACCAATTCCGCGTTGGCTAATCAATTCGCCGATCCACATCAACAGTGCAGTACCTGCAACAAGTGAAGGAATTACCAACAGCGCACGTGGCATGAAAGGGTTCAACAACACAACGTCTGGTGCTTTGTGCGCGGCGCCAAAGAATGCCGAGCCCTTGCCCTGTCCAAAAATAAAGGTCAGTCCTGCGCCCTGCAATGTGGCAATACCAATTGCTACATAGCGAGTCCATTGCGTGATCTTGCGCTGGCCAGTTGCGCCTTCTTGTTGCCATTGCTCAAGCTTTGGAATAACAACACCAAGCACCTGCATGATGATGCTGGCCGTGATGTACGGCATGATTCCCAATGCAAAAATGGAAAAGCTTCCGAAGGCTCCACCCGAGAACAAGTTCAAGAATCCAAGTGCGCCTTGCGAATTTGATGCTTCGCGCAATTGCCGAACAGCCTGTGCATCAATACCCGGAACGCGAAGTGAAGCGCCGAAACGGTACACAGCAATCATGGCAAAGGTGAACAACAACTTGTTACGAAGGTCTTCCACCTTGAAGATGTTCTTCACATTCGACAACATCGTGGGTGCTCCTGTACTTGAAGCGCGCCGGCGAACCGGCACGACATCACTATCGGTTAGTGAACTGGTTGCCCTTAGCGGCTGGACGTGGGCCCTTGTGCGGCATTGGCAAGATGGTTACAGAACCACCAGCAGCAACAATTGCTTGCTCTGCAGTCTTGGAAACAGCATGTGCTGAAACCTTGACAGCCTTCGTGATTTTTCCACGACCAAGTACCTTGATCAGCGTGTTCTTGTGAGCAGCGCTCTTCGCTACGAGCACCTTTGGATCTACTTCTGCAAGACCCAAGGCTTCGATGACATCGAGGTTTACTGCGTAGTACTCAACGCGGAACGGGTTATTAAAACCCTTCAACTTTGGTACGCGTTGCTTCAATGGCATCTGACCACCTTCAAAGCCTCGCTTCACGGTGTTACGGGCATATTGACCCTTCGTACCGCGACCTGCAGTCTTTCCACCCTTACCGCCGATACCACGACCGACGCGCTTTGGCTTCTTCGTTGATCCCTTTGATGGGGCGAGTTCATCTACGCGCATGGCTTACTTGCCTTCCTTGATTTCAATGAGGTGAGGAACACGTGCGATCATGCCGCGAATTTCCGGACGATCAGGCAATGTGTTGGTGTGGCCAATTCGACGCAAGCCAAGAGCGCGCAATGTTGCACGGTTCTTTGGCTTGTTGCCGATTTCTGAACGCACCTGAGTAACAGTGATGGTTGCACCAGTTGGCTCAACCTTCACACGCTTTACTTTGCGAGTTGATGTATTGCCCGATGCAGCCTTCAACGCAGCGGCTGCTGCGCGCTGTTCTGCTGCAGCTTTTTTAGCTGCTGGCTTGCGGTCGCGTGTTGTGCGACCTGGTTTTTTAAATGCTGCCATGACTAGTGAGCACCTCCGTTTGACTTCTTACGCTCGTTGAACGCACGAAGGAGACCTTTTGGAACGAATGAATCAGCAGGAATTCCGCGACGCTTTGCAACTTCGTCTGGGCTCTGCAAGTCCTTCAATCCGTTAATCGTTGCGCGAGCAACGTTGATGGCGTTCGACGAACCAAGCGACTTCGCTAGTACGTCGTGAATGCCGGCTTCTTCAAGAATGATTCGAGCAGCGCCACCGGCGATAACTCCGGTACCAGGAGCAGCAGGCTTCAGCAATACGCGGCCTGCGCCATTGATCCCCAAAATTTGGTGAGTGATGGTTGAACCTGCAAGAGCAACGCTAAACAAATTGCGCTTTGCTTCTTCGGTTCCCTTTTGGATTGCCAAAGGAACTTCCTTTGCCTTTCCGTAACCAAGACCTACGCGGCCTGCACCATCACCGATAACAACAAGTGCAGTGAACGAAAAGCGACGTCCACCCTTCACTACTTTTGCTACGCGATTGATGTGTACTACGCGTGACTCGCGGAGCTGACCTGGTTCGGTCGTGCGTGCGTTTGAAATGTCAGTCATTAGAACTCCAACCCTGCTTCTCGGGCAGCATCTGCTGCCGCTGCTACGCGACCGTGGTACAAGAATCCACCGCGGTCATAAACAACTTTTGTTACTCCTGCAGCCTTTGCACGCTGCGCAACGAGTGTTCCGATGCGCTTTGCTGCATCAACGTTTGAACCGCCACCCAACTTGCGCTGGTCTGGCTCAACAGTTGACGCCGAAGCAACGGTGTGTCCGTCGAGATCGTTGATCAACTGCACAGTGATGTGCTTGTTGCTGCGATATACGGCGAGACGTGGACGCTCGGCGGTGCCGGTGATCTTCTTGCGTACGCGACGGTGGCGACGCAAGCGACCTGCATGGCGCTGGCTTGATACTGATGTCATAGTCGTCAAATCTCCCGATTACTTCTTGCCGGTCTTGCCTGCTTTACGCAGGACCTTTTCATTGAGGTAACGCACACCCTTGCCCTTGTAAGGCTCTGGCTTGCGAATTTCGCGAATGTTCGCTGCAACTTGGCCAACAACTTCTTTGTCGGCACCCTTGACGATAATTTTCGTCTGTACAGGAACTTCGAATGTGACTCCTTCAGGAGCATCAATCACTACTGGATGTGAAAAACCAAGAGCCAACTTCAACTTGCTTGGACTCTGAGCTTCTGCGCGGTAACCAACGCCGATGATGTCGAGTTCCTTGGTGTAACCCTCGGTAACGCCGATCATCATGTTGTTGACCAACGTGCGAACCAGACCGTGACGTGCACGTGAATCGCGCTCTTCGTTGTCGCGAGTAACCACAATGGTGTTTTCTTCGCGAGCGATGGAAACTCCAGTTGGGAACACACGTGACAGCGTGCCTTTCGGACCTTTTACGGTCAGCGAAAGACCAGCGATAGTGACGTCGACACCGTTAGGCACAACGACTGCTGCATTTCCGATACGTGACATATGAGTACTTCTTTCCTCTACTGGTTTCCGCTTACCAAACGAAGCACATGACTTCACCACCCACGTTGCGCTGGCGCGCTTCGCGGTCGGTCATGAGCCCGTGGCTGGTGGACAGGACAGCAACACCAAGACCACCCAAAACGCGTGGTACTTCAGTTGCATTGCGGTACACGCGAAGACCCGGTGTGGATACTCGCTTAATACCTTGAATGGTGCGCTTACGATCATCGGAATACTTCAGACCGATCTTCAACGACTTACCCGGACCAGTTGGGTTGTCGATAAGACCGAAGTCAGTGATGTATCCCTCTTTCTTCAGCACTTCAGCGAGTGCTGACTTCTGCTTTGAGGCAGGCATCAACACTTCGTCTTTCATTGCAGCATTCGCATTGCGAATGCGCGTAAGCATGTCGGCGATCGGATCAGTCATCATGACGCAATCACCAACTTGCCTTGGTCAAACCAGGGATTTCACCGGCATGGGCCATCTTGCGAAGGCACAGGCGGCACAATCCGAATTTGCGATATACAGCACGCGCGCGTCCACATTTCTGGCAACGCGAGTAACCGCGTACCTTGAACTTGGGCGTTTTGTTCGCCTTGTTAACGAGTGATTTCTTTGCCATATGGTCCTCTACTTACTTCTTCTTCTTGGCTGAGCGTTTTGCCGCTCCGCGAGCTTTTTTGGATGATGCTGGTTCTTCGCCCTTACGGAATGGGAAACCAAAAGCATCAAGAAGTGCTTTTCCATCGAGGTCGGTATTAGCGGTGGTGACAATGGTGATGTCCATACCGCGTGTGGTGTCTACCTTGTCGTAGCTCACTTCGGTGAATACCAATTGCTCAGTAAGACCAAATGTGTAATTGCCATGACCGTCCCACGACTTACCTGGGAGACCACGGAAGTCACGAATACGAGGAATCGCTACAGCGATCAAACGATCGAGGAATTCCCACATACGATCTCCGCGAATTGTCACTTTGCAACCAATTGCTTGGTTCTCACGAAGTTTGAACGATGCAATTGATGTACGTGACTTCGTAACGATTGGCTTTTGGCCAGAAATCGCGGTGAGGTCTGACACAGCGCCGTCAATAAGCGACGACTGCTGAGTTGCGCGACCTACACCCATGTTGATCACAATCTTTTCGAAGGTTGGCACCTGCATGACATTCTGAACGCCGAGTTGTGTAATGAGTTCGGCGCGCACAATTTCGTTGTAGTGCAACTTCAAGCGTGGTTGGTATGCGACTGCAGCAGTCATCAGATTTCATCTCCGGTGCTCTTGGCAACGCGCACCTTGGTGCCGTCTGCCTTGATCTTGTAACCAACGCGAGTTGGCTTTCCCTTGTGTACCAACATGACGTTTGAAGCATCGACAGGCATGTCCTTGTCAATGATTCCACCGGTGTTGGTGGTTTGTCCGCGGGCAGCAGTGTGACGTTTCGCGGTGTTAACACCGGCGACTTTCACTTTGTTGCTCTTTGGACTTACTTGTGTAATTTCGCCCGTCTTGCCTTTGTCTTTGCCGGCAATAACGATGACGGTGTCACCCTTTTTCAACTTCATGGTTACAACACCTCCGGTGCAAGCGAAATAATTCGCATGAACTTCTTGTCACGGAGCTCACGACCAACTGGTCCGAAGATTCGGGTTCCACGTGGGGTGAGATCATCCTTGATCAGTACTGCTGCGTTTTCGTCGAAGCGGATATAGCTGCCGTCTGGACGGCGCTTTTCCTTCTTCACACGAACTACTACGCAACGAACAACTTCACCCTTTTTGACCGCAGCACCAGGAATTGCGTCCTTGACTGTGCCAATAAAGACGTCACCAATTGATGCGTAACGACGGCGTGTTCCACCAAGAACCTTGATGCACAACACTTCCTTTGCGCCACTGTTGTCGGCAACGCGAAGACGGGACTCTTGCTGAATCATTTTGCACGCTCCAATACTTCAACGAGGCGCCAACGCTTTTGCTTCGACATTGGGCGAGTTTCCATTACGCGAACGCGGTCACCGATTTGTGCATCGTTGGCCTCGTCGTGTGCGTACAACTTCTTGGTGCGCTGAACGAACTTTGAGTAACGCGGGTGACGCACTCGCTCAACGATTGAGATAACAATCGTCTTGTTCATCTTGTTTGACACCACGATGCCTTCGCGCACCTTGCGGGCGTTGCGAACAGCTTCGTCTGTTGTTGCAGATGTGGTTGTTGTTTCAGTCATGACTTACTCACTTCCCTGCTGATTCAGCAGCAGCGATTTCCTGCTGACGAATGAGAGTGTTGATACGTGCAATTTGCTTCTTCACTGCGCCCAACTCGGCGGTGTTGTCGAGTTGACCCGTCGCATGACGGAAACGAAGGTTGAGAGCTTCTTGCTTTGACTTGCGAAGTTCGTCCACCAATGTGGTGAGATCCATTTCGCGGAGATCGGCTAGTTCACGTGCCATGTCAGATTGCCTCCTCGCGACTTACGACGCGGGCCTTGATTGGCAGCTTTTGCACTGCGCGATCAAGCGCTTGGTGCGCAGTTGCTGCGTTTGGATACGACAGTTCGAACATGATGCGACCTGGTTTCACCACGGCAACCCACAATTCAGGGTTTCCTTTTCCAGAACCCATGCGGGTTTCGGCTGGCTTCTTGGTCACTGACTTGTCAGGGAAAATGTTGATCCACACTTTTCCACCACGCTTGATGTGACGGGTCATGGCAATACGTGCTGCTTCGATTTGGCGTGCGGTAATCCAGCCTGGTTCAAGAGCCTGAATGCCGTACTCACCGAAAGCGAGTTCGTTTCCACCCTTTGACACACCGGTCATACGACCACGGTGGTGCTTACGGTGTTTTACTTTGCGAGGTGACAACATAATTTACTCCCGACCAAACTTCGGTGTCTCGTGGGTTTCCACGATTCGACGTTGGATGTCTTCTTCTTCCGCCAACAAGCGCTCGAACTCTGGATCAGCTTCCTTCACCAATGGAACGATTTCGGTGTCAGCAAGATCGGCAACGCGTGGGCCAGCTGAAGTAACAACCTTCAACGTGGCATCCGAATGTCCTGATGTTTGACCAACTGCCATCGCTGCTTCACGAGCAATGCGATCGTCGTTAGGGCTCTTGTACGGAAGGATTTCGCCCTTGTACAACCACACCTTTACGCCAATGCGACCAGCTGATGTTGCTGCTTCACGGAATCCGTAATCGATGTCTGCACGCAGTGTGTGCAATGGAACACGACCTTCGCGGTACCACTCGGTGCGGCACATTTCTGCTCCACCAAGACGACCTGAACACTGAATTCGAATTCCTTCTGCGCCGTACTTCTGTGCGTTTTGCACAGCGCGCTTCATGGCGCGACGGAAAGCAATACGGTTCAACAACTGGTCAGCAACACCCTGTGCCACAAGTGCAGCATCGAGTTCAGCTTGTTTGATTTCGGTGATGTTCAACTGCACTTTGTTGTTACCGGTCATCGCGGTAAGACCTGCGCGCAGTTCGTCAGCCTTCTGACCCTTACGACCAATCACAATTCCCGGACGAGCAGTGTGAATGTCGATGCGGAGCTTGTCTCGTGTGCGCTCAATTTCAATGCGGCTTACTGCTGCATCGGCGAGCTGCACCGTGAGATAGTCACGGATCTTCCAGTCCTCGGTGAGGTAATGACGGTATTCCTTCTGGCTGAACCAACGACTCTTCCAGTCGGTGGTGATTCCCAAACGGAAACCGTACGGATTAATTTTCTGGCCCATCAGTTCTCCTCACCAGATTCGTTGGTGCTGTCAGTTGAGTCTTGTGAATCGTCCGCATCAGGCTTCGCTGCGCGTGCACGACTTGCTGCAACACGTGCTGAACGGCTGACAACTTTGGTGCCACCCTTTGCTTCAGCGCTTTGTGCACGAATGGCCAACATTTTGTCGGTCATCGTTTCGACCACGATGGTGATGTGTGAAGTGCGCTTCAAGATTTGAGCAGCACGACCCTTTGCACGTGGACGGAAACGCTTCAGCGTTGGGCCCTCATCAGCAAAGCAAGCCTTGATGTAGAGGTCTTCTGCAACTTTTGAATCGTTGTTTACAGCATTGGCTACTGCCGATGCGAGCAACTTGCGAATGTCATGTGCCGAGTCGCGCTGGATGAGTGACAGCAAGCTGTCTGCTTCCTGCACTTCAAGTCCACGAACGTGGTTCAGTACAACACGAATCTTTGAAGCCGACATGCGGACATTCATTGCCTTCGCGCGGGTACCGCTAGATACGCCAACCTTGTTGGTTGCTTCGTTGAGTTTTGGACCGGTCATGGCTTACTTCTGCCCTGCTGCAGCTTTTTCTTGTGCTGCGTGGAACTTAAAGGTTCGAGTTGGTGAGAATTCACCCAACTTGTGGCCAACCATTGATTCGCTGACGTAAACAGGTACGTGCTTGCGACCATCATGGACGGCGAAGGTGTGGCCGATCATGTCAGGAATGATCGTGCTGCGACGTGACCAGGTCTTGATGACCTTGCGCTCGCCGCTTTCGTTCATGGCATCAAGTTTCTTGAGCAAGTGCTCATCAACGAATGCGCCTTTTTTCAAACTACGAGTCATGTGTTATGCCCGGCCCTTTCCTGAACGACGACGACGAACGATGAGTTGTTGTGATGACTTGTTCTTGTTACGGGTACGACGCTCTGGCTTACCCCAAGGTGAAACTGGGTGACGTCCACCGGATGTCTTACCTTCACCACCACCGTGAGGGTGGTCGACAGGGTTCATTACAACACCGCGTGATTGTGGGCGAACGCCCTTCCAACGGTTACGTCCGGCTTTACCGATCTTGATGAGTTCGTGCTCTGCGTTACCAACTTCGCCGATAGTTGCACGGCAATCGATTGGAACGCGACGCATTTCTGTACTTGGCATACGCAAAGTTGCGAAGTCACCTTCTTTTGCGACGAGCTGCACAGCCATACCTGCTGAACGACCAACTTTGCCACCCTGACCAGGGCGCAATTCAATGTTGTGAACGACGGTACCTACAGGCAAGTAACGAAGTGGTAACGCATTACCAACTTTGATGTCTGCCTTTGGTCCACTCTGCACACGCATGCCAACTTCAAGACCCTTCGGAGCAAGGATGTATGCCTTTGATCCGTCGTCGTAGTGCAGCAACGCAATGCGGCAAGTGCGGTTTGGATCGTATTCAATTGCTGCAACCTTGGCTTCATACTGATCCGAGTTGCGCTTGAAATCGATAATGCGATACTGCTGCTTGTGTCCGCCACCTTGGTGACGCGAAGTTACGCGACCATAGACGTTGCGACCACCGGCAGAAGTCTTTTTTGCAAGCAACGACTTTTCAGGCGTGCTCTTTGTGATGTCAGCGAAGTCGGACACCGTTTGAAAACGGCGACCGGCACTCGTTGGTTTACGTTTGCGAATTCCCATAGTTCGTCTCTTTCAGCTCGCTCTAGTTCTCAAACAACGGGATTTCATTTCCCGCTTCAAGAGTGACGATGGCCCGTTTGGTGTTTGGACGCTGACCAAAGCGGTTGGTTCCGCGAGTTTGGCGCATCTTGCCACGACGGTTGAGAGTGTTAACGCGACGAACCTTGACATTCCAAATGGCTTCAATTGCGTCACTAATTTCTGGCTTGCTGGAGTCTGGGTGTACTTCAAATGTGTACGTTCCCTTGTCCATCAATGAGTAGCTCTTCTCCGAAATAATCGGGCGAAGGATGATGTCGCGTGGGTCTTTCACTTTGCGGCCTCCTTGACTTTCGGCAGGCTCGCTGTTGTAAACACGAGCCAGTCATTGCAGAGAATGTCGTACGCATTGAGTTCTGGGGTGATAACCACCTGAACGTTGGTCAAGTTACGGAATGACTTGCTGGCGACTTCATCATCGCGATCAACAACGATCATGATCTTGCCGTCGAGTCCAAGTGAATTCAACAACAATGTTGCATCCTTCGTGCTTGGCTTGTCGAAGCTGAACTTGTCAACAACAACTACTTTGCCTTCAATTGCACGATCCGACAAAGCTGAACGAAGTGCCAACGCAATCATTTTCTTTGGTGTGCGTTGTGTGTACTTACGTGGCTTTGGTCCGAGTGCAACAGCACCACCACTGAAGTGTGGTGCACGAATTGAACCTTGACGAGCGCCACCAGTTCCCTTTTGTCCGAATGGCTTCTTACCGCCACCGCGAACTTCGGAACGTGTCTTCGTGCTCTGTGTACCTGAACGACGATGTGCCAACTGTGCAGTAACCACTTGGTGCATTACTGGAATGTTTGGCTCGATGCCGAAATACTCTGCTGGCAAATTTGCCGAGCCGGTTTTTTCGGCTGCCGCTTTTGGTGCTGCTTTCTTCGCAGCTTTCTTTACTGGTTTTGCAGTTGCCATCGCGTTACTTTCCCTTCACCGCGTTGCGCACGATTACGACGCCGCCGTTTGGACCAGGAACTGAACCCTTAACCAACAGCAGTCCGCGCTCGAGATCGGCTTGTACAACTTCAAGATTCAATGTGGTGGTTTGTGCGTGACCCATGTGACCAGCCATGCGCAAGCCCTTGAATACACGACCAGGGAATGAGCATGAACCGATAGAACCAGGCGCACGGTGGTGCTTGTGGTTACCGTGACTCGCTCCTTGACCAGCAAAGTTGTGGCGCTTCATTCCACCTGCGAAACCTTTACCGCGACTTACCGCAGTGACGTCAACGCGCTCGCCTGCAGCGAGTGTGTCAACAGTGATTTCTTGTCCAACGGTGAAGCCATCAACCG
>Ga0194055_10000053_pt1 | contig 75319 bp, 57 predicted proteins | sample SepL449m_MetaG_FD_155482 | JGI IMG/M metagenome (GOLD analysis project Ga0194055, IMG submission 155482) | Anoxic zone freshwater microbial communities from boreal shield lake in IISD Experimental Lakes Area, Ontario, Canada - Sep2016-L442-9m | ecosystem: Environmental > Aquatic > Freshwater >... | reverse complement strand
TTTCGACGTTGGGTGACGAAGGGTTGCTGGTGGGTATGGATGGCGGACTTACCGAGGGAGCGTCGGTGGTTGCGGGACGATTGGTGCTAGGGGTTGTGGTGCTAGGGGTTGGCCTGGCAGGGGGAGTGCCCGAGGAAGCTGGTCCAGAGGCGGGAGACATGCCACCGGAGCCCGAACCGACCGCATCGAAGATAAAGCCGGGCAGAACGGAACCGGGGCGTTCGACACTTACCAAGGCATCGCTCAGGGTCGACCCATCCAAATCGGGAAGTTTCAATTGTCCGCGCCAGCGATTGATATTGCTAAGCAAATAGCTATTCCAATCACTGGCAGGTGGCATCCCCAAAACGGTGACCGTGAACTTCACCGAGCCCATCGACTCGGGGGAGACGAATTCGGCCATCGCAATGTCGTTCCTAAGATTCATCGTCCATCCTGCGGGAAGGGTCACCTCGGGCCTGCCCGTTTCCTTTTGAACCGCGAAGTTAGAAACAATGTCATAAAAGTCAGCCAGCAGAGGTTCTAATCGCTCTGGGGAATCGGTGGCCTTGAGGAAATAGCAACCAGCCTCGAGTGGAATCACCGCTCCAAGGATGCGTCGAGGACCCGAAGCAGGCGGAGTTTGGTTGCGCGGCATCGACGGTGATGATGACGGTGATATCGACGGTGAAGAAGTTCCCGCGAGGGGTCCCGTAACGAACTGCGTATCGGACTTGGGAGCGTCGTACACTCTCACTTGGACTGCCGGTTCACAGCCTAGCCCACCGACAAAGCAGACCAACAAGATGACGTGGATCGATCGCGTTTCAGGGTGGTTGGATCGCAAGGAAAATCTTCTGGAATAGCAAGGAAAGGAGAACGAACGAACAAGTTTGCGCACGTGGGGCATCGGCAGGTAAGGATTGGACCATCGACGGAGGGTGGGAGCACGAGTTCGTGCAAGTCGTGGCCAAGTTCGGAAGCAAACCGGGGGGTGGGATACTTTGGAAGCGTACGAGCGACCCGATTTGTACTCGAACACCATCCTAATTGGTCCTCCCTAACCTGTCCCGTAGTCCCAGCCCGAACCGCAACATCCTTTGCATCCCGGTCGAATTCCCCCTCTGTGCCCAAATTGCAGGCAAAAGCAGGATTCCGACCAGATTGGCATTCACTTTCCTGTGCGGCCTGATGCGTCCATGCGGTGGATCCCTCAAGATCGGCCCCAACCTACCGTTGGATCGCCGATCTCGATGCAACAGTATAAGTCAGATGGCAAAAACGGGACAGTTCCGCCCTCGGATAGGCTGAAGCAATCCACAAAAAGCCTTGCGTGGAGCCGGTTCTTACGGAGGTTGGAGGGTCGCTAGGGGCGACATCCTTCGTAGACCGCGTCCCTCCTTTTTACGGATTTGGTTCGACTAGGATCACATTCGTCGAAAAATAGGCGGGATATTCTCCAAGCTCGAACACCCATTCGCCAAAAGCTGCCAGGTACTGATCTTTGGGGATATCCAGGATGCCGCGGTGGTTCGTCGCATCGATTTCGCTAGCGGCGATACTATTCCAGCTTGCATCGCGGAAGTCCCGAGTTTTTGACTTGGCGATCCAAATCGAAACTTCATCCGGCACCAGGTCACTCTCTAGTTGAAGACTGACTTTGCCATCTGCCGACTCATTCTTCCATTGGAGCTTGGGAAGCGCAAAGTCACCATTGCGGCTGCGGTGCAGGGCATGGATGGTGCCGGCTAGACGTGCGACATCTTGGATGCCGTGTCCTTGGTTGGGGGTATAGAGCAGATACTTATCTCCGCGCAAGTCATCCCAATACTTGTTGCACGCGTCCAAGGGCCAATAGCGGTCATTGGTCCCAAAGATGAGCAGCTTGGGCTGAAGCAGTCGGTCGCGATAGCGATAGGGGTCGACAATGCGGACCAGTTTATCCCCTTGAGGGGTTTGCAAATACTTTTGCAAACTCAGATTGGTGTAGTCGGCAATCTCGTCGGAATACGCTCCCCATGTTTCCATCTGATGTTTCATCTGGACTGGCATATTGAGCATATCGATGACCATTGGGGCTAGCGCTTGGACGCGCGGATCGACGGCTGAGGTGAGCCACGTCGTCCAACCTCGCTTGCTCGCTCCCGTCAGAGTGAACGATTGGATGTTCAGATTCCATTGCTCGCGACTGAATGTCTGGGCGGTATCCATGGCACGCACTGCGGATCGCACCATCGGCATCAACAGAGGCCAATCATCCCCCTCTTCTTGGATGAATCGCTTGAACGATTCCGCGATCAGCGCATCCTCGTTGAGATTGTTGAGCATCGGTTGAAAGGGGACCTGGGAAATCGCCACGGCCGGAGATCCAGAGGCCTCAGCGATCGTTTTAAGGATCAGCATTTCACCTTTCGGTTCGAGAGTTGCAGGAGGTGCTTCGCCCCATTCCTTCTTCCAATTCCCCCCTCCGATCAGCAGCAACGCGGACTGGCTGGCTTTCGCCTCAGGGTTCTCAATGGCTTGGTTGGGGACCAGGATCCAAACGACATGCTTCCAATCCGTTCCCTTCCAATGTTGCGAGACCATGTGCAAGCGAACCCATCGACTCTCGCCGATTCTTCCTTGGTCGACTAGTTCGTACCGATACGCAGTGTCCTTGGTCAAAGCAAAGTCTTTTAAGGCGCCGGTGGCGGGCGCGGGGCCTTCCGCACGAACAACCTGCGAGCCAATGGGCGACCCACCGAAGCCTAGCCAGAGTGAGAATACGAAAAGCCACCATCCATGCGCTCGATGGTCTCGGCTCAACAACCGAACGTCGAGTGCCGCGTGCGGTCGAACTCGCGATTTGGAATCACCGGTTTGAAACATTTGCTATCTCCGAGGATCTTTTAAGCTCAACGCACCGGACGGAACCCGAACTACCGGGCCACGAAACCGTGGTTTGGAATCCGATCAATGTACCCAGTTCGGATCGAGATCGCAGCCTCGATGCAGTCAGGCTCCACCATTCGAACCTGAAATCAGGGCGATTCGTTCGATGGCTTGCACGTTTCGAAGTTGCACTGTTCGAGTGACTCGGAGTCTCAATTCATATTTCACCCTGCTTTTTCGTACTCGTACTCGTACTCAGCGATAGCGGTACTCGTACTCGATGCGGTGTCTTCGAGTACGAGTACGAGTACCATTTCATTGAGTACGAGTACGAGAGATAGCCAAAACTTGGCGCGCCATCGAAACCTACTCGTGAAATGGGGCAGGGGGGGTATCTCCACGGATCCTAGCCAACCGTTAAGAACAACCCCTCCCGAAAATCTCGAGAGGGACGTATAGTTGCAACCGCACGCGGGCGCGGTTCCGCACGGGAAAGAAGCATCAACTCTTGCGGCGCAGGTCGTCGGTTCATGGATCCATTGGATGTCAATTCGATCCTCGGTCCGGGTGGCCGTATTTCGAACCGAATCGCCAACTATGAGCATCGGCTTGAGCAGTTGCAGATGGCCAATGCTGTCGCCGATGCGCTCGAGAACCAAAAGCATCTGATTGTTGAAGCCGGAACGGGTGTTGGTAAGAGCTTTGGATATTTGGTTCCCGCGATTCTCTTTGCAACGGCGAGCGAATCCGCCATGGAAGCCCGTAGCGCAACACCACGCGACGAGGATTCTTCGGACGAAGATGCGGAGGAAGCAAAGCAACCGCGTCGCATCATCATCAGTACACACACGATCAGCTTGCAGGAGCAGTTGATCCAGAAGGATTTGCCTTTGCTCAATGCGGTCATACCGCGTGAATTCACGTCGGTCTTGGTCAAAGGTCGCAGCAACTACATCTCGCTTCGCCGATTGGAACTGGCAAAATCTCGGATGATCCAGTTGCTCTCCAATGAACAAGAAATCGACCAACTGAACCAGATCGACAAATGGGTGGATACGACGACCGATGGTTCCTTGAGCAGCATGACGTTTCGACCGTCAGGCACAGTATGGGATGAGGTCGCGAGCGATTCGGGGAACTGCATGGGGAGGAAATGCGAACATTTTGATAAGTGCTTTTACCATGCTGCCCGTCGCCGCGTCTACAACGCTCAGATCCTCGTCGTCAATCACGCACTCTTCTTCAGCGACCTAGCCATCCGCGCGATGGGTGGAGGGATTCTTCCCCAGTACGACGCGGTCGTTTTTGATGAATGCCACATGATCGAGTCGGTCGCTGGAGAACACCTCGGTCTATCGATCAGCAATTCACAAATTGATTACACGTTGCGGAAACTCTTCAACCCAAGAAACGAAAAAGGAATTCTGGTCGCCTTGGGTCTCAAGCAATTGGCTCAGGCATCCTACCGCTGTATGGAGTCGCTGGATGATTTGGCAATCGACCTCGTCGAATGGATGGAGAAAAGCGCGCCACCGAATGGTCGTATCCGCGTCCCCATCTCCATTCAGACGAAACTGCCCGAGCGACTGCAATCTCTCGCGGAGGAACTGGAGCGATTCGGCTGCGACCTCAAAGATGCCAATTCTCGCATGGATATGATGTCCGCGAGCAACCGTTTGACCAGCCTCGCCAGCGGTTTGGATCAGTGGCTTCTTCAAAAGCAAAACGAATCGGTCTATTGGCTTGAGAAACGGGAAGCACGCGGTTCGGCACGCGGGTCAATTCGAGTGACGATGCGGTCCAGCCCGATCGACGTAGGTGCCCATCTCCGACAACATCTGTTTCAAAAGGTGAACAGCGTCATTATGACGAGTGCGACCCTTTCCACAACGCAAGATACAGACGTCAAGCCATCCGGCGCGCAACCCTCGGGGAGCGGTTCGGGGGCAACAATGAACGTCGGCAAAGACAAGAAGCGTGCACCAGGTTTTGGGTTCTTTCAGAAACGGATCGGAGCCATTGGACTTCCCTCGCTGCAACTTGGAAGTCCTTTTGACTACGAGCGACTAGTGCAATTGCATCTACTGACCGACGTACCCGATCCTTCTGTCGGGCGGGGCGAGTACGAAGCGGCGATCGTACCGACCTTGCGTCATTACATCGAAAAGAGCGACGGTCACGCATTCTTGCTTTTCACTTCGTACGATTCCCTTCGTAAGTGCGTTGCGGCACTGCAACCTTGGATGGATCGCGCGGGATTGGCGTTGTATTCCCAAGCCGACGGGCAACCGCGCAGCGAATTGCTCCGAGCCTTCAAGGATCAGCCTCGCGGAGTCTTGTTCGGCGCCGAGAGCTTTTGGCAAGGAGTCGATGTCCCGGGTGACGCGCTGCGGTTGGTTGTTATTACAAAACTCCCATTCAGTGTCCCCGATCATCCGCTGCTTGAAGCGAGATTGGAAGCGATTCGACAAGCAGGTGGTAATCCGTTCCGGGACTTTCAATTGCCGGAAGCGGTGATTAAATTCCGTCAAGGCTTTGGGCGATTGGTCCGCACGGCCACAGACTCTGGCATCGTCCTGGTCACCGATCCGCGAGCTGTCACCAAACCCTATGGAAATGTTTTCATCGAATCGATCCCTCGATGCCAACGGGTCATCGTTTCCGCCAAGCGATTCGCTAGGGGATAAGGTCAACGAAGTTGGGTTAGGATCAGCCACCCGTAGCAGCGCATTGAAATAGTGAGCGGCGAAGCGCTAGTCTTGAAGTTGCAATTGTTTGGCTTTTTCTCGTACTCGTACTCAATGAAATGGTACTCGTACTCGTACTCGTACTCGATCTCGCTGCGGTATCTTCGAGTACGAGTACCGCTAACGCTGAGCACGAGTACGAGTACGAAAAAGACAGGGATAGATCGACTGAGGCTCCGAGACACTCGAAAATCGCAACCTCAAAACCAGCGGGGTGTTAGCGTTCGTTTTTCAACAGGCTACTAGTGAGATCCATGCAATGCGAAGCCTAGGGGCAATGTATCTCCAACAATGTCCATCGTGTTTTCATCGTCGAGCGATCCACCTTGTTCGACAAGACGCAGGTGGAGTTCCGGTGCGGGAAGCCGACGCATGGTCGCTAGCACGCGCTCTCGCAGGACCGACGGGATGTCCCGGTAGCGATCCCCTGTTCGACGCGCGAGCAACATCAGGACAAGCGAATAGGAGTTGGATGCCGTGCCCGTAAAACTTCCATCCATCGCCAGGAGTTTTTCAATCCAAACCACTACTTTATCGATTGGGATGGTTTGTTGAAGCGATGCATAGACGGGAACTCGGCAACCCATGCGACCTACCATCCACAGCAGCGCATGATGCAATGGCTCTAGTTTCTTCTTGCTAAGGGCGGAGAGCGCCAAGTCTCCAGCCACAATCTTCTCTTTGGCTTGCAGACGCTCGAGCGACCCCAACAACCGTAGGAGTTCGATCGACACGTTGGTATTCAGCTGCTCTCGACCGACGGTGGCTCCGCCCAGCATGGGCTTGACGCGCGACCAAGTATCCTGAAAGAGCGCGTTTTGTTGCCCGTCTGTAAATCCGCCCGCGATGCGTCGCCACAGGATAACCCCCTCCGCAACGCTCGATGCACTTCGGTGCATCAATTTGTTATGGATCAAACGCCATGTCGTTTGCACGCGCCAATCGTCCGCTGGATAACCAAAACCTGGCCGCAATGCCCAACCAGCCAAGTTCAACCAGCGAGCTTCATGATCTGCAGATTTTTTTCGGCTGTCGGAATGCTCTGCCAAATAACGCCATACTTCGCGCAGAAGTGGGATAGGCCAATCCCTTCGGTTTAGCCCCAACGCATCCGTCAATCGGGGATAGCATTCCTTTGGCTTCTCTCGCCCCTCTTCACCGAAGATCGAATCCAAGACCTTGGCAGCGCTTTGCGTCATCGAAGCATCGACCACGCGCCGCAGTGGACCTGCATCGGACAGCATCGATTCCTCCGTTCGAACACTCCGAACGTCGAACTCGAGGTTCCATCGCAGCGCCCCATCCGAATCTACTCCGTTCGAAACCTCGGATGCGTTTGGAACGGTCACCACGCTCATGGCCAATGTCCCGATCTCGCTCAATTCGCTTTCGAGGTGGACGGCGGCTTTTCCTTTCTTCTGGCTTCGCCCGAGTGTGAGAACCGTGTGCACGGGTGGCAACGGGCTCATGGTGTTTTCATCCACATCGATCAATTCACCAAAGGCATGGGTCAATTGGCTGCTGCTGCAATACAACGGAAACCGGACCGGTTCACCCAGAGTCAATTCAAATGGTCGGGAATCCAATCGATACCGATCCAACGGAAGTGCACTTGCAGGCATCACGCAGATGGCTTGGCTTGGCTCTTGGCAGACGAGCAAGTAATACGACCGAGCCAGCCTCGCGTCGATGCGGACTCCTTCGCCTCGACGGACCAAACCGAAATAGGCGGCACCTTGGGCTACCGCCAAATCGAGTCGATTGCCTTCGAGTTCTCCGGGCTTCCAATCGGGTTCTCGCGCATCGGCAAACCAATGGGCGATCTGCGTGAGGATTGCGTCGCGAATCGCGGAGGATTCTAGCACTCCCCCATTGAATAACACCCAATCGGGACGAGCTGCGCGACGATCATCGAGCTGCCCTCGATCCTGCTCCGAACGCCCTGCCCAGCGATGATCCCACAAGAATTGCGCGAGATGCTTGTGAACGTTCGGTTCCTGTTCGTAGGGCAAGCCGAATTCCTGAAAACCTTCTTGGCTCGTATCGGGACGGCTTTCTAACGGTACATGACCAAAGAAGCCTTCGATCAAAAGGGTTCTAGCCCAATTGCCATCCACCAACACATTGCGATTGCCTGCGATCAACTTCGAGCCGGACGAAGGCATCGAAATCGAGTAACTCTCAGGCGCGGAGTCTTGCAGCAGGCTCTCCTTTGCCTTACGAGCATGCGCTTTCAGCGTATCCCATTGTCTCGGGCTGAGTCGTTCCACTCCCGGCATGTCGCGAAGGAGTTGTTGTTCCAAATGCTTGGCCAACGTCAAGTCGAGATTGTCTCCACCGAGCATCAGATGCTCACCGACCGCGACACGATGAAGACCGAAAACCGATTCCAGCTTTTGCGAAACGTGTCGGCTTTGGTCTTCGCCCCGAGCTGGGCTGCGAGGGTTAGACGGATCTTCGATCTCCGCATTGGCTGAGGATGAAGCGATAGCAGAGTCGATGACGCGAATCAATGTAAAGTCAGTCGTTCCGCCCCCGATATCGCATACCAGAATACTTTGTCCCGGCTTCAGAATATTCATCCAGGAGGATTCGTGTGCATGCAACCAAGCGTAAAAGGCTGCTTGCGGTTCCTCGATCAGTACGACGTTTTGAAGGCCCGCCCGATTGGCAGCCTCAAGAGTCAATTGGCGAGCCACTTCATCAAAGGACGCGGGCAAGGTCACGATCACTTCTTGATCGCACAGGAGATCGTGCGGATGGTCGCGGTCCCATTGACGGCGCATGTGTTCGAGGTAGCGCCGGCTGACTTCGACGGGAGAAAGGGATGCAACATCGGCATCGCCATGCCACGGGAGCAAGTCACTCGCGCGATCGATGCCATGATGGCACAACCAACTCTTGGCGGAGCCGATACCGCGCCCGGGAACTTGCAAGGTTCGCTCGCGGGCTAAAATACCCACGATGCCGCGAGCGTCACCTTCCTTTCCAAGTCGAAAGCGAACGTCGACGGGGACAGCCTCTGAATCGGTCAATTCGTAGTGAAAAGATGGCAGGGTATCCGATCGAACGGTCGCCCCAAAATCGGACAATTGTTCCACTCGAAAGATACCGACGTCGCGTCGCGAGGAACGGGTGTCTACAAACGCTATGGCACTGTTCGTCGTCCCGAGGTCGATGCCGACTACGTACCGGCTGCGCAAAGGTTGGAAAGCTGCATCCAACTCGGATGGCGTGGAGATGTCAGGCTCAGGCATGGAGGGCTAGGTTCCATCGTGCGGCAAGGGAGTTTGTTGCAGCGTCATCCCGAATGGAAGCAGATCTCCAAGCCGAATGGGGCCGAGAGTTTCTTCGGTGGTGAGGTCTCCCAAATAGACCTCTAGGTCCGGGCAGAACTCGAACAGGAATTGTCGGCAGACACCACATGGAGAAACGCGCGTGGGTGAAACGATATAGATCGATTGCCAGTTCCTTTTTCCCATCGCGACAGCGTGTGACGCGGCGACACGCTCGGCGCAAAGAGTTACCGAATAGGAGGCAGATTCGACGTTGCATCCGATGTGCTCCTCACCATCGCGATCGACCAGAACGCACCCCACCGCAAAGCGACTGTAGGGGTTGTAGGCACGCTGGGCGACCCGCTGAGCCATGGCAATGTACTCGGGTATCGACTTGGGAGAAATCGGTGAATGGTTTGTATTGGAGTGATGGTTCATGACGGAAATAGGTGCTATCTGCGGACTAGACGCGGACTAGACATCGATGAATAGCGAAGCGATACATGCCGTCATGTAACACGCCAGAAGTCCACCGATCATGGCTCGCAATCCCAGCTTGACGAGCGCCTCGCGTCGATCGGGTGCCAAAGGCCCCAATCCGCCCAATTGGATGCCTATCGATCCGATGTTCGCGAAACCGCACAGCGCGTAGGTGAGAATGGTCTTAGTACGTTCCGACACACCGGCAAACGCAGGATTCGACTCCGCGTTCATGCTGGAGTAGGCGATGAATTCATTACCGACGATTCGCGTGCCGAGAATCTCTCCTGCAACAAAGCAGTCCTTCGATTCGATCCCCATCAGCCACGCGAAGGGGGCGGAGATATAGCCCGTGATTTGGGTGAACGTGATGCGATGACCTTGCCCGGTCATCCGATAAGAAATAGTTTCAGTCAAATATCCCAACAGGCTGTCGAACATAAAGATCAGACCGAGGAAAGCGATGAGCATGGCACCGACATTGAGTGCAAGATGCAGGCCATCGCTCGCACCGCGGGCGGCCGCATCGATGATATTCGTCGCTTCCATGGGTGGGGTGACCTCGACCTTGCCCAGTGTCAGTGGCTTGTCGACTTCAGGCTGCATGATCTTGGCAACGACCAAGGCTGCCGGAGCGCTCATCAAGCTTGCGGAGAGAAGGTGTACAGTGGAAATACCCATTCCCACATAGGCCGCCATGACACCTCCTGCGATCGTGGCGAATCCACCTACCATGACCGCCATGAGTTCGGAGTTGGTCATGGTGTTGAGATACGGACGGACCAACAAAGGTGCTTCGGTCTGACCGACAAAGATGTTTCCAGCCGTCGATAGGGTTTCCGCACCCGATGTTCCGAGAGTCTTTTGCATCACCTGGGATATGCCACCGACGACCCATTGCATGATACCGACGTAATACAGGATCGACATCAAGGAAGAAAAGAAGATGATGGTCGGCAACACCTTGAACGCCACAAAATGGATTTTGAAGGCGGGAGTAGGTCCGTACGATGTTTCGACGACACTGGTGCCAAACACGAATCCCGCACCTTGATCCACGCAATCGAGGAGCGCCGTGAATATGTTCCCGACCCATTCGAAGAAGACTTTTCCAGCCGGCACGCGGAGCACGATGACGGCCAAAGCGAATTGCATGGCTAGGCCGACCAGGACGATGCGCCAAGGAAATCTTCTGCGATGTGCGCTGAGCGTCCAAGCCGTACCGAGCATGACCAGCAAACCGAGAATTGGGATCCATCGCTCCATGGAGACACTCACTCACAAGACAAACTTAGATGGAGGGGATCGGTACGTACGTTGTAGACGAAGCGCGCCGTCGATTGATCCCCCGAAAAAGCCGTTGGAGTCTATCACGACAGATTGGCTTGAGAAGAGTTTTCAATCGGTTTTCCGACGGAAAGAAGCCTGTCCTGCGCTGAGGCTCAAACGAGACTTCGCAGGACTTCGATGCCACGATCGAGTGTTTCGTCGCTGGCGGCAAAGGAAATCCGAAAATGGGTATCGCGACGCGAAAAAATGTTTCCAGGAATGATGAGCAATTCCTTTTCAATGGCACGTGTGACGAAGTCTGTCGCCGTACCCGAGGGAACTTTTGGATAGATATAGAACGCTCCTCCTGGTTCGACAAATTCGTAGTAGCCGGACAATCCGCGTACAATTCGGTTTCGCTTCTCTTCGTAGTTGCGATAGTACTGCGTCATATCGTAATCGAGGGCTGCCAGGGCAGCATGTTGCAGCGGTGTCGGTGCACAGACAAACGTGTACTGCTGAAGCTTGAGCATCGTCTGCATTATCTCGTTCGGGCCGTGCACATAGCCGAGTCGCCAACCCGTCATGGCAAAGCTCTTGGAAAATCCATCGATGACAATCGTTTGCGGATTGAATTCGGCGGGTGATCGCATGGGGCCACCGAAATGAAATGGACTATAGATTTCATCCGATAGAAGCACGATTCCCTTCTCGTAGCACAGCTCCGCGATCCCTCGCACTTCTTCTAACGTAGCGGTCACTCCGGTCGGATTGCCGGGGCTATTGAACAATACCAGCTTGGTCTTCGGTGTCATCGCCGCGCGGACTTTATCGATGTCGATGCGGAAATCGGGATATGTATCGATGACGATCGGAGTGCCACCAGCCATGTGGATCAGTGGCAAATACATCAAAAAATAGGGATCAAAAACGATGACTTCGTCACCAGGATTCACCAAACTGAGCATGGCTAGAACCAAACCCCCGCTCGTTCCTGAACTGACAAAGACACTTCGATCCTCGTGCCCGAAGCGTTGCTGGACATCGGACTGGAGTCGATCCAGTAGCGGCGCGATACCCTGAGTGGGCGAGTACGCATTTTTCGACGATTGAATCGCATTGCATGCAGCATCGCGAAGAGAGGTTGGCACATCGAAGTCGGGTTGTCCGATCGATAGATTGATCGGATTCTTCATCGAGGCAGCCAGTGCAAAAACTTTGCGAATACCGCTGGCATCGAAAGCGAGAGTACGTTTGGCAAGCCAGGATTGGACGTTGGGTTGAACCATGATTTGTGTGGATCAGCTTTGGTGGGCGTCGGTAATAGAGATTTCAAATTTCGAATCCGAAATTTGAAATCGAAAGGGTCAGGCGTCTTGCGGGGTAACGCGATTCGCGCTGCGAAGGTTTTTTTCCGTGATGATGCGGTTGATCGCATTGAGCATGGCCATGATAGTCGACTCGACGGAATCCGTGGATGCGCCGGTGCCTCGATAGGACTGCCCTTCGTGATCGACTTCGACCGTGACTTCTCCGATCGCATCACGTCCGAGAGAAGCGCTTCGGACCCTAAAATCTTTGCACACCGTTTTGATTCCGGTGATTTTTTCGACGGCCCAAAATGCAGCATCGATCGGGCCATCCCCTTGTTCCACCCGTTCCGTGAAGGATTGATCCTCGTATTGGAGGGTGAGTTCGACCGTGGGATGACGACCGGTTCCACTTTCGACGGCGTATTTGACTAGCGACCAGCCTACGGAGGCGGTTCCGCTAATTTGTTGTTGGATGAGGGCGACGATATCCCCGTCGAAGATGTTTTTCTTCTTATCTGCGAGGACTTTGAATTGCTCGAAGACGACTTGGAGTTGCTCGCCCGTCAGTCGGTATCCTAACTCGCGGGCTCGATCGGCCAGCGCGGCTCTTCCGGAGTGTTTGCCCAGAACGAGGTCGGTCTTGGCCAGTCCCACATCCTCGGGCCGTATGATTTCGTAGGTGCTTCGATCTTTCAGCATTCCATCTTGATGGATACCCGCTTCATGCGCGAATGCATTGCGACCGACGATGGCTTTGTTGCGCTGGACATCGAGTCCGGTTACCTTGGACAACAATCGGCTCGTAGGTACCAAGCGTTCGGTTTTTATATTCGTCGTGGTTTGATAGATATCGCTGCGCGTTTTCATCGCCATCACGACTTCTTCAAGAGAGCAGTTGCCTGCACGCTCTCCGATGCCATTGATCGTGCATTCGATCTGACCTGCACCCGCCATGACGGCTGCGAGCGAATTGGCGACGGCCAACCCTAGGTCATCGTGGCAATGGCAACTCAGGATACATCGATCGATGTTGGGGACACGATGGAGCAAGGCTTCGATGCGAGCGTACATTTCGGCGGGAGTGGTGTAACCGACGGTATCGGGAACATTGATGGTCGTCGCACCGGCCTTGATCGCCGCTTCCACAACACGGCATAGAAAGTCGATCTCGGTACGAGCAGCATCCTCGGCAGAGAATTCAACATCGTCGCAATAAGAAAGAGCCCGTTGCACCCCTTTGACCGCTCTGGCGATAATTTCGTCTTGCGTCATCCGCAGTTTGAATTCGCGATGGATGGCGCTGGTTGCTAAAAAAACGTGGATGCGCGCTCGCTCTGCTTTCTGCAGTGCTTCCCACGCCCGATCGATGTCGCCGTCATTGCAACGGGCCAATCCGCAGATTACCGGCCCTCGGATGTTGGCCGCGATCTCGCGTACCGCTTCGAAATCTCCTGGGGAAGCGATCGGAAATCCGGCTTCCATAATGTCGACCCCCAAGGCTGCGAGCGCCTGAGCGACTTCGAGCTTTTCGCTCAAGTTCATGCTCGCACCTGGGGATTGCTCCCCATCGCGGAGGGTCGTGTCGAAAATTCGGATCGGCCGGGGGTTGATTTCGGGTGAATTCACGTGGGATGGGTGGGGTTGATGGTTCGCGTCGGTGAGATAGAAGGGAGCCAGTGCATGGATCACGCTAGCGAGAATCCTTCCAGACTCCAACTAGGATCTGGCCGAGGCCTTGAAGGTTCAGCCTGCACCAAAAAGGGCCGAATGCTGAGGAAACGGGCACTCGGAATCTTTCCGTCTACGTCGATCCTCCATGGTAACGAAAAAATCTAAACTCGAAACCATGCGAAATTCCAGCAAACAATTGGGTAATGGATCGATCCTGCTGGCTTGGCACAACGATTGCTTTACTAGTCGCTTTGGATTGTTTGCTTGATTGTTGGGCAAACGATCTGTTCTACCCAAACGTCGGAAGAAATTGTGAGGGTCTGATGGGATTTCCATGGGACCCTCACACTTTCGATGTCTTCTATTGGATCGTGAAGCGCTTTTGCGACGGCCAGCCGTTCGCAGAGGTACCCCAACGGCCTGGTCGTGGTGTCCGCCTCACCGCGCCGGCCGGGGTATTCCTCTTGTTGCACTCGGCAGAGAGTTTTACAACTCGGCAGGAGCCTCGTTCTCCCGTTGGAGCTTACATGCCAACTAGCAAATCGGCTTGGCTTCTTGGCCTCTGGGCGGTTCAATCCATTCTGAATTCCACGAGGTATCGATTTGGAGATCACCGAGGAACAAATCAACCGCCAAGTTGCCAAGATCGCCAAGGATTGTTTCACCTGGTTGACTTGTCGACTGGTTGACTTGTCGACTGGTTGACTTGTCGCTGGTTGACTTGTCGCTGGGAGGGCGAAGCTCCTGCTGAGCCATTGAGCTGACTCCGTAGAGGGAGCGTAGCGAACGAAACAGGATAAGCGAAGTCGGGGGCGTACTCCGCCGGAGTCAAATATCCCAGCGAGCCGTGCGGCGCAGTACGTGTCAACTTGGCTTCGTAAGCCATTTCTTCACACTGGTATGGATCGCTTCGAATCGCGATCAAAATAGATTTCCACTTCGTTGGGAAGCGTAAGCCGAATTTCAAGAGGACAAATGACGCACTCGGGGAGGACTCAATCAGTGCCATCCATGAATGGTGCTGGGACGGATACGGCGACGATCCGACCGGAGCGATTCGCAGTCCGCTGGGTCCTAACACGTACCCGAGGTACGAACGGATGTCCCCGATCGTGCACGGGAAAAAAATCGGCTAGCGCCTCAGGCTCAAGTCTCGAGTATGGAGATGGCATTCAATTCCTTTACGGAGGTACCTAAGAACCATGCGGAAATGTTAATGCCATCCACCCAATGGACTTGCCTTCTGCTCTTGCAATTAGCTCTCCGGCTTGGCCTCTTGGCTTCTTGGCGGTTCAATCCATTCTGAATTCCACGAGGTATCGATTGGCACATCATGGAGGGACAAATCAACCGCCAAGTTGCCAAGATCGCTAAGGCTTGTTTCAATTCCTCGAGATCGGTCTTAGCTGGGTTTGGTAGGTGTTTCCACCAATTCCAGTTCCGGCAACGTGATGCGAGTTCCGTAGCGGCTGAATACGACCGGGATCACTTCTTTGGACACCGCAGCGTCGTATACCAGTCCAAGGTACTTATGCGCTGGCGTCGACATTTTGAGAATCCACCCGAAGGTCACCACGCCGATCCGTTTGAGAGGCCCGAGGCTCTTGTCGGCGATGATATCTTCTTCACCCACTTCAATGATCCAACGATCGGCAGCGACAGGGAGTTCTCCCATGCGGCGGAGTTCTTTCAGATCTTTGCGAATATCGGGCTGTTCCATGTAACCATAGTTCACCAACACGGAATGGATGTCATTTCCCAGCTTGTCGACGCGATATCTTTCCGAGGATGCAATGGTGGCGACGGAGGCTTGGTTGACGTGCATGAGGACGACTTGCGATGGGAGCACGCCGTACTTCTTGAGGAAGATTCGGAGCACGACTGGGACGTAATCCTCCGTGGATGTGATCGGTCGCGAGCACAAGAACACGGCCGCCCGATCGCTTTCCACCAAGCGACGCCGCCCCTGAATCAATTGCCTCGCGGCGGGCAAATTTTCCTTTAATGTGAGTTCAAGGTCATCGAGCATCTCGCGAAGGGAGACCAGCCATTCGATTTTCTTTCCTTCGCGGACACCGAAGTCATAAAACGCGGAAGCCAGCGATTTGCGTCCCCATTGCCAGAGAAGCATGATCGCAACCAACAGGCTCGCGATGAGTACAGGTACATATCCGCCGCTACCCAGCTTCAGCAGATTGCTGCCGAAGAAGAGGAGGTCGATTGCGAGAAGGGGCAAGCAAACCAGCAGCACCCACGGGAGCTTCCATCCCCAGCAATAATATGCAACGTACGCGAAAATGATCGTCGTGATGCCCATCGTTCCGGTAACCGCAACACCATAGGCGGATGCCAAAGCCCCGGATGTCTGGAAGGTGATCGTGACAAGCACGCAACCGATAAACAACGCCCAGTTGACGGCAGGGATATAGACTTGGCCTTCTCCATGTTCATCGGTGTGATAAACCCGGAAACGGGGAACAAATCCGAGTACGGTGGCTTGTTTGACGATCGAGAACATGCCGGTGATCAACGCTTGCGATGCAATGACGGCGGCCAAAGCGGAGATGCACACATCCAGAAAACTGATCGTTTGATCGATCCACGGAATACCGAATTGAGGTGTTAGCGCATAGAACGTGTTCGCGCGTGGGGGAACGCCGCGAACCAACATATAGGCGACTTGACCGGCATAACAAATCAACAAGCTGGGCAATACGAAGATGAACCACGAGTACATTACAGGAATACGTCCCGAATCCGAGGGATTGATACTTTCATCGCTGTTCCCACCATGATTGCCGGACCGAGAGAAGTGGCCGATATCAGCATACTTGGCCTCGCCCCCCGTAATTGCCAAGACTACGACTCCCAAAATGACCAGCGATCCCACGGAAGGAAAGCTGCCGAGGAACTGGAGGGCATACAGAGGATTAATCGCGAGAAAAACATCTGGGCGAGACATCACCCAAGGCAAGCCTTTGAGGGCGATCCAGGGAAACCAGACGAGGATCATGAACCAGCCAAAGAGTCCGCCGACCTTGCTCGTTCCTCGCCACTGCATCTTGAAAAGGATGACGAGAAAGGCCAACGTCACAGCCACTGAGAGTTTAGGTCCGAGCGGTTCAAATGCACCGAGCATACTGATCGGAGGAGTAATGATCCCATCGGCCGCGAGCAATGCTGCGGCGCACACCACGAGAAATCCCATGAGCGTGCCAGCGAAAATCTTACCCGTGTACCCCTTCAACAAACTCCACAGTGCAAAGGTTCCTCCCTCACCCTTATGATCCGCGCGCATGATCATGAGGTCATACTTGACCGTCAAGAAAATGAGCGCCCAATAAACGAGGCTGAGCACCCCCAGTAGTTCATTGCGGGAAAGATGATCGCCTCCGGCTGCGACCAATTGCGCGGCCCCATCTTCACCCAGGTCGTGGTGCTTGATCAGGATCGTCTCGCGCGTGATCTCCATGATCGTATAGAGCACGGAGGTACCGATATCGCCGTACACCGTCCCTGTCGATTGACGGATGCGTGGCCAGAGTGTGGGATCTTTTTTAAGTGTTCGAAGGATCATCGTGTAGGAATAGTCAAAGCATCCGGTAGTCAAGCTGGTTTGCAAATGCCATGCATTGCGGTTGCCAACAGGCGTGACGGAGCAGGCGCGGTGGAGATACGTAGAGGACCTAACGCGGTTCCACTCCGATCGCAAACGCGATCAGCGGAAGGAATAGATAGAGATCTTAGGAATAACGGAGACAACCGCGTTTTGCGCGTGTGCTCGGACGTCTAAAACCCGAATTGCATGTTTCGAGGTGGATTGCCATATACAACCTAAAAGCGGGCCTGGAAACAGGCCGGTATCGTTCCGAGTGTAACTCAAGGAATGCTGTGCGTGAAGTCCCAGCCAAAGCTCCAAAAGATAGAAAAACGCTATTGCGATTGGGCCTGCCAGGCCACGAAACGGTCAAACCAGCCCTGAATAAAGGCTCTTTGTTGCGGTGTTGTCGCCAGGCTTTTAGCGATTTCCACTTCGCGCCGACCTTGTCCTTTTTCCCCTTTCCCATAGAGGCACAAGCCTCTGACCAGACGGGCCGTGGGCTGAACTGGATTGAGCCTAAGAAGTTCTTCGCTGGCCTCATCGGCGGCATACCAGTCGCCACTCGCGACCAAATTGGCCATGTGCTTCAAGCGATAGTCTTGAGAGACGGGATTGAGTGCAATCAACTCCCGATAGGTTTTCTCAGATTGTTCCAATTTGCCTGCTCCTTCGGCAGCAAATGCGACTTGGATCAATGTATCTTCGTTCTTTGGGGCAACCTTGAGAGCCTTCTCAGCCGCAGCCAAAGCGCCCTTGGCATCACCCATTCCAACGTACACAGTGCTGAGCGCGAGCCACGCGTCTATATCCTCGGGCCATCGCTCGAGGGATTCGGTTAACTTTTCCTTAGCAAGTTCCAACGCCTTGTTCCGTGCTGCACTACCGGGCTGTAGCTTTTCGGAGTATCGGGAAAGTGCGATGCCACGATCCCTTTCGTTTTCTTCGTTCGAAAGAGTCCCCTGCGCATAGGGTACCAGCAGCATTTCGATCGAATTAACGTTCGAGGCACTTTGCGGATTGGATGGCGATCGCAAAATACGGTGATCGGTGAAGCTCGTGTGGGCGATATTTGTCTTTTCGTTCTGCGGCATGTGGCAATGGATGCAGTTGTCGTTTTGCTGTTGACGATCCAACTCTGGCGCTGAACAGGGTTGCGTTACGTGGCATGCCACGCATTGCTCGTTGGTCTGTCGATTCGCTAATTCCCTATCGACTTTGCGATGCGGGTCATGGCATGCGGTACAAGTCAATCGCGCGCCCGATTCGGTGACGCATTTGGATTGCAGCATTTGGTCAAAATGACCGACTGCCTTGTTCTTGAATTGCGCGTCGGGCGCCGACACAAACGCATTGATAAAAAGCTCCAATGGGAGTCCCGGTCGGAATTCATCGAGCTGACGACCACGTCGCACAACGCGAGTCTTTCCTGCTAAGTGGCACTGACCGCAAATAGACATCTGCAAGTCCTCCGGCAAATGGGCCGGATTCACAATGCTCGTATCCACCCCTGGATGAGCGGGATCCAGAGGAATTTCCCTCGCGCGCTCGTCGGCGTGAAGTTCGCCTGGTCCATGGCAACGTTCGCAGCCAATCGCAAGCTGGATGGGGCTAAGAGGGGTGCGGAAACGATTGACAGCTTCTGGAAGAGGTTCGTTGATGTTGAGATGGCAATACAAACATGCGGCTATCGTAGGGCGTTGGATGGCTGAACCAAGATCGTAACCGGGCGATACATCCCATCGCATATTGGTTGTGTACCAACTGATCGGAGACTGCCATACGGTGTTGCCATCGACGTTTAGATACGATCGACCGCGCGTGCCCGAACCGATCGCGATAGAAACTGGAAAGACCGCAGGTGGCAAGAGTTGCCCGTCTGGAGTTCGCGCCGAGACTTCATGAATCATTTTGCCATCCTCCAAGCGAACTTGAAGTTGGTATGGCCCGACTGCGCAAGGGTTCTTGGCCTCGGCAGAATATTGCTCCAAAGAATCAGCACCGGCATCGATGGCCGACCGACCCATGGGATGCGCATGGAAACTTGTGCACAATTCATCATGGCATTGAGCGCAGTTCGTATCCCCGACGTACTTGACATCTGGCCGGATGTTGCGGAACAGGGTTTCGTATGTCATTCGAGGATCTGGGATCGCGGAGGAAATCGTTTTGATTTCAGGACTCGCTGCTTTCGCTCGTTGACGATTCTCTTCGGCCAGTACTCGCTCTCGTGCGGATTGGCTTGTTCCAGGCGCAGGGGACGTCGCCAGCCAATACAGAGAGCCGGCGACTAAAGAGACGAGGGCTGCAGCAATAATAAAATTACGCATCAATGGTGGTTCGGGTTAAGGAGTTGGCTTTGGCTGATACTGGAATGTCTTCGTGGATTCGGTATGGGATTGCAATTCAGAAATCTGCCACCATGTCGGCTTCATGCGACGTCGGCTATAAAGCTCACGGGCTTGATCGACATAATGTTGCGATTGGGGGTGCATGGACTGCCCCCAGGGGGTACAGGTAAAGGATCGCACGCTCGCCGGGCCGGCACTCGATTCCGGATCGAAGAACATCAAGATCATCGCCATCGATCCGCTGTTGGCAACTTGCAACCCTGGCTGATCCTTCGGCTCGATGCATTTGACATCGAGAAGTGTTTCCGAAAAGTTTCCTTCTTTATCCCCCGAGTTGTAATCAGCGCCACTCACTGGATAGTACTGTCCGCCGCGACCGACGACATGCACCCGTCCCCATGGAACATCCCATGTCCCATACTTTTCCGACAGGGATTGGAGGGTCGATTGCAAGAGTTCAATCAACTTCTGTCGGGATTCGTTGGGTAATGCTTCGCTTCGTCCGAGAGGGGATAGATCGATTGTCTCGCCACATCGCAATCGCCAAAACTTGAACAAAACCGACCCCCTGGAATCCGCAGCATATTCGCCATCCCAGTCCAGGATGGCGCGTACGGCTCGTTCCATTTCGCTGTCATGACGCAGAGCATCCGGCGCGGCACTCCATGCTTCCTTGAGCTCTTTTTGCCAGCGCGTTGCCAATCGGTCATGAATGTCCATCGTGTACGCAACCGCATCTTCGAATGTGACCGATGGATCGCTGTCCAGCAACTCGATGGTGCGTCGGCCTCGAGGGTTGTTTTGATCCCAGGAGACGTTGTAGACATACGCAGGGTACTTGTCGGGTGTGAGAGGTGAACCAACCATCATGTTGGCCGGGCTGATATTGCAGTTTTGCATGTATCCTTGAATAGGATTGATGATCTTCACTAGGTCGGACTGCGGATGAATACCTCGCCACGCCGTCGCACTGGTCGTCCCATCCACGGGCCGATCCCATTGGTAGCCCTTAGGACGAATCGGAGTCGCCCCATTGCGAACATACGAGATGTTCCCCAAGACATCGGCGGACATTACGTTTTGTTCGTTGTATTGATGACGCTCGAGCGTGCGGTTGAACTCGAAGACATCTCGGGCTTTTGCCATGTCGTAGAACTGCTCGTAGAGACCGGTTTGTTCGAGATACGGAGATGCTCCGACGAATGCGATCCCATTCTTCAGATCAGGTTCGCTGATCACGGGGCCTAGGTGCGTGTAGTACGCCGTTTTCGTGACGGTCTGCCCCCCCAACACGGGGATTTGGAACTGTTCGATACGGATCGGTTTCCACTCTTGATCGTACTCATACTGTGGCACTGGATCCGTTCGAAAGCGAATCCGATAGACATCGGAGGTATCCGGACCGCCCGTGGTAAGAGCCCACCCGACGCGCTGGTTGTGGCCGATGGCCATCATCGGTGTCCCAATCAGATAGTAGCCGTTCATATGGAGGTCCCCCCCATGCAAGCGAGCTTCGTAAAGAATCGCCAATCCTTCCCAAGTGAGATGTGGGTCGGAGAGCAGGATCGCCGAGCCGTCGGCGGAGCGACTCGGGGCTACGGCCCATTGATTGGATCCCATGGCGGGCTTTGGTCTCTCGGGAGCATTGCCGAGATCGCCCATGATCGTCCCAATCGGCCAGCGCAGGATCATCGCACGTCCGACGGCCAGCGCATGCCATGCTTCCACCTCAATCGCAACATCGGCCGCCTCTTCAGGATGCTCCTGGATATAGGCTCGAATGCCTGCCGCAAAGGCTTCCAAGTTCGCTCGCACAGGTGCTGGAGCGGATTTCAAATACTCTGGATGAAGCGAGTCGTTGTGGGTCAATCGCATCATGTAGTCTTGCTGAATCATCTCAGGCCGGACTTCGGCCATTCGGCCAATACCTGTGCGAATCGCCAGATAGATGTCTTCGAGCCGATCCTCGGCTTGTGCGTACCCCAGCGCATACATCGCAGCGGGCTCTGTTTCTGCTACCGCATGCGGAACGCCCCACGTATCGCGCACGAGTGTCGATTGATATGCCAATGCCGAGGAAGGCATCATCCAACCGGAGATAGCAATGGCGATACAGAAGTACCATGCTTTCGTTTTTATGGGGGCGTTCGTCTTCATGGAGTTTTTCTTTTGGAGAGGAGAACAAGTACGAACCCAACAAAGATTCAGACGCCGGGTCCTTCCATGCGGGCCATGATCACTCGCCATTCTAACGACGATCGTATCAATACGATGACTCAAGCAGTGCGAGGCGCAAAAAATGGCATGCCGCGTTGCGAGGGTGCTTCTACCCATCGATAGAACAGTTCTGCAACACCGAGGCTGCAAAGAAACGCGATTAACATACTAAGAAACGCGGGCCAATGGCCGGTTCTTGCCCACGGGTCCAAGGCGACGAGAACGACTCCATTGACCATGTAATGGACCAAAAAAAGAGAATACGAGATGCGACTCAACCATTTCAATAGAGGAGGATTCTTCCAACGTGGGAACAGGATGGTACCGAGCCAAAGTGCCGCGGTGCTCATCAGTGCGACCCACAACTGTGGACGGGGATGAACGATCAACGAAGCTCCACATACCAGCAAGCAGACAAATAAGACCCATCCCGAAACGCGATTCCCAACCACCCATCCCAATACCGTTCCAAGAACCAATGGGGTTAAGAAATACAAAACGGTCGCATCGTAATACTCGTCACGGTTCCAGTACCACGCGGATAGCAATCCCAAAGGAAGAATGATGGAAACAACTAGGATTGGCAACCCATCCTCCTTATTCATAGGATCTGCAATTCCATAGCTCAGGACCTGCAAGAGGAACACCAAAACAAGGTATTGAACAATGATGCACAAGTACCAACTCCCAGCCGCGAAGTTGCCAAACCCAAGAAGATCCTGCATAAAGACCATGTGCGCGAAGAAATGAGGCCAGGTGAATTGATCCACCAACCCGAGTTCAATCTGTAACCCATTGGCGATCCAACCAACGCTGACGAGAATCCATAGCGACACCCATTGCGGATAGGCCAATCGCCAAAACTTCCGCACGAAACGATGCAGGGCTGCGCCCGCCGATAGCGCACGCTTGGTTTCACTCATCGATAGTGAGAATCCGCTGATCACCAGGAAAACTTGAACGGCATACAAAGCGTGGTTGTAAATAAAGTACATCGCCTTTGGGGCGACGAGATCCGCCAGGTCCGACTGGGGCGCATAAAGGGACAAATGATGCCACACGATCAAGACGGCGGCGATACCGCGCCATGCATCAATCCACTCATACCTTACGCGATCCGCAGACGGGCTGGTTTCTGCAGGATTGTGACAGGATGGGGGTGAGGCGGTCATGAAGGGGTCGTAAGGGAGGGACGCACGGTCAACCATCCGTGGATCGCAAACCTTGATTGTAGTTCCCCGTTGGCTAACTTAGCAAGTTATTCAGGACACGGCCGTGAACATCGGTGAGTCGGAAGTCGCGGCCTTGGTACCGATAGGTCAATTTCTCATGATCAAATCCTAGGCATTGCAGCAAAGTCGCATGCAGATCATGGATATGCACCGGGTCCGAGACAATGTTGTAACCATAGTCGTCGGTTTCGCCGATCACCCCTCCAGACCGGAATCCTCCCCCTGAAAGCCACATCGAAAAACAACGACCGTGATGGTCGCGGCCGTAGTCGTCTTGCAGAGATCCTTGGCTATAAACCGTGCGCCCGAACTCGCCTCCCCAAATCACGATCGTATCCTCCAGCAGCCCCCGTTGCTTGAGATCTTGGATCAGTGCCGCCTGAGGTTGATCGATGTCTTTGCATTGCTTCGGAATGTTCGAAGGCAGATTGCCATGATTGTCCCAGCCGCGATGATAAAGCTGCACGAAACGAACACCTCGCTCCACCATCCGCCGAGCCATCAAGCAATTGGCTGCATAGGTACCAGGACGTTTGGAATCAGGGCCATACATCTCAAAAACCGATTCAGGCTCATCCGATACATCGGTGAGTTGCGGCACGGACGTCTGCATACGGTATGCCATCTCATACTGCTCCATGCGAGTCGCAATCTCAGGGTCACCATCTTGTTCCAATTGCAATCGGTTGAGGACCGAAAGATCGTCGAGCATTTCGCGCCGCAATCGACGGTCCAGTCCTGGTGGATCGTTCAGGTAGAGGACCGGGTCGGAACCGCTTCGGAATTTTACTCCTTGATGGCTCGATGGAAGGAATCCACTTCCCCACAAGCGATCGAGGAGTCCCTGGTTGGCATCTTTTCCAGTGCCGTGCGAAATCATCACGACAAATGCCGGGAGCTCTTCGGCTTCACTCCCCAAACCGAAACTGAGCCAAGCACCCAGCGATGGACGACCTGGCTGTTGCGACCCCGTCTGCATCATCGTGATGGCGGGATCATGGTTGATGGCATCGGTATGCATCGATCTCACGATACACAAATCGTCTGCGATCGCGCCGGTATGAGGCAACAGTTCGCTAAACCAAGCACCTCCGGAGCCCATCTGCTGAAAGGAGAATTTCGGGGCGACGACAGGAAAGGACTTTTGACCCGAGGTCATTCCCGTCAAACGTTGTCCCTGTCGAATGCTCTCGGGAAGCTCTGTGCCATGAAGCTCTTTGAGCTTCGGCTTGTAGTCCATCAACTCCAATTGCGATGGCCCGCCCGATTGGAACAAGTAGATCACGCGCTTGGCTGTCGGCAGAAAATGGGGAGGCTTCTCCCCCGCGTGGACGCTAGGGACTCTGGATGCCGATGCCAGACTTGCAAACGCCAACGAACCCAACAGCGAACGCTTCAAGAAGGTTCTGCGTTCCGTTGCGGCCACTGCCATCGACAGCAATTTCAATTGTTTTTGTGTGGGCATCGAATCATCTCTTGGTGACGGTTTCATCCAGATTGAGGAGCGTGCTGGCCAGGACGGTCCAAGCCGCCAATTCTACGGGCGCAAGGTCCGAAGCTGGCGAAACGGTACCGACGTGGTTCCAAGCATCGGCTAGCTCGGGATGTTCGGAAAAGCGGTGCCGTGAAGCTTGGAGTAAATTCAGAAAAAGCGGGATTTCTACAGGGCGAGCCGAACGCGCGAGCGTACGTCGGTAGGCGTACTGGATACGAGCAATATCCTCCCCGCCGCCATGGATCAACGTTTCCTGAGCGAGCGCTCTTGCTGCTTCGATGTACGTGGGATCATTCATGAGCACCAAGGCTTGTAGCGGCGTATTGGTTCGAGACCTTCGAGCGATGCAGACTTCGCGATTGGGCGCATCGAAAGTGACCATCGAAGGGGGAGGGCAGGTCCGTTTCCAAAACGTGTACATGCTCCTGCGAAATAACCCCTCTCCTTGATCGGCGACATATTTGCCTCGTCGTTCGACCGTGACGTCTTCCCACAATCCATCCGGCTGATAGGGCTTGACGCTCGGGCCGCCGACGCGGCGCTGGAGCAAACCGCTAATAGCCAGCGCATTATCTCGTACGGCCTCAGCCGATAATCGGTAACGAGGCCCCCGCGCGAGCAAACGATTCTCTGGATCACGTGCAAGTGCTTCGCGCGAGATTCGAGAGTCCTGTCGATACGTTTCTGACATGACGATCTGTTTGTGCAACTGCTTGACATCCCAACCACTACCGATGAACGAAGTGGCGAGGTGATCTAGAAGCTGTGGATGGCTCGGAAATTCTCCAGTCACACCAAAGTCCTCACTCGTCTTGACCAGCCCACAACCGAATAGACTTTCCCATACGCGATTCACGGCCACCCTGGCCGTGAGAGGGTGCGATGGATGGGTCAACCACTGGGCCAGTTCGAGTCGATTGCTCGGTTGTTGATTTGAGAAGGCACGCAGAGCCGAGGGAACATTGGCGGTCACAGGCATGCCGGGTTGATCGTATTGCCCCCGCTTGAGCAAGAATGTCTCGCGTGGAGGATTCATTTCTTTCATAACCATGACGGCGGGTAGTTTGGATTCCAGGGACTCCCGTTCCTTCTTGATCTCCTCTGCTTTCTTAGCAATAGCAGCGAATTCCGTATCGATCTTTTGCAAAGTGAATTGACGGAGAAGAGACTGTTGTTCCGGCTTGAGTTCGGCCCACGGTGTTCGCACCCAATCGGAAATCTGCGACAAGGGCTGAGCTCGGTATAGTTCATCGACATGATGCGGCTGCAACGGACCAGTCAGGATTTGCAATTCATCGATTTGGCCATGAAACGGAAGAGAGACCTCGCGCAGCCCCACATGAAATGTCTTTTCCGTGGCGATGGAGTCCGTCAATGTATTGGCATTTACATCGATCTTGGTCCCTTTTCCATCGAGATAGATTTGGATCCCCTCGGCTTTCTTTGTGCCGTCGTACGTCAGCAGGATGTGGTGCCACTCGTTGGAAGTCAAAGCGGTTTGCGCGATGACTTTGATTCCGTTTTCCGGCCAGCGATGAATCAAATGCATGGCTACCTTGCCATTCTCAATCAATAGATCGTATCCACGGAATTGATTCACTTCGTCCATCTTCGAGAGGATGGCCATGCCTTGAGTTTCCTCGGGGCGCACCCAAACGCTGATCGCAAACGGTTGGGACTCATTGAGGGAACCCAATTGACCCAAGTCGAGATACGATGCACCGGACGCCCCGGAAAGTTCGATGGACTTGCCAGACCTACCTTCCTTCCAGGTGACATTTCCAACTATCGTTCCCTGAATTCCTGGCTGAACCGAATCCAGGCTTGGTATTGGGTTCGAAGGACCGCTATCCGTTTCCACGTCGAATGAGATTCGGTGGATGGGATGAACGCTCCAAAGTGCCGCCAGTTCCTGATCGCTCTTGGATTGCAACCAAATCGCAAACGATTGTGGGACCCGCTCTTCGTGTGAAACAAGAATCTTTTGGAGCGATTCGGTCTCGATGCGAAGCGCCTCAAGCCGCTCGGAATCCGCCGCAGATGGGACGCGAATAAAGGGTTCGGCGGCTACGAAACTGCTATACGAGGCTTGCTTCTCCTCGAGGTTATTTAGCAACGCAAAGAACTGGTAGTATTCGCTTTGGGAGATCGGGTCGTATTTGTGATCATGGCAGCGGGCGCACTGCATCGAGAGCCCAAGAAAAACGGTCGATGTCGTATGAACTCGATCGGCAACATATTCCACTCGGTACTCTTCTTGAATGATTCCTCCTTCGGTGTTGTGCCCTTGATTGCGAAGGAACCCGGTGGCAATGAGTTGATCCTGCGAGGGATTGGGGAGAAGATCCCCCGCCAATTGCTCGATCAGGAATTGATGGAACGGCATGTTTTCATCGAAGGCTCGAATCACCCAATCGCGCCACGGCCACATCGAACGGTCTTCGTCGTTGTTGTACCCGTTGGTGTCGGCGTAGCGCGACAGATCCAACCACTGAGTTGCCATGCGCTCGGCATAAGCTTTGGAGCCCAGCAATCGATCGACCAGTCGTTCGTAGGCATCGGGGGCTGTGTCGCTCAAGAAGGCATCTTGTTCTTCGAGCGTCGGCGGCAGTCCGGTCAAATCGAGCGAAACGCGCCGAAGCAGTGTTTCGCGATCCGCTGACGGCGCATGCGCAAGCCCTTCTCGCTGCAGCCGATCGAGAACCCATCGATCGATCAAGTTGGTCGGTTGATCCATCGAAGTTGACAGATCTGGGAAGTTCGGCTGAATGGGCGTTTCGAACGACCAGTGCTTGGAGTAGACCGCTCCTGCTGCGATCCATTGGCGCAAAATCTCCTTCTGTTGTTCCGTGAGAGGCTTCTTCGTTGCAGGGGGGGGCATCTGCCGTTCCGGATCGGACTCGGAAATGCGATCGATCAAAGGGCTCTGGACGCTGTTGCTGAGAACAATGGCACCTGACTCGATCGCCGATTCTCGAAGATCCAGTCGCAAATCGGCTTGTCGTCCATTCTCATCGGGGCCATGGCAACTCCAACAATGGTTGGCCAAGATCGGTTGCACATCGCGTGCGAAATCGATGGGGCGATCCGCCGCGAGGGAGCGGCTTTCAAGGATGACCAACAGAATCGATCCAAGGACGCCCATTGCCGTCCAGCGGATCCAGATCTCATACAGATCACGGCGGGAACGCCGATGATCGTTCTGTATCCAACCGGAAGGAGCACGTCCTCGTTCGAAAGTCATTTCGGAAAAGTTCATGTTTGCGCCGAAGTCCTTCGAGAGCATGATCGTCGTCCAACCGTAGATCGTTTGCTAAACAACAAATCCAATCGCACCATCGTATTATCCGCTAGCCCTGCGAGGCAATCGAAGGGTCCAGATGCTATAGCCGGTAATAGAAAAAACGGTTGCCAAAAATAGGATCAGCAAGACGACAAACGGGGTTGTTGGCAACGGCTCATTGCGACGATTGGCTTCGAATACCAAATGGGCGATCACGGCAATGAAGATGGAAACTGCAAGCGATATCCCCATGAGCATATTGGTCATATGCCCGAGAGTAGCAGCCCGCCGTTCGGGTGCAAGCCAGTACTCTTTGTTCGGTAGGTTGATCATGGAATTCGGAAATCGAGGAAGGGTCCATGCGATCCCGATGAACACGAAAGGCATGACCGCCTGCAATACACACTGAAAGAGGGTGGCAACCGAACGTGACATCCAACCGTTGGGTTGACCATTCATACCGAAGTGGGTCGCCATCCTTGCGGGCATTTGCGGCCAATAATAGGCTTGCAGCGAAAGTCCGATCAACACCGTGATGGCTGTCGCAAACAAGAGTATCGATTGAACCTTGGACATGATTTCCTCCTCTCTTAACGATCCCAGGGTGGTGGTGCACCATGTTATAGGAAGGAATCGAGGCTGCAACTGATTCGAAACGTATGGCCATCGGGGTGGCGAAGATGGAATTCACGCACTCCCCAAGGCTCATCTGTCGGTGGATAGGAGACTTCGGCTTGGGCTTGAATGGCTCGCTGATAGAGTGCGTCCAGGTCCGACAGCGATTCCATCCACCACGACATCCAAACGCCATCCGTACAGTCGTCCCCTGGAAACTTTGGTCGTTGGGTGCCTCGCGAGCCTTGGGCACCAACACACAAAAAAATCTCTACTGTGTCGTTGCAAACATTGCCGAAGGTTGCGAGGCCAGCCTCATTCTCGGCTGCGTCCACTTCGATCGAGCCACCATCATTCCATGCAAACCCACGTTGCCAACCCAATGCTTCAAACCACGCAAAGCTATCTGCGATACTGGAAACGTTCAGGATAGGAGTGATGGACCGGACGATCATCGAGCGCCGTTGCTGGGAGAGAGGACGGAAAAAGCCAATCTCTAAGTATAGGCGAAGGGGTTCCTTTGTCAGCCAATTCGTTTCGAAACGGCTTATTTTTTGCCCGCGATACGATCTTCGGCAGTGGAAATCCTATGTGCTTCGGCATTTCCTGTGTTTTGTCCTGAGCCTATGACGGAGAAGTGGAGCAAGAGGATCTCAGTTCCATCGAGGTGCCCACAAACGATCGAAGGCATAGTCCTATCCGTCCCTCCCCTTCATTGCGAGCGCCGATGCAACGTCCGTCCGCATTGGCTAACCATTGCAGGCTGGTTTGCGACCCATTGCATAGGAGGGTTTCTCTTGAGGCTAGGGAATACGCGCGACCAGATGCAAGGATGTCCGGCGCGCCAAGACAGGGCACAGGCAATGCCTATGCCCTGAGAAAGAAATTTCCGCTGAGCCGTGGGATCGATCGGGCGCCGACTCCTAAAAGACGGTCACCCGGCGATCAAATGTTACCGCGAGCGCGATGCAACCGCCTCGGTCGATTATTTGCAACCACCCGATTCGCAGCAGCTTGCCTTAGTATCGGCTTTGGCGTTGGATTCGGACTTCGCATCCAGCGAACCCTCTTGGCAGCATGAGGCGCCGGGAGCGTCTGAGCAGCAAGAGGAATCCTTGCAGCAATCGCAAACACAGGATTCGCAGGCACAGATACCGGTTTCGCAGCAGCAAGCATCTCCGGAACAGCATTGGGCGCAGTTGCCGCACGCGGCGGCGGACTTTGCGGAAGTTGTCCATGAACCATCGAAACCTGCGACTCCGAGAGTTGCCGCCAACGCGATAACCAAGACGGAAGCCACGGAAGAAAACTTGAGAACGTTCATTTGGTGTTACCTTTGTAGATTTGAACTGAAATGGGAAATTCGATCTGCGAGCGGCCGGTGAGAAGCGATCACGATGAGGTGATGACTTGATGGGCTCGGAGATCTCGAAGGAAGTCGCTTATTTCGCATATATGGGAAACTAGCGACCGCACCTGCGTGCTGACGGTGAGAAAACGATCTGGATGGCTGAGGTCTAATCGATCGTCATGAGATGACCCATCGGGAGACTAGCAACGTTGTCCTCGGAAAGAGGGAGCAGGGTTACCGCTCAAACTTGGCTCGGTTGCAGCGGTCCAGATTCGAACCGTCTAAAGAATCAACAATTCCAGCGTTGGAATAAAGCGCAGCGCGCAGCGCCGCTTCGATGCGTCGAAGAAGAACTTTGGACGCGTCCAGAAAATTCCATTCCGTCGATTCGATCGACGATAGGGACCCAAACATTGAGGTCGCCCGACAATTTGACCTGCACCTGCAAGGATTGGGACACGTCAACGCTCAGCAGAGTCGACGTAGCCATGCACCCACAACTCGAGTGATCTTCGTTCGAGCACGACGGAACCTGGTCGACAGTGTTCGATTTATCTACCGAACGGGATGCAGCGGACTTGGAAGTCTGACTCGTTTGATTTTGGCAACAAGATTTTTTGGAAGGGGGCCGCGGAGTCGAACTGGAGAGGATCGTTGGACCGTTTTCGCTGCACGCATTGGCGTTAGGTGCAGACGGATTCGATGCTTCTTTTAGGTTTGACGAGGCCGCAGCAGAGTCGTCTGTCGACAAATGACAAGATGCACTCGCGCGCAATCCAAATTGAGATGCGATCCCTCGAACGGTGCAACAGCACGTATTTGGCCCGAGAAGCAGGGCGAAAATCAGCGGTAAGATTGTCAGCGATCGCATCATAGCGTTTGCACCTCTACTAGAAGCTTACGCAAAACGCGTTTCCAAGTCAGGTGGATTCATTGGGAATCGCGTAAAAATGTTTTTTTCTTCTGAGGATGGTCTCATCGGCTGGTCTCCTCAAACGACGAGGAAAGCAAACCGTGGTCGTCCATTGTTGACTCCCCGGGAAAAGCCGGTCGGAAGGCGAAAACGAAAGACCCTTTGCTAGATCCTAGTGCTGGATCCTAGATCGGGTCGACGCAGAAGGTCGAGGTCGATTTGACAATGGCGTAATCGTCGGGAAACGTGTGGAATGCCTGGACTAAGAGTTGGCGTTCGCGCGTTTCTAAATGGACAAAGCTGATGGCACCAAAGGGCATTCGGCCACTTGAATCAAACGTATGGATCATTTCGTCTGGCGAGCAACAGCTTTGGAGCTGGGTTTGTAGCATCCAAAACATATCCGCCGAGACATGCTCAAGTTCGAATTGCGATCGGTACTTGAGCCCTCGTTTTCCATGGAGTTCTTCGGCGTACTTGCCCCGAAGATTGAGAGCCAGCAAACGCCGCTGTTGGGGGAGAGACTGTTGGACTGAGCCGATCACTTCGGAGAGGGTTGCCCCTCGACTTCCCGTGAAGGTCACCACATGACCGTCGCTGGTGATATCGATTCGCGCTCGATACTTCGAGCGTTCGATACAGCGTGTGCGATGATTGGTGAACAGCTCGGGATGGATCGATCGTCCAAAAACGCTGAATATATGTTCTGTAACGGTTGGTCGGATCGATAGCACGCGTCGTCTCTTCCGTAGCGAGTGAGTGGAACATCTCGGACCACGATGACCATGGTCCGGCGGATTATAGCGGGTTGGTTTGTTTGGTACCAAGGTCAACTTGGATTACCTCAAAACTCTTTTCGATTTGCCTAAAATGATCAAACTAGGTGTTGACAAGACATCGGCGTAGCTCACTCTGAAATCCGACCCGAGACATCTTGATGCCGGGCACTTGATTGGAACCGCGAACTGCCTTCCGTGAGCACTGCAACCTCTGGCGTGAAAGACCACCGACAATGCACATAGCTATGGCTGCATCCGAAGCCATCCCGTTTGCAAAGACGGGAGGGTTAGCGGATGTATGTGGGACATTGCCTATCCAACTATCGCGAATGGGGCATGCATGCAGTGTCTTCCTACCTGCCTATCGCAAAGCCAAAGCTATCGGCGTTCCCATGCAGGATACGCACATTTCGTTCGTCGTCGACCTGGCTGGCAAACCGATGACAGCGCACGTACTGAAAGCGGTGTTGCCTAACTCGAACGTCGCCGTTTATTTCATCGATCAGCCACTTTATTTTGACAGGGACGACCTGTACGGTGACAGCAATGGAGACTATCGGGACAACTGCGAGCGCTTCACGTTTTTTTCGCGGGCAGTGGTCGAGGCGATCGATCGCTTGCGATTGCCGGTCGATATCATGCATTGCCACGATTGGCAGAGCGGATTGATCCCGGCGTATCACAAAACGCAATTCCACGGGTATGCCTGGTATCAGCAATCGGCTACGGTCATGACGATTCACAACATGGCCTATCAAGGTCGGTATTGGAGTGCCGACATGCCGTTGACCGGCTTGGATTGGAAGTACTTCAACTGGCAACAGTTGGAGTTCTACGGCGATCTCAATATGCTCAAGTCGGGAATTGCGTTCTCCGATCTTGTTACCACTGTCAGCCCTACGTACGCTCGGGAAATACAGCAGCCAGCCCATGGTTGTGGACTGGATGGCGTTTTGAGAGCACGAGCGAATCGATTGGTCGGTATCGTCAATGGTGTCGACTACGACGTGTGGGATCCCCGCAATGACACGGCGATCCCCGTCCAATACTCGTCCCACGATTGGCAAATAGGAAAGAAACAGTGCAAGCAAGCGTTGCAACAGCAGGTTGGGCTCCCCGTCCGCGAGGATGTTCCGCTCGTAGGATTGATCGGTCGGCTCGCTGACCAGAAAGGATGGGATCTGGTCATACCACTCCTCTATCGCTGGGTGGATCACCGCGACGTCCAGTGGGTCATCTTGGGAAATGGCGAGCCACGGTTCGCCCATGCGTTGGCGGAAATCGCAGCTCGGCGTCCCGATCGAATCGCGGTTCGTCTGGAGTTTTCGGATCGTTTGGCCCACGAGATCGAAGCGGGATGCGATATGTTCCTGATGCCCAGTCGCTACGAACCTTGCGGCTTAAACCAGCTTTACAGCCTCCGCTACGGCTCTGTTCCCGTCGTTCATGCAACGGGAGGACTGGCTGATACCGTGGTGCATGCGAACCGCGTAGCGATCGAATCCGGGGCAGCGACTGGTTACACGTTTGGCAGCTACGACGTGGAATCGCTTGAAAATTCTTTATCCCAAGCCATTGAAACGTATTCGCGATCGCCAGAGTTATGGAGTAAGATTGTCGCTCAAGGGATGAACCAAGACTGGTCTTGGTCCACCAGTGCATCCAGCTACGTTGCGGCTTATGGACGAGCTCGCGAACTGGCCGCATTCGATGGTCGTTTGTAGGTGGATCTCAACAAGATCGCTGATCATTGAGTATGTAAGAGCGATGCGCGCTGACCCCACATTCGTTCCGCACGGAATCCCGATTCGGGATTGGCAACATTGGGCTGGCACACTTCGATGAGCGAAATGCGATATGACTGGCTGACCGATCGGTGGGTGATCTTTGCACCTCAGCGCGCGGTGCGACCCGACGACTATGCACGGGGTCCGTCATTGGACATGCCATCCTCGCACACACCTTGTCCTTTCTGCGCCGGGTCAGAACACGAAACACCCGACCCGACCTTGATCTTGCCGCAACTGGATTGCGACGCGACGACGAGTACTAGGCAAGAAGACTTGCGACAACGACCTCGGTCCTCATGGCGAGTGCGCGTGGTCCCAAACAAGTTTCCTGCCGTGAGCCTGTCCCCAGTTCCCGTTCATGTCTTGCAATTGGCGCACGCGATGGCGGGAGGCCAAGAAGGCCACCCCCCGGAGCCACACGAGCTAAATCGCCGAACCGAATTCGATTTGTTCGTGCGAAGGCAAACGCAGGGGGCGCATGAAGTCATCATCGAATCGCCGGATCATGTCAGCTCGTTGACGCATCTCCCCCCGGAGCATGTTGCACTCGTTTTTGAAGCCTATCAAAAGCGATTGATCCATTGGAGAGCCAGGGCATCCCTCAAGTATGCAGTGATCTTCAAGAACTATGGGGTGGATGCGGGCGCTTCGCTCGTCCATTCACACAGCCAGTTGATCGGAACGGATTTCGTTCCCAGCGATGTGGATCGCTGGCAAGGTCGCTTGGTCAGTTACTACCGCTCGAAAGAGCGCTGCTACTTTTGCGACGTGCTCGAACAGGAGCAGGAGCACGCGGAACGCATCGTTTGCGAATCCGATCACTTTATTGCGATCTGTCCTTTCGCATCGCGCTTTCCCTTTGCCGTTCAGATCCTTCCTAAATGCCATCAAAGCACTTACGAAGCCTGTTCCGCCGACGAAGTCCGCGATCTATCCTCGATCATGCAGCGCGTGTTGCGCGCCATCGAAGAAGCACATCCTGCGGGCTCGTACAACTTCATCCTGCACACGGCGCCTTTTGAGACTATCCATTCCAGCGCCTACCATTGGCGGATCAAGATCATCCCGCGATTGTGCAAAGTAGCGGGATTTGAATGGAGTTCGGATTGCTTTATCAATACGGTCACCCCCGAAGTGGCAGCGGAAACGCTGCGTTCCCACTTGGACGCTGCGTCGGCTTCTGCGCGAGCCTCCTAATCTACAGCTTGGTACCACGCCGCAACCGGTTGTATGCCACCACCAGCAGCACCCCACACCCGAGCGAAATCCACCGAATCGGTCCGTTCGCAAAAACGATGGCTCCATTGATCGCGATAAAGATCAAGAACAGGTCGATCGTACGATTCCACCATTTAGGGGATGGTGAAAACCCTGAGAAACAGGTAGCCAACCGCCATGCTGCGTCCATGAGCCATGCAACCACAAAGGCATAATTGACGTAGACACCTGCCCCGATTCGAATGCCCAAGAGTGCCTCGGTTTTGTTCGCAGTGGCTTCCACCGCGTCCCAGTGACTCCAACCATGGAACGCCCCCAGGGCGGATACGGTGTGAATGGCTGCCAAGATCGCGCCGGCCCCCCAAATCGCGACCACCTCCTTCGCCGTTCGGCCCGACCCTCGGATCAGAAACCAATAGTTTGCAATCAAACAGGCCATCGAAAGACGGATGGCCCACAACGAAAACGATTGCAGCAGACTCTGGGTGATCCACGAGGCTTCCAAAACGTCTGGGTTCCTTGAAGCTTGGGGGCAAGTCCGTTCTTGGCGAAGATACGTTCGCCGTGTATAAAGCGTGGTCCAAAACCTGTTGTAAAGGTCCCAATCCACGTCGGAAAGGCCGCGCGATGGCGGAATCGAATAAAAAGCCGGATAGTGTCAGCAAGGGTGATGATGTTTTTGACATCGATCGCATTCGCAAACTGATCGAACTCATGAAGGAGCACGATCTCGGAGAAATCGACCTTCGGCAAGACGATCAAAGGATCCGTCTGTGCGGTGTCGGGCATGGACATCCAGTTTTCGCTCCGAGTCCACTGGCGTCGGCCCCCTACGCCGCAACTCCATCCACCCCCGTCGCGACTCCGAGCGCCGGGAGTGGTGCCAGTGCGGAATCAGCTACCGATGGACCTCACATCACGATCATCAAATCACCGATGGTTGGAACGTATTATTCGAAGCCTAATCCGACTTCTAAAGACTTTGTCGAGGTCGGCACCAACGTCCAAAATGATACGGTGATCTGCATCATCGAAGCCATGAAGGTCTTCAACGAAATTCCGGCCGAAATCCGAGGCAAGGTCGTCCAAGTCTTGGTCCGAAACGAAGAGGCTGTCGATTTCGGAAAGCCTCTCTTCAAGATCGATACGCGGGGTTAATCCAACGCCATGATCAGTCGTGTCTTGATTGCCAACCGGGGCGAAATAGCGCTCCGCGTTATCCGCGCTTGCAAAGAACTCGGAATCGAAACCGTCGCCATTTACAGCGAAGCCGATCGAGGAGCCCAGTACTTGGAACTGGCCGATCAAGCCTTCTGCGTTGGAACGGCCAAGTCGATCGATAGCTACCTGCGCATCGATCGCGTGATTGCCGCTGCAGAACTTGGGAAAGCCGATGCCATCCACCCAGGTTATGGGTTTTTGGCCGAAAATTCTCACTTCAATGAAGTCTGCCGCAGTTGTAACTTTGAGTTCATCGGTCCCTCCCCCGAAGCCATGGAAAAACTGGGGGACAAGAACACCGCCCGCGAAATGGCCATCGCCGCAGGCGTCCCTGTCGTCCCCGGCAGCGATGGGTTGATCGAAAGCGAAGCGGATGCCATCGCGGCCGCTCGAAAAATTGGTTTTCCTGTCCTGATCAAAGCCACCGCCGGCGGGGGTGGTAAAGGGATGCGCGTCGCCACCGAAGAATCGGCCCTGCAATCCGCCGTCTCTCAAGCTCAAACCGAAGCCAAAGCCGCTTTCGGCAACGCCGGTGTCTATCTCGAAAAATACATCGATCGCCCACGCCACGTCGAAGTCCAGATCATCGCAGACCAGCATGGAAACGTCGTCCATTTGCACGAGCGAGATTGCTCCGTTCAGCGACGTCACCAAAAGCTGATCGAAGAAAGCCCATCTTCTCGCTTGCCCGAAGCGACCCGCAAAGCCATGTGCGAAGCGGCCGTGCGGATGGTCAAACAAGCCAACTACTTCAATGCGGCCACGGTCGAGTTCATCGTCGATCAACAAGACCAGTTCTACTTCATCGAAGTGAACGCTCGCATCCAAGTCGAACATCCGGTCAGCGAAATGGTTTCTGGTATCGACTTGATCAAGACGCAAATCTTGGTCGCCGCCGGACAAAAACTTCCGTTCAAACAGAGTGAGATCAAACCGAAAGGGGCCGCGATCGAATGCCGCATCAACGCGGAAGACCCCGATCGCAATTTTCAACCTTGCCCAGGTCGTATCGAACGGATGTACATCCCCGGTGGCTTTGGAGTCCGCGTCGATTCGCATGCCCACTCCGGCTACACGGTGCCGCCGCACTACGATTCGATGATCGCAAAGCTGATCGTGCATCGATCGAACCGAGAAGAAGCCATCGAAACCATGCAGCGCGCCCTGAGCGAACTGCGCATCTCCGGCATCAAGACGACGGCGAACTTTCATAAGACCGTTCTGTCGCAACCTGAATTTGTCGCTGGAACCGTCGATACAAAGTGGGTGGAGCGAGTCCTCCTGCCGCGCATCAAGGGCTAAAGCATTACCGATGGGTATTGATGCGACAATCACAATCTATTGTTTCGGCAATGGATCCGCGGTCCCTCGCTAATCCATATCGAACAAGTTGTTTTGTCTCCATTCGTACTCGTACTCAGCGTAAGCGGTACTCTTACTCGTACTCGTACTCGAAGAAACCGCATCGATACCGCATCGAGTACGAGTACCATTTCATTGAGTACGAGTACGAGTACGAAAGCGGGGAAAAGTCATCATAGCGCAACTTAAAATGTGCTTGTACCGCCTACGTCTGAGACTGTGTTTGAAGAATCGGTGTATCGCGAGATTCCCAAAACGCTCACTATCAAGTGCGCAACATAAAAACGAATGCGGCGGGTTATGATTTGGCCCGCAAACCATAGCTTCAAGGGGATCAATCCGTGGAAGATAAACTCCTTTGGCTGAGTCTATGCGTGGCCGTCGTCGCATGGCTCTATTCTTCCGTCGGACATGCAGGTGCCTCCGGCTACATCGCTGTGATGACTCTGTTCAATATGGCTCCTGCGGAGATCAAGCCCACCGCCTTGTTGCTCAATGTCCTGGTGGCCAGCATCGCTTCGATCCAGTTCTATCGCGCCGGACACTTTCAATGGAATTTGTTTTGGCCATTTGCCTTACTCGCGGTTCCCATGGCGTTCTTGGGGGGTGCGATGCAACTCCCCGCGGAATGGTTTAAGCGTTTGTTGGGGATCGTCTTAGGTTTCTCTGCGTTCTGGTTTTTCCGCAAGCCATCCGATGAAGAATCGGTTCAAGATCCTCCCTTCGGAATCGCAGTCGGCGCGGGGGCCGGGATTGGATTGCTCTCCGGAATCACGGGAACCGGAGGTGGTATTTTTTTGACACCGCTCCTGTTGGTGATGCATTGGGCCAAGACCAAATCCGCCTCCGCGATTTCGGCTCCATTCATTCTGCTCAATTCCATCTCCGGTCTGTCGGGCTGGATCGCCACCGGCGGTGCGCTCCCTAATCTGTTCTGGCTGATGGCAGTGGCGGTGGTCGTCGGCGGATCGATCGGGGCAACGTTGGGGAGCTTTCGGTTTCCCGTTCGCACGGCCCGGGTTCTGCTGGCCGTCGTCATGCTGATCGCCGCCTACAAGCTCCTCGCAACCTAGCAAGACAACTCCATAATCCCATCTAATTTTTTTGGCTAAGTGGATCTTTTCGGATGTTCTTGCGATGGATTGATCGGCCCGAGCGTGCGGTTCCTGGCTGAGGTCATTACCATAGGCTGCCATCGGGCCCTTCCTCGTTGCTCTCTCGTGCGCGATGCCTTGTCAACGCACCCATACGCCACTCTACGTTGTTCAATCCTTACTATGGAACTCGCTGCTACCTATGCCTTCTGTCCTGCGTGCGGTACCAAGCGATCCAGCTACGAACCACTCCGTCCGTTTCGATGCCACGCGTGCGGACACACGACCTTTTTTGGTCCGGTAGGCGCGGTCGGAGGCATCGTCACCAATGCCGAGGGACAAGTCCTGCTACTGCGCAGAGCACGAGATCCAGGGAAAGACAAGCTTGGCATGCCAGGGGGCTTTATCGATCATGGTGAATCGGCCGAACAAGCACTACGGCGCGAAATGATGGAGGAAGTGGGGCTGACCGTACGCACCATGCGTTATTTGACCTCGGCCGCGAACAGCTACAACTATCGAGGTGTGGTCATCCCCGTTTTGGACTTGTTCTATATGGCCGAAGTCGAATCGGGAGAAATACGAACCGAGGATGGTGAAGTATCGAGCTGGCAATGGACGTACCTCGATGATGAAGTTCTCCGTCAAATGGCCTTTGAATCGAATCGGCTTGCCCTCGAGTGTTATCGCAGTCTGGTTTCCGATAAGACTTGATCGAGTTCGCACTAGGATCGTGTTCGCACTAGGATCGTAAATTGGAACGGACCGCGATCATGCTGAGATCGTCGGGTTTGCTGGGTGCGTCGGATTCATCATCCAACATGCGATTGCGAGCTAGCCCAACCAAGCCCTGCACACCGGATTCCAAATCCCCTTTCCGCAACCCATGGATCACATCCACGTTGGTCAAGTTATCAAACAATCCATCGGTGGCGAGGAGCACCGTGTCGCGAGGTCCGAGCGCCATCACCGGCCCGATCTCAATGCGCATCGAATCGCACCCCAACACATTCGAGACCAGATGCCGATCGGCGTGATGCATGGCTTCCTCTTCATCAAGCCATCCGGATTCCACAGCAAAGCCTACGGGGGAATGGCAGATCGATTCATAGCGGATGCGACCTCGATTTCCCATCACCAAGATCTTGGAGTCACCCACGTGATACGTTCGTATCATCCCGCGTTGTAATTCTGCAACTGCGATTGTGCATGCGGCTCCGATCTTCAAGGAACGAATCGCTTCATTGGCTTCATCGATGCCATCGACGATGGCCGCAAGCATGCCGTGATGGGTGTGACGAAAGCGCTCGATCGATGCGCCGAGATGTTTGAGTGCTAACTGCGCTGCCAATTGCCCCCCTCGCATACCCCCACATCCGTCGGCTACTGCAAAAACGGCAGAGGATTCATCCACCGCAAACCAACCTACCGCATCTTCGTTGGGGCGGTCTTGGAGCGGATGCTGGATACTCGCATAGGCTGCGGTCCAGGCAGGCGATACATGCGTGTTTACGCCACTGTCGATTTGTTCGATCAAAATGTGGGAAGCGAGCTCAGAGATTTCGGAGATCATGGTATGAGGGAGTGTGGGTCGGGAGTTGAGAGGGCGACGCGTTGGTTGGGAGGGCGACGCGTTGGTTGGGAGGGCGACGTGTTGGTTGGGAGGGCGACGCTCCTGCGGAGCCAGCGTCGGCAGCTCGGCAGGAGCCTCGCTCTCCCATTGCTTTCTCGTTCTCCCATTGCTTTCTCGTTCTCCCATTGCTTTCTCGCTCTCCCATTGCTTTCTCGTTCTCCCATTGCTTTCTCGCGCTCCTGTTGCGTGATCGACACTTCGGAAAAGATGTTTCTAGCGGTGCAGTATGAGGGCCACGAAACAGGCAAAGGATCCCCTGAAAGAGTACGGAATGGATCGCGGAACGAATACCGACCGGTGCTGGGTTTAGCCTCAATTCATTGGCTTTTCCTGTTAGAACGACGCGATCGTAGCGATCGCAAGGGGCCTTCGGGCAAACACTCACCGCGAGCCATCGGCCCCGCGCGAAGCCCGCCGAAATCCGTTTTCTCCGAGACCCCATGGCAGACTTTAACGGTTGTCCCGATTCTCCTAACTGGTTCGATCCTGGACGTCCGATCCATAGCCAACGGCATGTTGTCTCGTTGGAAACCTCGGAATGCTAGCATGAACAGAATGACTTTCGGTGCAGTGAACTTGGATCGAAACGGCATAGAGAACCGACCGTCGTCGGAGACTTCCGTCTTGCATTCGCGTCGCGTTTGGATGCGCCGTGCCATCGCGTTTGGTTGCGCAGTCGCTGGCGCGATGGGTCGATCGCGGAGCGCCTCGGCTCTCGAAACGACGAGCAGCACCCCGACCCATACTTTTCGAGTGAAGAGTGTGCTGGAACTTCGTGGCGAAGTCCGATTGAAGGCCCAAGGCAATACAGTCGCCCGCAAGAATGGAAAACAAGTCGTAGCTCGTACCGCCCCGGTACATTCGACGTCGACGCTTGAGTATGAGGAGCAGTACCGACTGGGGACGATCGATGATGCTGCCGGCATACAACATTTTTCGGAAGCGAACTCCGAGATCACGGTCGATCAACATACGACCAAGACGACGCTTCGAGAACCATGCCGTGAGATCGTCCGGTTAGGGACCTCCACGGGTCTCATTACGACAGCCCCGGCTGCACCCTTGTTTACTGCGGAACAGGACTTGGTCGACGGGACAGTCAACTCCATGTTCATCGATCAAATTCTCACGGAGAAAGAAGTATCGATCACCGACAAGTGGACTGTCGATGACACGATGACGTGCCGACTGCTGAACTTGGATGCCGTTCAGGAGGGGAAGTTGGTCGTCTGCTTGGTCGATTCCAATGAGAAACAAGCCCAATTGCAATTGGACGGCAAGCTGACCGCGCTCGTGCGCGATGTGGCCACCGAGCTGACGATCACTGGCAAAGCTGTGTTGGAACGGAGCGAAGGGTATGTCTCTTGGTTAGCGCTTCAGATTGAAGAAACGCGCGAAATTGGTGAAGCCGAACCCGGCTTCAAGATCCAAGCTCAGATTCGCGTTCGGCGGGAGGCCATCGATCGACTTGAATCAGGTCGTTCGCTGGAAGAAGTGCTCGAGGATACTTCCATCCGAACGGCTAGCTCGCTGTTGCAATACCAATCGGATTTGGGTTTCTATCGATTCCTAGCGGACCGACGATGGTCGACCTATCGAGACAACGGCGAAGAAGCGACATTGCGATTCATCGTGAACAATCGTCTGGTCGCCCAATGCAATGTGATGAATTTGGTCGACTACGAAGCGGGTGTTCAATTGAGCTTGGAAGGATTCCAGAGCGACATCCAGCGCCTGGTATCCAAGACTAGTGGGGAGATTCTGGAGGCTGCGGAGATGCTCTCAAGCACTTCGCATCGCGTGCTGCGGATCGCAGCGAGTGGACAGACAGAAGGGGTCCCCATTCGATGGATTCATTACCACATCTCGAATGACGATGGTCGAAGATTGTCGTTGGTCTTTATGTTGGATGAAGAATCGATCGATGTGTTTGCCGAGCAAGATGCACAGATTGTGAATTCGTTGGAGTTGCTGGCATGGCCGAGCAAGCTGGACCAAAAGGCCTTGGACGATGCAGCCACGCAGACCGAATCGAGGAAAGAAGAGGCTGCGGCACCCAGCAAATCGGCTTCTGTGAAGCCGACAGCAAAGAAATCCCGATAGGCATCCGAAGGTGATGACGCGATCCAATGCAGAGTGAAGGATGACAGTCTGGAAGACTATCCCACGGGCAAGAATCAGAACCCGATGTACGAGCGGTCGAGGAGGGTAGGCGAACCGACTTTCGCTACGATCGTCTCAAGCCGCGTAAACGGTCCTATCGAAAGGGTTGTCGTGTCCTTGTTCGAACAGGGCTCCGCAGGCCCTGTGGACCAGTAAAAACAAAGCAAATCGTGCGTGGACGAGGCCACGTCATCTCCATAAAAAGGGGTCGGAATGGGGTGCAAAAGCATCTTGCGAACCGCGCGTTCGAGGCTATACTTCTACGTCCTTGCACTGATCCGGGGAGTCCGTTTGGATGTCTATGGGTGCGATGCAAAGGGGTCGTAGCTCAATTGGTTAGAGCACCGGACTGTCGATCCGGAGGTTGCGGGTTCGAGCCCCGTCGACCTCGTTATGCAAAACCCTTGGTTTTCCTTGTGATACCAAGGGTTTTTTCGTTTCTAGACGACTCTTTATTGTCCTACATACCCAAATCAACGGATCTCACCGTATCTTGAGCCTGAGGCGCTAGCCGATCCACGCTGGAAGCCATCGAATCGTATCACTTGAACTGAGAACCAAAGATCGGCTAGCGCCTCAGGCTCACTGCGGAACAGAACGCTCGGAAGTACGGCTATGGGCGGACGGGTCTTACGTCGATACCTTAGCGAAAAACCACTTGAAAGGCCTAGTCATCACAGGCGTCTTAAAGGTTGATAATGGGAAGGTTGATAAATAGAGTTCAATATTGGGTGTGAATTAGCAATGAGACCATCGTCGCGTGGATGAAAAACCAATCCGGCGGATCGTAGGTCTGCACTCGATCCGTGGAAGAACTCGTGCAAACACTCGATTGGGATAGTGCCCTTTGGATTTCTTGGTGACTTGGCGTGAGAATCGCGTGCGAATTGGTCTAGATCAGGGCGTTCTTGAGCCAACGAGGATACAATTGGGGAAGAACATGTCCAATGCCAAGAGGAATCAAAACGACGTTGTCAGAGCGAATTACGATCGACCCAGGCATATGCCATGGCAAGCCAACTGTGCGAGGTTTGCGTTATCCCGTGACAATGATTTTGGAATTGCTGGGTTCAGGGATGTCGTCACAGGAAATCTTGGCCGACTATCCTGACTTGGAAGCAGAGGACATACAGTCCTGCTTGCAATTCGCTGCCAGGCTAAGTGATGTGAAATCGCTGGCGAGGGCCACGGCGTGAAATTTCTCGTGGACGCACAGTTGCCACGCCGCTTAGCCATCCATCTTTAAGGCTTAGGCTACGATGTTCTACATACGCTCGATTTGCCCGACGGCAACGGAACAACGGACGCAGTGCTAAACCAGATTTCTGTTCGAGACCAACGCATCTTGATTACCAAGGATTCCGATTTCGTGAGTTCTTTTCTGTTGCAAGGTCAGCCTTTGCAACTGCTGTTGATTGCCACAGGCAACATCAATAATGTCGAGTTGATATCGCTGATTGACCATCATCTTCCATCCCTCGCAAACGCATTCTCTCAGGCGGCTTTCGTAGAACTAAACCACAAGGGCTTAGTGCTTCATGCATAAGTCGACCGCCGCGGAGAACCTGTGGGTGATGAACGCTGTGACCAAGAAGAAATTTCTTTTCGAGCTGGATCTCGCATATGGGTCAAACTTTGGGCATTCTTTAGGGATCTCGATTTTTCCAAGATCGATCCAATGGTTGACTCCCGCAATGACGCAATTGGGTACAGCCAACCGGATTTCTTGGCGCCTTGGCGACTTTGCGTGAGCATGGTTTGGCATCACAGCCCTGCACACCCATCGTGGGTCGAGTCGAACCTAGGAGCGTACCACGCCATCCCGCCAGAATTTTTCACGCGTCGGATGTGGCTTACTAATCCTTCGACTTTGGGATGGCAGTATCGGCGACGACGGATTCCGGCGATGCCTCAAACTCGCTTTGGCATCCTTTGCTGCAGAGATGGGCAGTGTAGTCCCCATAGGATGCTGCAAACTTCTCTTTTCCATCCATGCCCAATCCGCAGATGTAACAGCGCTTGATCACATGATCTTCGTCGCCATCCAATCGATCGGCCTGTACTAGTTTGGCAATCACCTCCGGCTTGAGTGATGCAGCCTTGGGTGACTCAGTGGAGGAAGTCGATTTTGGACTGGAGCTGGAGGCAGAAGTGCTAGTGGTCTTGCTACCTTCGCAGCCGAGGGAAGCCATTGCAAAGAGCAACGCAAAGGTTAGATACAATCGCATGAATTGCTATTCCTAAAAGTTGAATGGGGCCGTCATGAATTCGAGGACGGTATTTTTCGTCTACACTTTGCTGACAGCAAAGTTTGCGACACACCCTCTCGTTGCCATGAAATCTTAGCCCTTCAAGGGACTCAGGACTAGTCTCTAGTTCATGGTTGCACGGTTTGTTGGTATGGTCGCTGCCCATTTTTCTTGGGTAAGAACACGGGCCCAAAACGGACTCCATAGAATCATTGAATATGCCTAGTTGCCCCGATCCATCCCTTCCTGGCGTCGAGTATGATTGGAGGACGATTCAACAACCAGGAGTCCCTCGATGCCATCCTCTCCCGTCCGTCTGCATTCGTTCTTTGTGACAGCCCTTTGTGTCTGGCTGTCTGCAACTGCCCTCGGCCAAGAAATCTACGACAGCCAACCGGAAACGATTCCGAAGCAAACTCCCGCCCAAGTCCTCGAGTCGGTCAAGCTGCCGGAGGGCTTTCGCATGCAAGTCGCTGCGGCAGAGCCCGATGTTCAACAACCCATCGCACTGGCTTGGGACATGCGCGGCCGTTTGTGGGTGGCGGAAAATTACACCTATGCAGAATCGTCGAAGAAGTTCGATTTGAGTCTCTCGGATCGTATCTTGATTCTCGAAGATACCGATGGAGATGGGACGTTCGATTCACGCAAAGTCTTCGCGGAGAACCTCAAAGAGCTAACCAGTATCGAAGTCGGAAACGGCGGGATTTGGGCACTTGCTTCTCCCAATCTAGTTTGGATCCCGGACGAGAACGGAGATGATGTTCCCGATTCCGAACCCACCATCCTCCTCGAAGGATTCAATCCGAACATACGTCATAATTTTGCCAACGGGCTGAGGTTGGGACCGGATGGATGGTTGTATGGCCGTCACGGTATCCTTGGATCCTCCGAGGTTGGTCCTCCGCAGAGAGCCGGTTACTCTCCAAATCAAGTTAGGCCGCCAGGGGGATACGGCTTTGCTCCCCCTGTAGCCGTTTCCACAGCACCGACCAAGACGCGACTCCACTGCGGAGTATGGAGGTACCATCCCGTCACTCACCGAGTGGAAATGGTATGCGAAGGGACGACCAACCCATGGGGCATGGATTGGGATGCGCACGGGAATCTCTTCTTCATCAACACCGTGATCGGCCACTTGTGGCACGCGATTCCCGGAGCCCACTTGCAGCGCATGTATGGCGAAGACTCCGATCCTGTCGTCTATGAGTTGCTACCTCATATCGCCGATCACGTCCATTGGGATGAAAAAGGTGAGGATTGGCGCGCGACCAGAAATGGCCCACCCAGTTCGGGGACCGATGCGGCAGGGGGTGGGCATGCTCATAGCGGGCTGCTCATCTATCAAGCCGACCAATGGCCTGCGGAATATCGCAACGAACTCTTTACGCTGAACTTGCATGGACGCCGTATCAACCGCGATCATCTGGAGCGCCAAGGTGCCGGCTTCGTGGGACAGCATCGCCCCGATATGGTCTTTTGGAGCGATCCGTGGTTTCGGGGGCTCGAGCTCTCCACCGCTCCTGACGGGAGTGTGATCGTGCTCGATTGGTCCGACATCGGCGAATGCCACGATGACGATGGTGTCCATCGCACGAGCGGCCGCATCTACCGCATTTCGTATTCTGCAAAGGACGCCGCACCCTACACGAGTGCGCAGGAGACGCTTCGCAAACTCGCGATTCCTTCGGCTCGTGCTTCCACATCGCTTGGCACCCCAGTGAATCGAACCGCCATCTCCGACGAACAAGCTGTCGCGCTCATCCGACAACCGAATGTGTGGTACACGCGTCAATTCCTCAATGGCCTCCATTTGAAGAGTGTTTACTTACAGGATTCCAAAAAGCTCCGGGAGTTGGCCCTTCCGCCTGCATCGCCACGAACCAAAGACTCTGCAAGCGAGAATAATGGACCAACCGGAGTCGACCCATTTGGAGTCGACGCGGTGACGTTGCAACTGCGAGCCATGTGGGTGCTTGAGGCTGCTGACCAATGGACGGAGGATCAACTCTTTGCACTAATGCGAAGACCGCAACATGAAGCGATTCACTCATGGGCTATTCGAACGTTAGCCGAACGCTTGCCCGCGCTCGATGAAGTAAAACGATCCGAAGGGGAAGCGGAACTCGTCGACCTGTTGAGTGCCAAGCCGATCGAACAGATCAGCCCACTGGTTCGTCTGCATATTGCAGCCTTATTACCCAAGTTCGGGAATCGTTGGAAGGTCGCAAACATCCTGGCCAAGAGCAAAGATCTGGCAGACGATCGTGATTTCTCTTTGGTGCTGTGGTATGGACTGAGGACCGGTGTGCCCGAGTCCCCCATGCGAGCTGCCAAGCTAGCATTGCAAAGCCAACTTCCCACGTTATCCGAACTTATCCTAAGACGTTTGGCCTCGGAACCTTCGGGTTCGACCGAAGCTCCGAGCGACGCCCATCAAGCCCTCAGCTTTATCTTGGCCGATATCGTTCAGCGCAAGGATCCTGAGAAACAAGGTGCGACCATTCGCGGGTTGTGGGAATCCTATCAAGGCCGAAAGTCGGCCCTCCCACCGAACTATTGGGATCCACTCTTTGCACAAGTCGAGTCTCATCCCGATGTGTCGGTGCGCGAACAAGCCCTTTTGCTTCAGGCCGTGTTTCGGGGCACGGTAGCGGCGGATCAACTCATCGCCATGGCCTTTGATGGAAGCCGTCCGGAAGCGGCTCGACGATCTGCTATCGAATCCATCGGCAACATCGACTCCGACGAAGCGCGCGATGCTCTTTGGAGTTTGGTAGGGGATCAGAAATTGGGTGGCGTTGCAGCCCTCGCATTGGGTAAGAAGCTCAATGCTGAGAACGCTCAACGATTGGTCGACATCTACAACAGCGTTTGGCCCCCCGCCAAATCCGGAATCGTCAGCGCGTTGGGAGATCGACCGGAGACACTGAGCGTTTTGTTGGATGCCATCGAACAAAAGAAGATCCCGTCGGAAGGGATCGATGCTTCGACCTGGAGGCAGTTTACGGTCGTTGCCGACTGGGAACTTCTCAATCGGGCACGCAGTCTCAACCCAAAACTCGGCCTGGACGCCAACAAGCATGAAGCCATCACCCGATTGGAAGAGTGGCTTACCGACGCACGGTTAGCCAAAGCCGATGCTTCGCGCGGTCGAACCGTCTGGACAACGTCTTGCGCCCAATGCCACAAGCTCTTCGGCGAAGGTGGACAAATCGGACCCGAGCTCACCGGTGCCCAGCGATCGAACAAACGCTACTGGATCGAAAACATCTTGGCACCCAGCGCCGTGGTAGCCGAGAGTTTTCGAATCACCGCCTTTCGCATGGAAGATGGACGGGTTCTGACCGGTGTTCTTTTAAAGGAAGACGAGATGACCGTGACGATCCAAACACCTAACGAAAAATTGGTGGTGGACAAGCAAGAAATCGCGGAACAAAAGAAGTCGGAGAATTCGCTGATGCCCGAAGGATTACTCGACCAATTGGACGACGCAAAGCGGGCGGATCTATTCAAATACTTGATGTCACCGGGCCAGGTCTCGGCCCAATAGACTTTCCAACAACGAACCCCACGTCTTAAAGATGAAGCGACAGGAGCGAGCGGATCTGGTTCATCAGCGACTTGATGAACTCTATCCCGAGTTCGAAGTCCCACTCGATCATGTCGATCCCTATACCTTGCTCGTGGCGGTGGTCCTCAGCGCCCAGTGCACCGACAAAATGGTCAATCGCGTGACACCATCCCTTTGGAAGCTGGCAGACAATCCGCACGGCATGAGCCGTCAGAAGGTCGCCGATATCCAGCGCATCATCCAGCCATGCGGACTCAGTCCTCAGAAAGCAAAAGCTATTCATGGCCTTTCGAAGCTGTTGGTGGAAGAACATGACGGATTGGTACCCCAGGACTTTGAAGCGCTGGAGCGATTGCCTGGTGTCGGGCATAAAACGGCTTCGGTCGTCATGGCCCAAGCCTTCGGCATTCCTGCTTTTCCCGTCGATACGCATATCCATCGATTGGCGCAGCGCTGGGGACTGACCGATGGACGGAACGTAGTCCAAACCGAACGGGACCTGAAGCGATTGTTTCCAGAAGCGAGTTGGAATCGCTTGCATCTGCAAATCATTTTTTATGGTCGCGAGCATTGTTCGGCCCGAGGCTGCGATGGCACCATATGCGGCCTCTGCCGCGAGCTTTACCCAAAACGCCGTCGCCCGGTCAGCACAAAAAAGTAGGTCAATCAAGATTTCTGCCACATGCAGCGGCATCCAGAATCGCTTTCTCTAATGAACCTGATCGCGAGTGTGAATCCGTGAATTCGCAGCGATGGTCCCGGTCGATGCCCTTCCGCATCGTCGCTTCGTCTTGATAATGCATGGTTAGTTCCCAATGCCCACCGGGGATTGGACCGAGATTTACCGATTGGATTCCCGAGAACCACCATGGCGAAGAAAAGCATTTCCGATGTCGACTGTCGAGGTAAAGTTGTCTTGATGCGAGTGGACTTCAATGTCCCGCAAGACGATTCAGGAGCGATCACCGACGATCGTCGGATTCGCATGGCCATTCCCTCGATCGAATCGGTTTTGTCGCGGGGAGGCAAGTTGGTTTTGATGAGCCACTTGGGTCGCCCCAAGGGCAAAGGTCCGGAACCCGAATTCACTCTTCGCCCAACAGCGGTTCGGTTGGCTGAATTGCTCGGCAAGCCTGTGCATTTCGCGGAGGATACCGTCGGCCCCGATGCGGAAGCCAAGGTCAAAGCCCTTCGCGATGGCGAGGTCGTGGTGCTGGAAAATGTTCGATTCAATCCGGGCGAAAAGGATGGTGAAGCGACTTACTCCCAGCGATTGGCGAGCTGGGGAGATATCTATTGCAACGACGCGTTTGGAACGTGTCACCGTGAGGAAGCGTCGATGGTCGCCGTTCCCCTAGCCATGGGGACTAAACCCAAAGTGGTCGGCTTCCTCGTCGCCAAAGAAATCCAATACCTCAGCGATACCATTTCCTATCCTCACCGCCCCTTCGTCGCCATCCTGGGTGGCGCGAAAGTCAGCGACAAGATCAAAGTGATCAAGAACCTACTCGGTGTCTGCGATTCGGTATTGATCGGCGGCGCGATGGCTTACACGTTTTCGTTAGCCCAAGGAGGTCATGTCGGAAAGAGCCTGGTCGAAAAAGACAAGGTCGAGTTGGCCAAAGAGCTAATCGCAGCCGGAGGCAAGAAGCTTGTTTTGCCCACCGATACGCATTGCGGCGATGCCTTCAGCAGCAACTGCAACAAGAAGATTGTCCCCGCGGGAGAGATTCCCGATGGTTGGGAAGGACTCGATATCGGACCTGAATCGGCCAAGCATTTTGCGTCGATTGTGAAGGGAGCGAAGACCGTTGTTTGGAATGGACCGATGGGGGTCTTTGAGATGCCACCGTTCGACGAAGGGACCAAAGCCGTGGCCAAGGCCGTGGCTGATAGCCATTCCATCAGCATCATCGGTGGTGGTGATAGCGCGGCCGCCATCGAGCAATTGGGATTTGCCGATCAAGTGACCCACGTCAGCACCGGTGGCGGCGCGAGTCTATCCATGCTGGAAGGTGAGAAGTTCAAAGCAGTCGAAATCCTCGACGAAGCCTAATCGTCCTACCCAATCAGCCGGAACGCGTTAGCGTCCGGTTATACGCCATCTAGAATAAAAACCGGGTGCTAATGCACGCCGGCTGATCGATTGGCTGATGGATTGCTGGTTCGATGTGTCAACGCCATTAGCCCTGTACCGGCCTGCTCCCAAAAACCTAGTCAATGAATCATTCATTGACGCTGCAGCCTCATAGGTCGGATAGAAAGGCATCGGCGTTCTCCCGATGCTTGTTGAGTTTATCCCCCATCCGATCCAATTGCCCCGTCATGACTTTCATGCGGGGGTTCGATTCGAAGAACGATCGATTCCGATCGATGAAGCGCCAATACAATCCATCCCAAACATCGCACCAAGGTCCTTTTTTGTAATCGCTCATCTTGAGCACGTAACTGGAGCCGCTGATGTAGGGTTTGGTCGTGATGGCACCGCCGTCCGCATGTTGGCTCATGCCGTAAACATTGGGGACCATCACCCAATCGTAAGCATCGACGAACATTTCCATGAACCATTGGTAGATGGCGTCCGGATGGAACTCGCACAGCAACATGAAGTTCCCCAAGATCATCAAACGTTCGATGTGATGGCAATAACCATAACGAAGCACGCGCAGAATCGTATGATCCACCGGATTGATACCGGTGGTGCCATCGTAAAACGATTTCGGTAGCGGACGAGTATGGTTCCAGTAGTTGCGTGTGCGTTGCGCGGTGCCCATGGTGCGGTAGACTAGTCGCATGTATTCTCGCCATCCGATGATTTGCCTTACAAATCCCTCCAACGCATTGATCGGAATGCGTTGCTGCTCCAAGAGGACGGCATCGAGAACTTGTTGAGGCGATAGCAATCCGATGTTGAGCATCGGGGTCAACACGGAATGAAAGAGCACGGTATGTTCGCGGCTGATCGCATCCTCGTAGTCACCAAAACCCGTCAATCGCTGTTGGATGAACTGCTGTAATTGGCGCACGGATCTATCCCGGTCGCAGGGATAGAGAAGGGGTTGATGCTCGCCCAGGGCATTCGGGAAGTGACGGTCAATGTAGCCACCCGCTTCCACGGCAAACCGATTGGTATCTGGCGCGGATTCCCTTGCGAGAGGCGAATCGGGAATGGCAATTCCTTTTGGAAGCTTCTTTCGATTCTCTGAATCCAAACTCCATTTTCCAGCAAGCGGTTTTCCCTTGCCATCGAGCAAGAGTCCTAGTCGTTTGCGCTGCTCGATATAGAACTGCGTGAACAAGAGCTTGGAGCGGTCCCGCGCGAAGGAATGGATGTCGTCCAGACTGGTTAGGAAATCGGGGTGACGTAGGATTGTCAGGTCCAGGCCGTGCGATTTGCATCCGCGGGCCAGCTTTCGAAGCAAGTAGTCATCTTCAGGATCGACGCACTGCACCTCACGATGACCCTCTTGTTGAATCCTCTCCGCGATGTCGGAGGAATCTTTCAGGGTCGACGCCTCGATGGTTTTGACGTTCCATCCCCTCGTTCGAAGATCGTCCGCATAGGACTGCATCGACGCACGATGCAGCAACAGTTTTTGACGATGGAATCGGTACTGAGTGAAGAACAGGGGATCTTCGACGAGATAAACGGCCCCTTTTCCAGAGAGCCATTCCGTCGCGAGGAAGAGTTGGTGAGGGTAGATGAGAGCAGCGGTCATGGCAAAGCCGCGTACTGGCGCAAATACGCCTTGACCGAAACTTTGGATCGGGTCGATTCGCTTGTCATGTACCGAATCTTGCCAAAGATCGGACGCTCGGGTCCCCAAGCGCGATCGTAGCGCCCCAGTACCCAAAAGATACCGCTGTACGAGTTGGGATCGCGACCATCGAGCGCGTACTTGTTATTGAGTTCGATCATGGTGTCGAGCGCTTCGCGCGGGCTTTGGCTCCAATGCAGAATCTTTTTCCCCCACAGCATCCGCAAGTAATTATGGATGCGCCCTTCTCGGACCAACTGCCGCTGGGCGGCATTCCAGAGTTCATCATGGGTCTGGGAGTGCTCAAACTGCTCTAAATCATAGATGGTGGGACGCGGGTCATCGGCATGTTCAGCGAGTGTTTGCTGGGCCCAACCTGGAAGAGACTCGTAGCGATCGTAATTCGATTCGCGACTGCACATGTTGAAACCAATTTCGCGCCAAGTCATCAGTTGGTCTAAAAAGGCTTCGGTGTTCGATTCCAGATTCCAGAAGCCCGTCATTTTGCCGTTGGGCTTGCTCAATCGCGACGGGGACCAGTCGGATTGAGAATGAACGATGGCATCAAATACTTCCTGCGGGCTGATGTGACCAAAGTGCAAATAGGGGGATAATGTGCTTGAGCCCAGTCGATCGGGTACGTTGCGATCGGCGTCATAAAGTTTCAATCGGGATCGAACGAATTGGTTCAGGATGGCTTCGGCTGCGACGCGACCCCCTCGCTCGTCGGTGGGGCGGACGTCATGATCGATGGGAAGTTGTGTGAGATCCCAACGCTGCAATGTGTCGATGGTTTCGAAATGCCAATTCTGTGCAATGGCGGGTGGCAATTCGGTTAGTCGTGGCTGCTGGAGTTGATCCAAGGGATCGCGTTCCGGAAATTGCGGCCATGACCGACTCACTTCTTTTTGCATGGCTCGGCGATAGGAATGGGCGACCGTAAACGTTCGGTCGTGGGCTCGCATTGGCAGGATACAATTGCTGTCGACGATCTCGATGTAGCCCGGCCATCGAGACACAATCTTGTCGTAAAGCACGGGGTGGAAGAAGCAGGGATAGTCATCGGTCACCGTGGCGCATGCATGCTGGGCGAGGGTTTTTACCAAGCCTTGATGATCCTGCGATCGATCCGAGGAACGGCCACGATCGACATAGGCAAGGAAGGTGACCGGATACTGCTGTGCGGCGCGTGCATTATCGATCATGCCGTCCAGGATGAACCGATGGAAACGGTCGCAGGCCCAGCGGTAATGAGGGCGAATCGCTTCGAGAATGACGAGGGGTCGCCGGAGTTTTTCAGCCAGTTCGGCGGCGCGTTGCAAAGCAAAGTTGTACTGCAATCGACGGTAGGCCGTCATCCAATACAAAACATAGGCCCCGTCGCTCGATACTCGGGCTTTATTCCCTGTTCGAATACGCAGCAGTGGTGTCTCGCTCAATCGCGTCCCTCTCCCAATGGTGCTTCATCGCCGTTGATATGCCGTATGATAGGGATTAGGTCAAGCGTTCGGGAGGAGAGGATCGGCGCTCGGTACAGGCCGTGATCTCCAGTATCCAGTGCCGCATCTACTCCGGCGAAATGTTCCCAATTTCGATTCCATCGACGACCACACCCTCAACAATGACCGGCTCATCACTGTAAAACTCACCGGTTTGTGGGCCGATGGAAAGGGTGTTTTCATCCGCAATTTCTTCGAGCAGGATTTCTCCGTCGCCATGAAGCCCCGAGGTATGCGAAAGGCTAGCGCGGGAAGGATATCCGACGATGGCAGGATCGCTAAAGATCGAGCCGACCCGACCGACTCGCATATCCGTTCGGGGAGTGACAGAGCCGAAGGCGCTATAGTCCATGTCGTACGGCGAAGGGCAAATCGAACACCCTGTCAGCCCAGTGGACATCAGGAGCGCCGCGCTTAGCATGATTTTGATGGCCATGGCGGAGCTTCGAATCGATCGCATGACACGTCCTTTGCTGATGGACTGCGCGGGGACTGGCGGAACATTCCGACGGGGACTCTGCGATCCGTCGAGACGACGTTAGAATCATCGACCCCACAAGGGTTTGCGGATGAGGAAAACTTTGACGAAAGGGCTGGTTGCGATGGCGGATACGATCTTCTCAAAAATCATTCGCAAAGAAATTCCGGCCGAGATCCTCTACGAAGATGAGCTGGCATTGGCATTTGCAGACATCCATCCACAGGCTCCCGTTCACTTTTTGGTCATTCCGAAGAAGCCGATCGAATCGCTAGCGACGGCCGAGGAGAACGATGTGGCCTTGTTGGGGCATTTGCAATGGGTGATTCGCCATCAAGCAGCGGCCATGGGGCTGGCCGAGGAAGGATACCGCGTGGTGACCAATATCGGCGGTCACGGCGGTCAGTCGGTTCCCCATTTGCATTACCACGTCTTGGGTGGTCGGGCGTTGAAATGGCCACCGGGTTGATAGGGTTTTCCTACGGATGAGCTGAGCGACTATTCTTGATCTGCTGCTAGTGTTCCCTGGCAATGCGATCGCCTCGTCCCTCGCTGAGGCGCAACCGGTCTGCTGCGCTGGGTGCTTCCCTCGCTCTGCCTCCCGTTGGAAATGGGGGGTTTGGTAAAGCTGCGGCGAATTCTCCTCGTAGGTGGGCTTTGTTCTCATCCTTATCCCTGATCATGCCGCGCGAGTGGAACATCCGATGCATACGTCGTCATCGAATCGAGTTGCTGGACCCGCAATGCCAGCAAAGTCGATCGAGACCGAGGTTACATTGATTTCCCGAGCAAGAATCCGGGCCCAGAATGAAATTTCGCTTGAACAATGCCAGCCAATGGCTGCTTCACCTAACGTGTGCAGCTGTGGGACTTGGCCTTTCAGTGGGCTCATCTTCGGTGATTGCCGCAGATCCTCCTGTTCGAGTGTCTCCGATCGTGCGCGCCATCCAGCGTGCAGAAGCAGCGGTCGTGAACATTCAAGGGAACAAGACCATCGCTATGGCATCCAGCGGTGGGACGGGATCGAAGCAAGAGGTGAATGGAATGGGGACCGGCGTGATCATCGATCCGCGCGGTTACATCATTACCAATCTTCACGTTGTGGAAGATGTCAATCGGATTGAGGTCACACTGGCCGACGGTAGCACGGCGATTGCCAAGCTACTGAATTACGACCCCGATACCGATTTGGCATTGATCAAGATCCCGACCCAGAAGGATCTGCCAACGATTGATTTTGGTACTAGTTCCGACCTCATGCGCGGCGAGACGGTCATCGCGATTGGTAACCCTTTCGGTTATCAAAACACAGTGACCCAAGGCATCATCAGTGCCCTGCACCGAAACATACCGGTCAATGGAACTCAGGAGTACAAGAACCTGATCCAGACCAATGCGGACATCAATCCCGGCAACTCAGGTGGACCACTTCTCAACCTCGAAGGGGAAGTTGTCGGGATCAATGTCGCAGTGCGAGTGGGTGCCCAAGGGATCGGATTTGCGATTCCGATCGACTCGGCCTTGGATGTGATGGCGGATTTGGTTGCAGCCTCCCATCGCGACCCGATAACGTATGGGATGGAACTGACCCGATCCTATGAAAAAGGGGTCTCGCGATTGATGGTCCGGAGTGAACCACAGGACGAAACTTCCAGTCGAAATTTGCGAACCTGCGACATCATTGAAAGTGTCAATGGAGTTTCCGTGACGAATCGGTTGGAACTGGAATTGGCATTGCTGGACCACCATCCGGGTGAGACGGTCGAACTCATGATTGCTCGCGGTCCGGATCGTGTGAGTCAATCGCTTCCCTTAAGAGCTTCCGGGTTTGGCGTCACGGAACAAAACGTGGCCCGGATCGCTTGGGAGCAGTTGGGAGTTCGTATTGTGCCGGTACCTGCGGCGGCCGTGTCAGGATTCAATGATGAATACACGGGCGGCCTGAAGATCACCGAGATTCGGGCCGGAAGCCCCGCGGCCAAGCAACGGTTGATGCCTGGAGACGTCATTGTGGGGATTATGGACTGGCACACGGCGACCCTGGAAAATCTTCAGTGGATCCTGTCCAGCCCCAATTTCCGAACGGCTCCGACCGCCAAATACTATGTGATACGCAAGCGCCAGCAAATGATGGTGGCCATGAGTCCTGAATCGACGCGAAACCGCTAGCGAAGCGGCTTTTTCAACGATTTCGGCGGCTTGGAACCTGTTTTTATTCGGCAGAGCACAGAAAAATCCGTTGGCGGAGCAACTCTGGTTTCAGTTCCAGTTGCCACGCCTTGCCGTCCTGGATACACTTCGCCTAACCAGTACGGATTGCCCCGTGGTGTAATTGGCAACACAAGGGATTTTGGTTCCTTTATTCTAGGTTCGAGTCCTAGCGGGGTAGTTTTCTTGGACGTGTGAGCTCGGTGCTTTTCCGGGCTCGTTTTGTAGATGGACGGGGGTGCCTGCACAGGCCCCCGCCTTCGGTCGCCCGGTGCAACGATCGCGAATGTCGGGTTGCTGTTTCGCCACCTTCACTCGCGTGAAATCCCTCCATGCCTGAGATTCAAGCCTTTCGAGGATTGCGCTACGATTTGGCTCAAGTCGGATCGTTGTCGGATTGCGTTGCTCCTCCATACGACGTGATCGATTCCGCGTTGCAGGACCATCTCTACTCTCTGTCTCCCTACAATTTCATTCGCTTGGAACTCAACCGTCCTGAGCCGAGCGATACCGATGCAGACGCGACCTACTATCGCGCGGGTCGTATCTTTCGATCTTGGCGAACCGAAGGCATCTTGCAAGCCGAACCGGATCCCGCAATCTATGTCTACCATCAGATCTTTGATCTGGATGGCCATACGGTGACCCGCAGGGGATTCATGGCGTGCGTCCGGCTTCAGCGATTCGGCGAAGGAAACATCTATCCGCATGAACAAACCCATGCCCAGGCAAAAGACGATCGATTGCGATTGATACGCGCCACACGCTCCAATCTGTCCCAGATCTTCGGACTCTATCCCGATCCTGAGAATGACATCCAAGAAATGCTCGAAGCGAAAGTCGCCGGGACTCATGGCATGGAAGCCACGGATCACTTGGGTGTGCTGCATCGCATGTGGCCGGTTAGCGATGTGAAAACGATTCAAGAAGTCACAGCCTTAGTCGCGGATCGGGATATGTTTGTGGCTGACGGTCATCATCGCTACGAGACCGCATGCAACTATCGCGATGAGCTGAATGCGGTATCCCCATTGCCAGACGATCATCCGGCTCATTTTGTGTTGACGAATCTGGTCAGCATGAGCGATTCCGGATTGGTGGTATTGCCAACGCATCGCCTGCTTCATGGAATCCCCGAGTTCACGACGGAGCAATTGCATGAGCGGCTTTCTCCCTACTTTGATTGCGAACGTGTCGGTCAAGGACCCGAATCGACCGGTGCGGTGTGGGCGGAATTGGATCGGCTCGATGAGCAGCTGATCTTGGCACTGTATTCCTCCGCCTCCAAAGAATGGACCCGCGTATCGGCCAAGCAAGAAGGGGTTGACCGTATGGCTGCCATTGCTGCTGAGCACAGTTCCGACTGGCAAGGGTTGGGGGTCGCAGTCCTGCATCGTCTGATCTTAGAAGATGCGTTGGGCTTGAAGGATATGCCCAAGCCGACGTATGTCCATCAAGTGAAAGAGGTCATCGACGGATTGCAAGGAAAGCTAGAAGGAAACCTTCACTATCCATTGGCTGCGTTGGTGATGCCGGCCACAATCGATCACATCCAAACCATTTCTCTGCATCGTGAGCGGATGCCTGCGAAGAGCACGTATTTCTATCCAAAGCTCATGTCCGGTATGGTCGTCCATCCACTTTCGTAATCGCTCTCTACAGCGGACTCGAATCACGACCCATCGTTGAGGGGTTGGGAACTGCGTAGGTAGGCCATCAGATCTCGAAGCTGACCATCCTCCAGTTTGTCCAACAGTCCTTCCGGCATCAATGACAGGACCTGGGGTTGGAATTGTTCGATACTCGTTCGTTCGAGAGTATGAAGCTCGCCATCAATGCTGCGCAATACGATCTGATCGGGTTGTTCACTCTCGACAAATCCGCTGAGTACTTGGCCCTCATCCGATAGGATGCGAACCATCTGGTAGCCTTCGCGAATCTCCAGGCTCGGCGCAACGATATTGCGCAATAGCGTTTCTAATTGGTCCCGTTGGTACCCGGTCAAATCCGGTCCGACACGCCCTCCGTCGTCAAACAAATGATGGCAGCGACCACACAATTCCCGATACAGCTTTTTTCCATGATACGGATCGCCGTTCCCTTCCAAGGTGACTTTGGCCAACGCGCGGCTCCGTTCATTGGCCGTTGCCAAATCGATGGATGCAAACTCGGGATAGAGTTTGTTCAGACGGGAGATGATTTCCGGATCCAGATGCATTCGCATGGCGCGAACCGCTTCGGGGGGCAATTCGGTGGATACCGCCCGATTTTCTGCACAGGCATCCAGCCATTTTCGAGTCCAGGGGGCCCGACCTGCGAGAGCAGCCCCTGTTGCAGGGCGGAGCTCCGGCGGTAGTTTTGACCATTGCTCAATCAACGCATCCGCAATGTGCAATGCATCGAAACTGGCCAAGGCACTGATCGCTGCCGAGCGGATCGCAGGCTTGGCACTGGCATCGCTTGCAACCGTGAGCAGGGATTCCAGAAAATCGCTTCGAGAGCGGGTATGAGACAGTTCCCCGGCTAGGCGAGCAAGTTGGATACGAACCGCGTCTGCCACTTGGGGATCCACAAGCTTGCGGGCCGCATCATCCAGCGCCGCAGCATCCCCTCGCCGCATTTGCAGCGTGAGGGGTGGTTGTCCCAGTGCCACCATGGCATCGATGACGTTGTCCGGGACTCCGGATAATGGTCGTCCGACGAACGCGAGCTCAAACGCTTCCTGAGCTTTCGCGGCCGCTTCCGATCGAATGGAGGGATGGCATCTGGCGATGGCGCGAAATGCGGCAGCAACTGCTTCATACGCTTGGGGTGTGCCTACCGATGACCAACGGCGAATCAAATTCGGAAAAACCACTTGGCGAGGGACAGGCTGATTCCATAGTTCCTCCGAATCGATCAATCCCACTCGCAATGCATCCCATTGCTCGGCATGATGCTCGATCGTCCACCAACAGATCAAAGGCAGGAATGGATCGTCCGCCGCGATGGATTGCGATAGCAGACTCTTCATGATGGCGATTGAGTCAATGGCAGGAAGTCGCTTGGCCGAACAGGCGATTTGCGCGAGGACGTGCGGATCTCGTTCGGAGCGCGCGAGCTGCTCGATAGCACCGCGCATGGCGGAATCGATGTGTTCGTCATCCGCAACGAGTCGCACCGTCCAGCTTCGAACATCCGGATGGGGATGTTGCAGCAAGTCCCTGGGGTCGATGCCTTTAGCGGGGCCTGTCTCGAGCGCTTGCTGGCCGTACGGGATCGTATCCTGGATCCACCCGCAAGCATGCGCCGTCCATAGGGTTTCGAGCGGGCGAACGCCGGTGGATTGCGACGCATCGGGCGCTGTCCATTGCGACAGGACTCTGTCGCGCAGAGATTCCCGCAGCGGATGCTGGGCGATCAGCCAACGCGCCTGCCATCTTTGCCATCGATAGGGATGGGAGAGAGTTTGAAACAAATATTCGAGAGAGTCGCGACCCGTTCCGTGCGCCCGTTCTACATCCCATGCAGGTGCCTTCGGATCTGCCTGAGACGGACCCAATCGATAGACGCGACCTCGATCCCGATCGAGTTTTCCCTCGAAGGCATAGATATGAGCGACGACAGAATCGTACCAATCGCAGACATAGGCCGCACCGTCGGGCCCATCAGCGATAGCTACCGGGCGAAACCATTTGTCCGTGCTGGATACCGCATCGGCAACGTCTTGGGTGGAATAGGTCGATCCCACTGGATTGCGTTCGGTTTGGATGAGTTTTCCGTGCAGAGGATCGACAGCCAGCATCGACTTCGGTGCAACATTTTGTAATGCTGTGGATTCAGTCCATAGCATCGTATGGGTAAATCGAGGGATCGGATCATGCTGCATGGGGTTCAGATAGCCATAGCTATTGGGATTGGATAGGCTGCCGTGCTTGGAAAACCCTTTGCGGTAGTAGGCCCCTTGGTAGTAATGAAAGCCGCGAGTGTCCCCTCCATTGTGTCCTGAATAGATTTCGCCCCGATCATCGAATGCGACTCCAAAGGCGTTCCCTCCCCCTTCGGCAAAGATCTCGTATTTGTGAGTCACTGGATGGTAGCGCCAAATGGCTTGGCCCAAACTTTGGATCGGCTTCTCTTCGGAACCATACGGTTTGATGGAACCGCTGACGGTGCTCCCTTGGGCTGCATATAGCCAACCGTCGGGCCCCATGCACAGACTGTTGACGACGGAGTGCGTATCTTCGAGTCCGAAGCCTGTCAGATGGATTTCGGGTGGACCATCGGCGCGGAGATCCTCATTCCTGTCCGCGTAGTAGAGCAAGTAAGGTGGGTTGAGGACCCAGGCCCCTCGAGCGACGGGTGCGACGGCGGTCGCAATATTGAGACCATCGACGAAGACATGATGCGTCTCATACGTGCCATCGCGATCGCGATCTTCGTGGACGGAGATGCGATCCAGGCCAATGGCTCCCCCTTTGCCTGGAGGTAATGGGACGGAATCGTAGACAACGCGCCAGTGTTTGTCTTTGCTCAGCGGGCGTAAGCCTTCTGGGTTGGGGTACTGGCGATATTCGGCTACCCACAATCGCCCCCGCGAATCAAAGGTCGTCATCAGAGGCTGAGTGATGATCGGTTCGCTCAGCACCAAACTCCATTCCAAGCCATCCAGCGTGTGAAACGAGTTCAGTGCATCGGACGGTTCGAGAGCAGGTTCGGAAGCCGTATCTTCGGGTGCTTGCGAGCGCCCGATTCCCCACAATGGCAATCCGCCCAACTCAGCGCCGCAGATCCAAAGGGAGAACGCAATCCAGCCATAAGTCGATCGCATGATGGAGGGTATTGGTAGCAGGTGGGAGGGACGGGCGGGGCTTCTATCTTTTGAAGTTGCGCTAGTTTGGCTGCCACTCGTACTCGTACTCGTACTCAATGAAATGGTACTCGTACTCGATGCGGTATCTTCGAGTACGAGTAACGCTAATGCTGAGTACGAGTACGAAACCCCCCCTGGGATAATACGGATTAGGGCTCGCAGAAACTCGAAAAGCGCAACACCAAAACGTTTATCTTAGCCTAACCTGTTTTCTCCTGCTGACCTTAGAACCCGTGCGGCCGGAATTCAACGAACGGCCGCGATCGTAGGATGGTTCGAGGCCGCCAGTGGGATGTCACCCAGTGGCGACGGGAGTTAATCCTGTCCTGGAATCCACAGCTTGGAGCCACCTCCGGAGGAAGATCCGCCCTGGGGGGGACTGCTGGCGGAATCCGGAGTCCAAAGCCCGCTTGCGTCGGAGCCTGGTGCGGCTCCACCATCGGATAGGGAGCCGGAGGCACCACCGGGGAGAGGGACGCCTCCCCGTCCGCGAGCCGCCATTTGTTGCTGTTGCATCATCGCCATTTGAATGAACTGCAGCAGGACGGGATCGTTTGGATTCTCTCGGAGTGAGCTTTCCAAGAACTGCCGTGCTTCGCCTCGACGCTCGAGCATATTGAGCAATTCGAATCGCTCGAGAATCGCGTTCCCGACGGGCAGGTTGAGTTTTTTGCCTGCTTCGATGATTCGCGCCAAGTAGTTTGCTGCTTGGGTAGGATCGGAGCTCGTTCGAGTCTTGAGATTGAGCACGGTATATTCGGCGGAAAGCTTCATTTCGTCGGGCCACTGCATGGCTTCGCCGCGCGCGACCAAGGTGTTGTACATCGACGAGACCGATCGGGTCATCGCCGACTGCATCAACTGAATCAGGCTTTGAGCATCGATGTTGGTCAAGTCGGTCCAGTAGTAGGCTGCGCCGCCGACTAGATCGAATACATCGTCCGCGGCGGATAGAACAGGCCGTGAGACTTGCAGATTCTTATGCAAGGTAACGAAATCTTCGTTTTCCGTGCCTGGAGGGTTGTGCGATTGCCAATTCAGGAGCAATCCCAAAACAGCGATGCGCGATTCTGAACGTCCAGCACTTTCTCGAAGGGATTGACCCTGCAGGCAATCGAATTTGAGATCCAGCATTTCATCAATGTTCAGTTGCTGGGTTGCATCGTTGAGGGCTTCGCGACGTTCGGCCGGAATCTGCTTGCGAACCAATACCGTATTTTCCGCTCTGGAAACGAACGGCACGTGCAGCGATTCCACCAACTCACGCTTGAGCGTCGTGAGTCCCAATTCGCGTTTGATCGACTCAAAAACGGTTCGGCGATACCCTGACGTCGACTCGAGCGCGACCAAACGAGCGGGTTTATCGGTTTGCCGTCCGTAAAAGGCGATCCACGAGCCACTGCGAAGGGGTTCGTATTCTCCGAATTGCTCCTGCAAAACAGGTTCGATGCAAATGAATGCGGCCTTGGGTGGAACTTCTTCATTAAGGAATGCGTTGAGCAATCCTTTGACCTGTTCGACTTGAAGGGGCAGGAGGGATTTGTTCGACGTCAAATGCGCTTCGAAGTCGGGATCTTCGATGGTGTAGATGCAGAGCTCTTCGCTTTGCGTGGAGCCGCTGCTGCGAGGGGACAGATCGTAGGCGAGAGCTTGGTAATAAATCCTTTGCGGATCGCTCAGCGTCGTCAGTCCAGCGAGCTTGCGACACGTCGCGGCAGCACTCTCCACGTCGGTCAGGATGAGCTGGGTGTAAAGCAGTTGTTGCAAGATCGGAGGTTGCTGACCGAACTCGCGAACCATGCTCTCGAGCTTGGTCTTTGCAACTGAAATCCGATAATTCGAGATGAGGGCCTGGGCCTCAGCCAGTCGTTCTGTGTACGGGGCATCATCGGCTGCCAGAGGCGACGGGAGGGATTCTCGAGTCAATGTCCCTGCTCGAGGGTGCTGGATGAGGGACTCATAGGCACCCGCGGCAACGCGGGTCATCGATTCCCCCATTTCCATTAGCATCTCAGCATGGAGAAGTGCGGGCATGATCATGCCTCGCTGCCCCATGACTTCCATCAAGTTCACGGCAACGGTGGCGGTCAGTGGGGGCAATGCCTCCGAAGACTCCGCGATGGCTTGCAACAACAGGGATGAGCCTTCTTCGGTGTTGCCGCGAACGACAGCTACCAGTGAACGAAACAGCTTGGCCAGCGGATTGTCCGGTTGCAAGCGAATGAACTTGGCGGACGTTTCTTCGAGCGATTCCAGTTCGTTGAGCTGCAAAAGCAACTCGCACTTCATCGCCAATAGCCATGGCTCGGAAGGGGTGGTCTTCAAGTTTGCGTTGATACGATCCAGGGCTGCAATGTTTTGCTCCCCGTCGATCATCCGTTGGATGGTCTGCATTTCTGTGAAATGCTCGTTGCATTTGCAAAACTTGATTTTTTTACCGTTGCCGCATGGGCAAAAACTGTATTGATCGAGAGACATGGGGACAGGTCGCGTGGATCGCGTCGTTAAGTGCTGTGGGTCGGATGCTCTAGGAGAAAAGAGCTTGGAATCGATGGCCAGAACTGGCCGTCCGCCGAAGCATCGGAGTGTAGCACATTCGTGCACTTCTGCCCATTGCCGCGATTCCATGGCCGGCGGAGGGCAAGCCGATTGCAAGGATCGCCGATTGCAGCTGAAGTGCTCGTGGATTTTGGACACGACGTGCTGACATTCGAGGAAATCTTCAACGCCAGCCCCACGGGGACCAGAAATGGCTTGCAATCGCTGGTCGATGTGCACAATTCAGGGTTTAATGGCTTCTGAGGCGGGCGCGGTGCCACACGCATCTCGATGCTTACGAGACGTCGAAGGACCAACCCGAGCACGCGCAAATACAACAACGAAAAAATGGAAAAAAGACGTACTGCCTTAGGCTGATTCCTGCATCCTCTCCAACCCTACCTTCCATCCCTTGGGTTCATCCCACCACCATCGCTCCCCATCGACATCTATCACCATGCAATGTTCCAAAGTCATCCGTTTCGCTCTTACGCTAAGCCTCACTCTCGGAACCGCGTTTGCCTGCGGTCATGTGTCGTGGGGACAGGATGCCAAGGCAACTCCGCCAACGTCGTCCGCTGAAACCACCGAAGCCACGTTACTCACGGGCATTCGGCAGTTGACATTGGAAGGGGTGCGCGCAGGAGAAGGGTACTTTAGCCGCGATGGTCGCTACATGGTTTTTCAAAGCGAGCGCGATCCTTCGAATCCGTTTTATCAGATCTATCTGATGGATCGAGAAACGGGAGACGTCGAGAAAGTTTCGCCAGGATATGGCAAGACCACGTGCGCTTGGATCCATCCCGACGGAAATCGCGTTCTGTTTGCCTCGACACAGCAAGACCCCGAAGCGGTCTCGAAACAAAAGAAGGAACTCGAGTTCCGAGCATCTGGCCAACAACGCAGGTACGCGTGGGACTACGACCCTCAATTTGAGTTGATCGAATGGAACCGTGAATCGGGCCAATACAAAAATCTCAGCCAAGCTCTCGGCTACGATGCCGAAGCATCCTACAGCCCCGATGGCACACTGATCGCGTTTTCCTCCAATCGTGCGGCCTACGAAAAACCATTGTCCGAACGGGAAAAAGTGCTGTTCGAAAATGATCCTGCGGTCGCGCTCGATCTCTATGTAATGAACTCCGATGGATCCAACGTCCGTCGCGTCACCGATGTATTTGGTTACGACGGAGGTCCGTTCTTTTCACCCGACGGCAAGCGGTTGTGTTGGCGCCGCTTCAGCGAGGATGGAGCGACTGCGGAAATCTACTCAGCCAATATCGATGGTTCGGACGCAAAGCGTTTGACGCAATTGGGAGCGATGAGTTGGGCCCCTTACTTTCATCCCAGCGGGGATTACTTGATCTTCGCGACCAACCTCCAAGGCTTCGCGAACTTTGAACTGTACCTAGTCGATGCGGCCGGCAGTCACGCGCCGGTTCGCGTGACGACGACCGATGGATTCGATGGCCTCCCCGTCTTTACACCCGATGGCAAAGAACTGGCTTGGACGAGCAACCGCACCGCCGATAAAAAGTCGCAAATCTTTATCGCCAATTGGAACGACACAGCCGCTCGCAAAGCTCTGGGACTCGGTCCAGCGAGCGTTGCCTCAAAGAATGGGCCGGGATCCCATACACCGAACATCGATCGCGATGGCGTGGCCGCAGCGTCGTCTCAAGCCCGTTCGGTCGCCTCGGCCACCGACAACGATTACAAGGCATCCGATGTGGGTCGTCATATCGATTACTTGTGCCGACCCGAATTGGGAGGCCGTTTGACGGGAACCAACGGGGAGCGATTGGCAACAGCCTATGTCGCGGGCTACATGTCTTCGCTGGGGCTGGAACCCGCTGGAACACAAACACTGGCTGAAATTCTGGCAGGTAGCGTAGGCTCAAAAGTGAATACGACTGCAGCCCCGAATGTCGATGCGGATGATCCAGGTCGGTTCTTTTTTCCGTTTCCCTACACATCCGGGGTCCAGCTCCTATCAAGCAACTTGTTGCAATCGAATGAGGATACGTGGAAACTCGATGAAGATTGGCGTCCTCTGGCTTTTTCCAATTCGGTCAGTATCGAACCTACCGAAGTGGTCTTTGCTGGATACGGGATCGTGGCACCTGCCGATGCCGGCCAACCGGAGTACGACTCATATGTTCATCTCGATGTCGAAAACAAATGGGTCATGGTATTGCGCCAAATGCCGAGCGACGTTACGCCGGAACGCCGACAACATCTAGCCCGTTACAGTTCGCTCCGATTCAAAGCCATGGTGGCTCGCGACCGAGGTGCGAAAGGGATCATCGTCGTCAGCGGCCCCAAGAGTGGTGTCCGACAACAACTGGTTCCTCTGCAAGGAGATGGTTCGCTATCGGGAACGAGCATCGCCGCCATCAGCGTGAGCGATGCGGTGGCCGAAAAATGGTTTGCAAAGTCGGAAGATACCCTGAGCGATCTGCAAGGCGAACTGGATCGCGGGGAATTGATGATGGGTTTTGTGCTTCCCGATGTCCAGGTTCGTACGACCATCGACGTCCAGCCCATTCAAGGAACCGGTGTCAACGTGCTCGGGATCTTGCGAGCATCCGATGATCCCAATCAGTCCGCATCCTCGATGGTCATCGTGGGTGCTCATATCGATCACTTAGGGGCTGGATCGAACGGTTCGAGTTTGGCTCGTGAGGACGAACGAAGTGGCATTCACCGCGGGGCGGATGACAATGCATCCGGCATCGCCGGCATGCTCGAAATCGCCCAGTCGCTGGCCAGTCAAAAGAAAGCTGGCAAGCTTCAACTCAAACACGATATCTTGTTTGCGGCTTGGTCTGGGGAAGAGATGGGGCTGCTTGGCTCCGCCTATTTCGCGGACCACTTCTACGATATCTACCCGAATCTGCCTCACGGCGAGGGCCATCGACTTTATCCTTCGGTTGTGGCCTGTTTTAACTTAGACATGGTTGGCCGATTGCGGGAAAATCTTGTCTTGCAAGGTATCGGTTCCTCTCCCTTATGGAAAAGTGAAATCGAGCGCCGCAATGCAGTGGTCGGTTTGCCGATCACACTGCAGAGCGACAGTTACTTGCCAACAGACGCAAGTACCTTCTTTCTGAAGGGCATTCCGATTCTGTCAGCCTTTACCGGTTCCCATTCCGAATACCATACGCCACGCGATACGCCGGAATTGATCAACTACGAGGGAGCAGCCAAGATCGCCAAATTGATGGGGCTCATCACCCGTGCCGTGGCGACTTCCGAATCGATTCCTGAATACACCGAACAGCAAGCTCCCGAGAACCAAGGCGCGCGCGCGGCCATGACAGCTTATCTGGGTTCGATACCCGATTACGCGCAAGGGGACATCAAGGGGGTCTTGCTGTCGGGGGTTTCGAAAGAGGGACCGGCCGCGAAAGCCGGAGTTCAAGCGAAGGATATCGTCATCGAACTGGCCGGTCGCAAAGTAGAAAATATTTACGACTACACGTATGCCATCGAAGCCTTAAAGGTAGGTCAAGAGACAGAAGTCGTGGTGAAGCGAGGGGACCAAACGATTCGCATGAAGGTCACCCCGCTGTCACGACAGTAAGCGATGATGACAGTAAGCGATGATGATCGTGAGGCTGTTGGTAAAATATTGACATCAGCCGGCGTGCCTTAGCACCCGGTTTCTGTCTACCCTTTAGAACAACCGGACTCTAACGCGTTCCGGCTAGCTGATGGGTGCGATAGCAATTCGATTGTGCGATAGCAATTCGATTCGTGCCACCGAGGCGCCTCTTCGAATCAATCCTTCGCACTCAGCGAATCGCGATCGAGTTTTGAAGAGGTTTTAAGATCGATTCGATGATGTAATTGTCCATGAGCTCCCGCATCAATCCATCCAATCGCTTCAGCTCGTCACCAAAGGATTCATCCGTGGAAAGAGAATCAAAGCGGCGCACGGTGACGTAGACGCTCAGCAGCTCATCGGAAGATTCCGGCCCTCGCGTCTGCATCGAGCCCGTTCGCGGTTCAAAATTGATCCTTGCATGGGTACGAAAGACGTCATCGAGCGAGATCTGAATCACCGGTTCGTAGCACATCAACTGGGATCCAGCGCGTTGCGACACGGATTCAAACCCCGAAGGTAAACCGATTGCGTCCGCCAGCAGTTGGTTGTGGTTTCCTCGATAGGTGAAATCAAATCCGTACATCAAGCTCAATGCTTCGCAGTCCAATCGACTGACACTCAACATGTAGGGAGCCATCTCCAAGACTTCTTGGTGCTGCTCCATAGCTTCATCGATCGAGCTCGGGTTGACGACACCGCTACTGATGCGGCGGGCTTCCACGGCTACCCATCGATAGGCGCCTTGGTCCTTCTCTTCCTCGAGAATGAACTCGCCCCGTTCGCGCTGATAGAAATGATGCAGCTTGGGAAATCGACGTTGCATCTGTTCAAAGAAATGAAGCACGGATTCTCGACCGCTCGGAAGATCCATTTCCGTTTGCAGGGTCACATTTGCGTAGAAGTCGTCGCTCAGTGCGCTGTAAGGGTTCATATTGTTCCGTCTTTCTAGTGTGTCTTCCCCAACGATGGGAATAAACAATGCTGTCGTTCATGCGGGGTCAAGCTGTCTTTGGAAAGACATTGGACGGCAGGATTATAGGTCGGGGGAACCTTGTTTTCAAAGCCTAGACAACTCAATCACGTCCGAATCGTTCGCCAACAGGATTTGCTCGGGCGTTTTTCCACGGAGCCTAGCAGTCGCCCCCACCAAGTCGATAGGGTCATCATCGTGGGCAAGTGGGTTAAAGTGGGTAAGAATCAGTCGTCGAATCCCATGTCGATACGCATTTTCGAGAACCGCGGTCGTCCAGCTATGGCCTGTGTGAATCGCCATTTCCTTTTCGGAATCAACGAAATTGCACTCATGGATTAGCCAATCGACACCTTGGATTGACTTCCAATAAGGGGAATCGGGCAGAGAAGTTGTGTCAGTCACGTAAGCTAGGGAGACTTCAGGGAATTCCAAATAGTATCCGACACTCCCTCCAGGATGGTCCAAAGGAAACCATCGGCATCGAACGCGACCGACCTGGAACGTGGGATTCGACGGGGTCAATGGATGCCAGATCAACGGCGGAGTCGCAGGAAACAACGAAGGATGAAAGAGGTGGGCCTTGAGTTGCTCGATCTTTTCCTCTTCGGCGTAAACGTGGATTCTCTCCAATGGGGTGCCACTGAGAACATCCCATAAAAATGTCAAACCGACCACATGATCCAAATGGGCATGCGACAGCAGGATCGATACTTCGCGCGACATAATCAGAGGCTGCAAACGGAAGACGCCAGTTCCCGCGTCGAGCAGAAGATTGTGCTCTGGAATGAAGAAGGAAGCCGTGTGCCTGGTTTCACTCGGGTGATATCCTGCGGTTCCGAGGCAGTGCAGTTTCATGTTCGTTGCCTCGCAGGTGGATTCGTAAACGAGACCGTCCTTCCGCGTCCGGTCAACAACTTTGTCTCACCGCATCATAGGCTCTTTTAGACGGTCCGGGGGGTCGGCAGGCGCTGGTTCACCTCGGAAGCGGTCCGGATGGAAATCAAACCGGTGCGTTCCGGAGCGGTGCTTTTACGGAGTAATAGTGGTGTTTGTAATGTGAGATCCGCGATCAACGTTTGAGGTTTTTTGGGTGTTTGCAGTGGTGGTTTCTTGCAGGTTAGAGGCCAAGGACACATGGCAGGCTAGAATCCTACCCCACGGTTTAGCGGCTCGACGGCCTACTTCAAGCCGACGCCGGTCGGGCGGGGGCTCAATATTCCACGGGTCACACGCGTACCCATCGAAAACCTGCGGAAAGCACATCATCTACATTTCAACAAAGCACTTATCGGCAGCAGCTCCATGGGCAAGCATGAGCCACCTCACCCCCCCGCCTGCTGCCATACATGGCGCGAGGAATACAACGACTACCGGCCCCACAGTTCGCTGGGTGGTCTGCCTCCGTCGGAGTTCGCGTGTCGCTTTGCTGCCTCCGTTTCGGCTATGCCTCAACTCCAGCAGCACAGCGACCCCATATCCCTTACCCAAACATTACTCGCATAACACATGGACCGAAAATGGGGGCACTTCACCGTGCTTTGGTACCGGGCGATTTGAGTGCGTTGGCTGAGGGCGTTGTACGACTGCGTGATGTGTTTGGCGGTTACTGAGTTCCCGCCTGATTGACCTTGCTGGACAATGTCGGTCAATCGATTCAAAGTATCGAATTGATACGTGTTCTTAAGGTCGAGGGTTGAGCCGATCGATGCCTTGACTTCCGTTGGATTGCTCATGGCTCATCCTGTTTTTCTTTTTCAAGGATGATGACTTCGTCAATTCCGTTCTTTCCACATGGAACCCGCTTGCGAAGTGTTGCATATCCGTCTGCGCTTACTTTCAGCCCCATATAGCCGCCCCTTTGGCCGATGAAAGCACTGTTTCCTTTTCCAGTCTTATCCACACGGATTGAAACTGCCGGAACGAATCTGTCGTCAAGGTCGTCACCAAGTACGAGCACGAGGGCATCAGGTATCGGCGATTTCATTTCATCGGTAACCATTATTGAGACTGGAACCAGACCGTCGCACCCAGGAATGACGAGTACAAACGCAAAGAAAAAGAACAACCAAATTTCCGATTTTGGATTTTTTTGTACATGGTTTGAGCTCATTTCAATTGTAAATCGATCATGACTAGCCCTCGCAATCTGCATAGGGATTGGAGCTATAACCGAATGTTGTGTTCTGTGAAATGAGAAAAAGGTGGCGTATCCTGCTGGTGCAAATGCATTTGGTTTCACTAGCGGCCAAACGAGGGCACAGGGAGTACGCCATGGTTCAAGGTAAGCAATCGTTCGTTCCGAATCCAGTAGGGCGCGCCGAGGTTTTGCGATTCGGCGCCCCAACGGATCCTCGAAGAATGCTCGACCAAATCGTTCGTGATAGAGCTCGGCAGATGCTGCAAGCAGCGCTCGAGGACGAGGTGAACGCATTCCTGGAAGCCCACTCTTCCAAGACGGACGGGAACGGCAGACGTCAGGTCGTTCGAAACGGCTACGTACCAACCCGGGAGATCGTCACGGGGGCCGGATGCGTCGAAATCAAGCAACCACGCGTTCGAGACAAGTCACCCGACGCAGAGAACCGGGTGACATTTTCCTCAAGCATCCTGCCACCGTACTTGATTCGCTCCTTGCGTTCTACGACTTCCCTGCCGAACACTGGAAGCACTTGCGAACGACCAATCCGATCGAATCGACGTTCGCTACGATCCGTCTTCGGCACCGCAGAACGAAGGGCTGCGGGTCACGCAAGACAAGCTTGGTGATGATGTTCAAACTAGCCGAGGCTGCATCGAAACGATGGCGTCGCCTCGATGGTCACGAGCACATCGTGTCCATCTTGGAGGGAAGAAAACTCGTCGATGGAATCCTGCAGGAAGCCGCCTAACTCCGAATCCCAAAACACAACATTTGACAATATCTTGGGACTTGGGACTTTGCCGTCGTTAGAGTAGTTCTCGAGCAACTATTGCTAAACCACAATAGGCATAAAGGAGGCAAAACATCAACTCTGCGAAAGATCGAAGAACAGATTCTCGTCTAGTGCAAATCCATAAACAAATCACATACCCAATAGTTAATACAGATAGCGAATATAGAACGTTATATGGCTCCAGTATTCGATAAGCGTTCGAACGAAGGTTCATGAGGTGCATAATCGCAAATATCGCAAGCCAATACGATCGAAAGCATTGCTTGGGTTTGGTTGCAAATGCTATTTGAAAGAAGTACAACAATACTGAGATTGCCATTGCTATTTCATAAGGTCGCATCCGATCGTGTGAGGCATTTGAAAACATTGCCCACCATAGCGCACAACTTACGGTAGATGATGAGATCACAAAATGCAAAACGCAATTTCCTAGTCTCGGCTTCTGGTTGTTTGTCGCAAACATAGAAGAATGCCCTGATATCTGGTAGGTAAATTAGGCTGCAAGATCGCATGTCATTGTCGGGTGCACGACCACCAAAAACACTTCGTTACGAGCAAGAATTCCGAGCACTAGGTATTCTTTGCAAGTGGCAGAATCGTGGGATTGGGGGCTATCTTTCTAGAATTTCCAGGGAGGGAAAATTGTCTTGTCCGCAGGCGCGTCATTTGGAGATGAATAGTCACTTGGGATTTCATCGTTTTCGAATACTCCATCGCTTCCACCTAGCCAGCCATTATCGAAGTACAAGGACTTGTAAAGATTCCCGTCAGCATCGTAAATGTCTAGTCGTATTCCGTGATGACCAGATGCCGGGCGCCAAGGCCGCCAGCCAAAGTGCCACTCGACTCGTCGAACGCAAATGTATGCGTGCTCACGAACAAATGCTTCCGTTTTTGCCTCGATTTCTTGCTGAGCGCGTTCAGCGAACTCATAGCAAGGTCCCTGATTACCATTGCCCCACGCTACAGAATACCAGACATTTTCAGGTATAGAGAGGTGCGAATTTCGCCGTGAATCAGCAATGGCTGCCCTTACTCTGACCTCAATTTCCTTCATTGTCTCTGTTTGCGAGTTTTGCCTCCTTTCGGCTTCATCCTGTAACCAACTGTTCAGCGTCGACATAAATGTCTGATAATCACTGTAAGAAAAAGGATTATTCTGAGCGTCGGATTGGTGACATTGTATTGCTTGATTTCTTCTGTACGTTTGCATTCGGTCCGAATACTCATTTTCGTCCAATCCCATGCAATCCAATTTGTTGTTTGGAGTATTCGAAACGTATCTTACGAGATTTGAATCCCCTGCCGCGAAACTCAGCGGATCTTCATTTAGCCACTGACCCAGTATCGGGTCGTACCAGCGATACAAATTGTGCTGCAAGGCGGTTGCTTCGTCATACTGCTTGCCCGTGAACGCAAACAGCATGTCCACCGCCGCGTTCGTCTCGGAAATCAGTTTGCCGAAACTGTTGAATGTGCGATGGTTGGTGATCGAGGTGACCCCGGTGCCCTCGTTGAGATCCGCGGTGTCACGCAGTGAACCCAAGTGATCTGTCAATCCCCATAGCGTGTTGCTTCCTGCGAGCTGCTCGTCGGCCAGAAGTTCGTCGACGTTGTTGGACCACAGATAGCGATGGGATAGATTCGATGCCGATGGTCCATCGAATTGCAAAACGGCGTTGATCCCCTCGTCGTAAACCCAGAATTGATCGGTTGCAGCGCCGGATCCTGCTCCATCGGCATCGAATGTCCGATGGACCAGTCGATTGTAGGGATCGTACTCGTAGTCGACTTGCTTGACGATCGCCCCACCAGAGCTGTTTCGGAAAACGACTTTGGTCAATCGATTACGGTAGTCCCAGGTGTACTCTTCGACCTTGCCAGTGGCGGTCTCGGTCTTCGAGGTGCGGTTCCCCTCATCGTCAAAGGTGTAGGTGAATCCAAGCCCTGCGGTGGTTTGGTTGTTCGTCCCGGTCGTAAAGCCAGTGGTATTCTGATTGCCGTTGGCATCGAAGCCATAGGTCTCGTTCGATTGCGATGTGTGTGTGGCGCCTACCAGTTGGGATGTCTGGTCGTAGGAATAGGTATCGGTTCCTTCCAACGTCGAAACGATCGTTGCGATCCTGGAAAGGGGATCGTAGGAATAGGCGTAGGTATTGAGGTTAGTGGAACCTTGTTTGTGGGCAATGCCACTGAGGCGATTGGTGGAGTCGTAGGTAAAGTCCGTGGTGGCAACGGCGTTCGTTGTGCCAGTGCTTTGGGACCTGGCGATTTGGGTGCGCTGGCTGAGGGCGTTGTAAGCAAAGGTCACATGCTTCGCGAGGACCGCGTTCCCCCCGGATTGGCTTTGTTGGAGGATATCGGTTAATCGTTGCAGTTGGTCGTATTGGTACGTGTTCTTGAAGTCCAGCGTGGAGGCGATCGATGCCTTTAATTCCGTTCGATTGTTCATGGCATCGAAGGACTGATTGAGGGTCACCGTTGGTGTGAGACCATTGACCGATTGCGCTACTGCTGTGGCTCGGCCAAGATTGTCGAGCGTGAAGCTGACCGTCGACGAAGGATCGGAGACCGACGTCACTTGGCTAGCCGCATCGTAGGTGGTAGTGATGGTCCGCGTGCTCGAACCATTGCTCGCATTGGCGGCATCGCCGAAGATCTGTTGCATGTTCGTGGTGGACTGACTCCCGCCAAAGGTGACGGTAAAACTGCCACTCCCTCCTGTGACCGTGACGTTATCGATCCCATTGAAACCATCTAGCACCGATTTTAGCTGACTGGCGGTGGTCGTGGGACACAACGCTGCGGAAACTTCGCCGTGCCCGCACATTGCCTTGGTGGCCGCATAGTGCGTGGCATTGTACCAAAGCTCTTGCGCCAGCAATCCACTGGGTGGGTGGCACAAATGGCACACTCGATCTGATCGAGAGTTTTAATCGCTATGCCCCCGTTCCAGCACATCGATAGTCGTCAATCCTCCAAATTGCTGGATCCCTTGAAGGATAAAAACTAAAGAAAACAGTCCTTCGAACAAGGCTGGGTGGCCCCATTTGTGCCGCGTTTACGGCCCCGCAGTTCATCGAGTGGATTACGAGCAAGTTGGATGAGCATCTCCCTAAGCCATTTATCCCAGATGAACCTACGCTCAAGGAGGCATACAAGCGGGCTTTTGCGGTCCAAATTGTAAATTCCGACGTCGAAGCCTTGGTTCGAAAGTCGATTGACCAAGCTGAAAAAATCGAAATTCCGAGCGACCTTTTGGCAAAGGTTACAAAAATCGTCGAATCCAAGGGGGTCCCGTGGGATCTCGCAATCAGTGAGGTCTCAACGGCATGCTTGCCGTAAACAGACACGAGAAACGCGCCGGCCTTCCCCGTAGCCATCCGATTGCAATTTTAGGCGAGCAGCATTCATCGATTGGGGCCATCTTCAACAAGGCCCCCATCAATTCCACAAGGCTGGAGCTGCAAATTTAGACACGCTGAAAAATGCCGCCAAGCTTTCCCTCTTCGTGGCGGCCTTCCGGGATCCGAGCCTTGTGCGGCTGGGTGCGTCGCCAAGTTGACCGAGCGGCCACAGCGTCCGGAAGCGAGCGGCTCAAAGAAGAGGGTATTGGCAGATGGACTACATCAGCGAAGAGTCGCGGTTGCGGGAGACGAGAGCCTATTGGCGCCAACGTGGTAGGGTATTTGTCCGACGTCATTACAGGACAGAGGATCGGAGGATCATCGTAGTGCGATCACACACGAGATCGTTTCCGAAGAGGCGGAATAGATAGACCGATATTCGCCCCCTTCAGTTCGGAGGGGGCGTTTTCATTTTCTATGAAGCATGTTCCGAACGGTCTAGGAAGGTATCCCATTTGATTGGATGCCTAGTCGGCATCAGGAATAGGTTTGGTGTTGTCGTACCCAATTCGCTGATCGGCAGTCTCTAGTGCAGCAGCTAGTTCACGAGCTTGTAACTTGGTGAGATGGATAGTTTGTTCCGCTGCGGATCCCTCGTTGATCCGCAGGAAGATTTGATGATCGCCGTAAAATGAGGACACAAAAACCTGAATCAAAGTTGGATCTCTTTGTTCGTCAGCTCGTCCATGTTCATTGGGAGGATAGTGTTCTTTGTCGTAGAAAAATGTCGCTCCCATTGGGTGCTCCAAACGTGTGATGAATCGATACAGTCAAGTTGCACTCCTATTGTCGGGCTTTTGGGAGTCTCTGCAATCCATTCAACACGCGTGTTGCCCACAAAAAGAAGCCTTGCCCGCTCGACATCCATAGAGGTTCTCGTCATCGCGGCCACGATGGTGTCCTACGATTCGATACAAGCCTTGACCCGCTAAATCAAGAGGTGTCGTTTGTCTTTAGATTCCGCCTACTCAGGAATGATTGCGATCGATTCGTCTAGCGACTCGTCGCAATCAAAGGTCGGATCCGAAAGACAGTCCAAAAGCGAGCACATTAGATCGATGCCCGGGTACTGTACCGACTCCAATGCGATCATCTCTTCGTGCGTTTGAGGTTCGTCAGCTTGTGCCCGGCCTGAAGCAAACCAAAGGATTGCCGCAACTGACCTGCCCCGATTGCGGTGTGTCGTGTACGCGAGCTGACACAGCACCGGAGAGAATATGGCGGCACCTTGATACCATGCAGTTTGAAACCATCCTTCAAGCAAGAACACCTCGATGTGCATGCGAGAAGTGTGGAGTGAAGACGATCGATGTACCT
>Ga0194055_10000051_pt1 | contig 76078 bp, 54 predicted proteins | sample SepL449m_MetaG_FD_155482 | JGI IMG/M metagenome (GOLD analysis project Ga0194055, IMG submission 155482) | Anoxic zone freshwater microbial communities from boreal shield lake in IISD Experimental Lakes Area, Ontario, Canada - Sep2016-L442-9m | ecosystem: Environmental > Aquatic > Freshwater >... | reverse complement strand
TTTGGGCACAATCTTGATGGGCTGGTTGTCGGAGGAGCCTATCCCCAACGACGCCGAAGATGCGGCAATCGAACCTACGGACGTTGAGGCAACGTGAGAGGCATGGGTATCTGAGGCGACCGAGGCGATTCCGCCCGGCGACGCACCACTCTGGATCACCGTCTGCTCAGCCAGGAAGTGTCGCAGGTCTTCGGCCATGTCGTGGGCTGACGAATACCGATCATTAGCCCGCTTCGCCATCGCCTTGTGGCAAATGCGTTCCAGTTCCTTCGGCAACTTTTCGTCGTATTGACGCAGAGGTCGTGCTTCGTAGCTGGTCACTTGCTCCATGAGTTCGGCCTGCGTGTCTCCTCGGAACGGCTGGCGACCGGCCAGCAGTTCGTAGAACACGATACCGAGACTAAATACATCGCTGCGGCCATCGACCCGATGTCCTTCACCCCGGGCCTGTTCAGGACTCATGTAGGCGGGCGTCCCGGCGTACTTTGGCCCCTTGCCGATGTTCCCTTCCCGCAGCGCGAGTCCGAAATCGACAACGTATGGCTTGTCGTCTTTGCCTATGAGAATGTTGCCAGGCTTAACATCCCGATGCACGAGTCCTTGCTTGTGGGCGTAATGCAGAGCTTCAGCAACGGTAGCGACGATCTCGGCGGCCTCTCGGTACTTGAGCCGGTGCTGCTTGATCTTCGTGGCGAGGTCGGTTCCAGGGATGTATTTAGAAACGATATAGCAGGGGCAATTTTCCATGCTGCCTACATCATGCACCGGGACGATACCTGGATGATCGAGATTGGCCACTGTGCGTGCTTCGGCCAGATATGCCTCGGCGTCTTCCGGTTTAGAAATCAGTAGCGCATGAGGCACTTTCACAGCCACGCGACGATTCAATTGCTCGTCGTGGGCTAAATAGACGACGCCAAACCCCCCTTTGCCAAGCACCTTCTCGATCCGATAACGACCGATCCGCTGAGGATGTTCGGCAACTCCAGCGTCGACCGGTGGGATAGGATTCTCGGGTCCGTCCTGAGTCTTGTCGTACGGGTTGAAGATGTTCACAAGTGGGTCATTTCTATTTCACAAAAAGCCAGACACCGTCACAACGCAGGTGAATTTTAAAGGATTCTAACAGAAAGCGAGTTCCGCTGGCAGTAAAACGATCGGACTGGACTTCTGTCGGCTATTTCAGCAGCGATGAAGAATTCCGTTGGAGTGATGCTTTCACAGAAGATGAGCGTAGCTATTGCTACATGCAAGGCGCCAGTTGCTGTTAGACCGATCCTGCAGGAGTACGACGCTTTCCACAGTTGATGGGGTAACATGGATCGCAGCTAGGCACAATCTTGTGGAAATCGCAGCTTACTACTCCCGATCGATCCGGCAATCGACCTTAGTCCCGCCCACACAAGTCCCTAGAACGACGACGCAGAATCCAATACTCTATATGTTCGGCTCAGGATCTCATGCTGTCCCCTTCCGTGTCCATGTGCGACCGCGTCCCGAGGTCGGGTGAACGGTCGCGTGGAGCTGTGGATGGAAGCAGTGTCTAAGACTGCCGCATGGCAGCTGGAGTCAACGAACGTTGGGGGACACTGACCAGGCTACCAATTGAAAACACAGAGTCACAGAGTGTCTGGGAGGAGTCTTCCTCTGTGTCCTCCGTGACTCTGTGTTTCATCTTCCTGTCAAACGGATGGGGAGGGATTCCTTTTTTAGGGGGCGTAAAACTCGTAAGTTGCTTGCTTTCAAGGACTTGTGGATTTGCCTCTTTTTCCTTATCAGACACTGTAAGACATTATGCAGGGGGAACTGTTTTCAAAAAACCGGTCACCCTTTGGCTGAATTTCAATTGGAACTTTGGATTCAGATTCAGCCGACTAACAATGTAGTGACGGACCTCCTCTTTCGACAAGAGCGAAATTGCTACCGGCTACTAATGCCGCTCATGCCTGTCCCGATGCATCTTGAAATCGACCGGCACGAGATGCGTCAAAGGAATCAGTTCCGGCATTACGGGATGCAACTTACCGTCCGTCGCCATCTGCCCAATCGAGCCCCCTTTGGCAAACGCCTCGGAGAGCGAAACATAGGGACCTTTGACCAGAGGAATGTCGAGCGGATTCGCCCCCTTTAGGAGTGCTTTCGCTTGCGTTTCCATCTGTGGGTCGGAAAGTGGAAACTCCGAAAAGATGTACCGTAGGAACTCGTCGCAGACGGAATGGGCAAATTGGACGGGGTTAATCGGCATCTTTGGTCGCCACTAGTGCTTTCTGGGACAGGATTTTTTGAAGTTTTTTCGTCATTCTGTCGATCATCTCGACATGACTTCGTGTCAGACGTACAATGAGGCTTAATCATCCACCATGTGTGGAAGGATATCTTTCGCCGTCCTCCCGGGCGGCGATTGCATTTTACGACACTCTCTGGTTGTACTTTCTTTGAGTCGTGTTTCTGTAAGATGTGTCGTTTTCGAACGAGAACGCTGTCACCAGCGAGTACGCTCGATCCTCCCCATCCTTGGAACGCTTCTCCAAGATCACGAGGTAAACATACTCGTGAACCCAAAGGTAGCGGCGAGTTTTTCCGTTCCCTTCTTCGTAGTCGAACACCAAGACATCGGGCGGCTTGCTGTTGTCGATGGTTGCTCGACACCAACGTAATCGTCTCGATCGATGCAAATCGGGGTATCTGTCTTTTCTTTTGCTGTAGTCTTGGGTAACTAAGTGCCAGAATCCTTCCTCATACTCTCCGTCGAGTTTTCGTCGGTCGTGCCAGACCGGAAGTCCTTCATAACGGGGACCACCGGTCACGAAGTCGCTGCGGAATACAGCGTATAGTTGTTTCAGGTCTTCAGCCCAACTACCTGCCTCGACTTCAATTAGGTCCGGCAGCCAGACCGAGGGAGTGTTTGTCATTGCTCTTCCCTCGCTCGCCAACGAAACAAGTTCAGCTTGCTCTCCTTCAACAACGTAGAGTGCCGCAACGAGTATCGACTGTAGGCACGAAGTTGCTGCACCAGTGTGTGCTTCGCCTTGTTCGCTTCCAACTCCCGGTTGGCATACGAGACGATGCCGATAATGAAGTCTGCGAGTTGCACAAGCTCAACTTCGTCCGAACGTACCAGTTGAATCTTCTCAATGATCGACCGGGAGAAGTCGTAGTGGGCGTTGCTCAGAACCTCGTGAAGCTTTCGGACCTTCTTTCTGCCTCGTGTGTCCTTGATGTCCAAGTACACGTTGTACCGTTGTGTTGGATCGACGATGACCTTTAAAAGGTCGAAGTACATCTTGTAGTACCAATCGTCGTGAGTTTGGTTGTGGTTGACATGATCAAGCTTGCTTTTGTCTGGTACGATCAGCCCTCGGAAGTGAAGTTCTGGCGTCTCCCAAAACCACTTCAGCACTGCTTCGTAATAGTCCTGCTGACCGGACGACACTTTGCCCCACTTTAGTTCGAAAGACGACTTCATCCCGTGCTGAACCTTCAAAGCCCGGGCTGCCTTTGCTAAGTCAGTCACGGCATCCATCTGCGTCCAGATTGCACCCAGCACCATCACTTTCTGGTGATCGTTCTCCAGATGGCAGCTTTCGTCACAGTAAATGTTAAATATCGGTGTCATCGTAAATAGAATACTTCCTCAACCGTGGCTGACCAAAGATCTTTTGGTCTTTGACAGTATCTGTATGACAAATACGAAGAACCACTCATAGTATGGGCTCCTATCGTACGTCGATTTTCGGAGCAAAGATCCATCCTTCTTTGCGAATGCGTTCTGCATCGAATTCGGCACCAGCTTCGTTGGGCAACCAAACTTCTGGGACATGCAGTTCGCTGTGCAAAATGCCTATCGTTTTGGCATAACACATGGCAGTCACTGAGCAGCGTTTTGCATCATTCTCATCATCTGCTGAAAGATCTCGGAATGTGTCTTCGTCGTCGCACCATCGCAGATCCATAAAGCGGCGACAAACTTGACTAGCGGCGGGATAGACTTCAATTACTGTGATCGCTGCCGAATTCGATGTAATCAAATCCCAAGGATCGAATGGTGGACGATATGCCTGCGGGAAAGTGTTCAGAATAGCTGCGACAACAGCTTGGGCCTTGCTTGATGGATTGCCAAACGCATCTCCCGGAGCAGAAAATGGATCTTTGCTTTTACGAACGTGTTGTTTAATGAAACGCTCCGTTTCACGGAACATGTATCGATTTTGAATTTGGCCCGTATTCGGATCGAAATCCGGCAAGTGACTTGCCTTTGCACTACTAACGGCAAGTCGAAGAAAATCTCTTGGCCAAGCTAATGCTGCATCGATTGCGATGATGACCTTTTCATTGGATTTCGATGCTACTTCGATTCCGTTTATCAAGCGGCTGTTTGGGGACAAGGGAAAGAACAAACGTCCGTGATCAACGAAGTGTTGATCTATCCCACTTGGCGTCCAACGGCAAATCGCCAAGGCGTCTTTACTGCGAGTATGCCAACCGCCCATATCGCAGCCGAAGAACCAAACCGGTTTCATTGAGTTAGCAACTTGTAATGCATCGGTATTCATAATGGCACCTACCGTTGACTTTCATTATCTGGTAGGAGCTTTCGCAGGCCTGTAATCAGCTTCTCACGAAATTCCTTTGCAACGCCGGAAATGGCTCCTCTGACTGCACTGAACGGGACGCCCAACCGCTTCCAAAACTCATCTGAAGACAGGTAGGTCTCACTGGAAAAGTAATCCGGGTAACTATCGGAATCGTCAAAGTCGCCCGTGTCTCTGGGAAGCAATTCCGTAACGTACACCTTTACAGAACTAGGCTCACGAAAAGGCTTCTCTTGACAAAGGTAGGCGTATAGCCGCAGCAAATTCACACGTTCCTGTTTTCTCTTATCGTGGCTCGCAAATGTTTTGGGATTAATGAAGCGAAACGCTGTTACGTGCGGTCGTTTGTCGGTCTGATCAGGTTCGACGATTAACAGACTGCACTGAAGCTTCTGATTCTCGACTTCTTTACCAGTGATGGAGTCATCCATTCTCTTTAGGAAGCTGGTATCCTTTTGTTTTGCTATAGCATTCTCTTTTTGAGTCCATACCCTGCGTTGAAACGGTTTGTCATTAACAGATCGATCAACAACCTCTCGCTCCTGTTCGCCGACGATCAAGTCCGCTTCACGCAAGGCATTCCTCTTCATGGACACCTCCCATGTTTTCTTCTTCTGAAGGTGCTCCAACTGGTCTTCGCCGATGTCTGCAATAAGCTTCTTCTCCAACAGGAACCCGTTGCTCAACATGCTCTGCGTGTAAGCATGGGTTACGCTCTTCCCGAACCGAGTCACCTGCTGTCGGATGATTTCGAAAATAGCGTCCTCCAACCAGAAACGACTTTTGACCGATAACGTTTGCCCAATAGTCCAATAGCTGATAAACGTCTTGGCGAGTTCCGTGTCACCCATTCCCTCCATTAACGTCGCATAGATCGGGTCGTCACGTCGTTTGAACTCAGAATATCGTTTGGAGAGAAATCGTTCATCGCAGAGTTCCTCCAGCCCATTCGAAAAATACTTCCGCACGATCTCGGTAGCTGTGTCTACACCGAATTCATCGAGCGGTTCGTCAAATAGCGTTCGTTGATGCACCAGTATTCCCCTGAGATATTGTCAGAAGTTGTGTTCTGTGAAAGGGAAAAAAAGTGGCGTATCCTGCTGGTGTAACAGTTTAATTTCACTAGCCGCCCAACGAGGGCATTGGGAGTACGACATCAAAGAAGGTACGACATTCAGCGGGTTGGAACCAGTAGTCCAATCAAAAGTTTTGCAGTTTGGGGCGGTCGAGGATCCTCGAAGCATCCTCGACCGAATCGTCCGCGAGGTTGCTCGAAAGATGCTTCAGGCGGCTTTGGAGGAGGAAGTGAATTCGTTCTTGGAAATGCATTCCTCAAAGATCGATGATATGAGGGGCGAAGGCAAGTGATCCGCAATGGATACATGCCCTCAGAGCTTGCAGGTTGTCGAAGGTGACTCGATCACCGTATCTGACAACGCGAAAGGGGGTGCAGCATGATCAATTTGCCCCAAGGATCGCTTCTCGATCGAGAAACCGCCCAGCTGCGGCTTCAAGAGAACCGAGAGCTGCAAAAGATACACGAGTCAAGATCCCGATCGACATACAGGCCCAGGGGGCCGCGCCTGCCTCGATTCGTTCCCAGCCATATCACGGACATTTGCTCCGGGAGGGTTTGGGGCAAGTTCAGCCGATTGCTTTACGGGCTCGAATTCATTTCGAGGAGGCCGTCTGGCGTAACGCTTGGGATGCTGCATGAGCATCTAGAGCGGGAGTTCCATGTTTGTAGCAGAACGACCGTAAGAGACGCGGCGGTTTTGATTGTGATGGGTTTCGTGATCGACGATCGCAGCGAAGGATTCTCGCGACTGAAGGTCGATCCACTCAAGCTGTTACCAAGCTTGATGCAGCAAATTTCCAACATTCAGGAGGGCAAGTAGCATGGCATCGATTGCACGAACACCAAAGGGGACAACGAGAATCCTCTTCTATGACAAAGATGGGTATCGCAAGGCAATCTACTTGGGCAAATGCTCCAAGGATGACGCCGAAAAGATCAAGAGTCGAGTTGAAAGCGTGCTTGCACCTGGAATCCTGGGCCGGTCGATCGATCAAGACGATGCTACTTAGTTGGCGAAGTTTCCAAAGGTCCGCGCGAAGTTTGAACTTGTGGGCCTGATTGAACCGGTTGAGCCGGTGAAGGAAAAGGAATGTCCGACCTTGGCCGAGTTCCTGGACGACTATTTGAAGCGAAAGGGGCCTACCGCGAAGCCTGGGACCGTTGCGGCATGGCGTCAAGTCGTGGATGCGATCAAAAAGCATCTGCCCGATGGTATCAGGGTGGACAAGTTGACGGCTGGCCATGCGACTGCATTCGTTGACAAACTCAAGCAAACCGGGATTGCGAATTCAACGATTGCAAACCGAGTCATCAAAAGCAAGCAGTTCTTGGCCGATGCGGTCGAATGGGTAATCATCGAGAAGAACCCGTTCGAGAACACGAAGAAACCAACGAGCGGCAAAAAGAGTAACGTCTTCGTTCCACGAAAGGATATTGCAACGGTAATGGCCATTGCGAACATCCGATGGAAGACCATCATCGCGTTAAGCCGCTTTGGAGGCCTACGATGCCCCTCGGAGACGCTTTCCCTCAAATGGGTGGATATCGACCTCAAAACGCGCATCATGCGGATACCAGAGCCCAAGGTGGAGCATCACGATGGCCGTGGCGTCCGTTAGTGTCCTATCTTTCCGGAACTGTATGACGTGCTTGTACAGGCCAGGGCCGCAGCTCCCCAGGATACTGAATACGTGGTGGATGCTGACGAGTACCGAGCCGCGGCAAACACTGGCGAAGGATGGAAGAACGCGAACCTTCGGACCCAGTTCTTGAAGTTGCTCAAAAAGGCAGGGGTAACACCATGGGCAAGACTCTTTCACTCGATGAGAGCATCACGGCAAACAGAGCTTTACGAAGAACACCCACTCCAGGCTGTTTGCGCATGGATTGGGAACTCTGAGGAGGTAGCGAAAAGCAACTACCTCTTGATGCGAGATGAGTACATCGCCAAGGCGATCGGGACGACGCTAAATACGACGCGCGCCGAAGAAGCCGAGATTGAAAACGCTGAAGATTTGGTACAAAAAGAACGCGGTACCAACGAGTCGCGGGAAGGATGCGATGCACCTAATACCCTGGAAAATCATAGCGAAGACTGCGTTTTATCCGGTGCAAATGCCGGAAATTCAACGGATGGGGAGGGATTCGAACCCACGGTAGGGTAAACCCTACTCCGGTTTTCAAGACCGGTGCATTAAACCGCTCTGCCACCCATCCAAGTTGTTTCACTCATTAGTCGCCATTTGATGGCTGTCGTGCGATGGCCACCCTAGGGGCTCCCGCCTCGTTCAGGACACATTCTAAGCGACTCCCGTTCAGGGGGCGACCCCATTCTGAAATGCTTCCAATGATTGTGAATTGGGTTGAGTGGATCGTGTTACACCGGAACAATCCCAGCCCAAGCCACCATTTGCCGATGCCTCGCCTTTCGACCGTGCTAAAATTGGGCCCGCGATTTCTCTCCTGACAAACAACCGCAAACTTACTTCTGCGCATTCATGGCCAAGGAACTTACCGACGATAACGCTTCGATCGAAGCCATCAACGCTTGGATCCATTTTATTGCGTTCTTGGTCAGCATCCCCGCCGGTCTGGCTCTGGCTCGTTTGGCGTCGACGCAAGAAACAGGCTTGTTGATCTCGTGCATCGTCTATGCCATCAGCCTTTCCGCCATGTACCTCTTCTCAGCCCTCTCGCACGCCGTTCGAGATCCTGAAAAACGCCATCGCATGCGATCGCTCGATCAAGGCATCATCTATACACTCATCGCCGGTACGTTCACTCCCTTCATTTGGAGCCAAATGAACGGTTGGCCCCGCTTTGCTTTGCTGGCGGGTGTCTGGATTGCAGCCATCGCTGGGTTCTATTCCAAAGTCTTGACCAAGCATCGTGTCGATAACATGACTGCCGTGACGTATATCTTGCTCGGTTGGGTCCCTTCCATGGTCCTCTATTGGTCCACCTCGTATTGGTGTTTTGCAATGATGCTCCTAGGAGGATTGCTCTACACCATCGGAGTCCTGTTCCTCCAAAACGATCACAAAGCGTGGTATTTCCATCCCGTTTGGCACCTGATGGTCGTTTTGGCAAGCGCTTGCCACTTTGCAGGGATCGCCATGTTCGCGGTGCTCCATTGGGATCGCGTGTGACTCGTCATCATCGAATCACTTTGGAAGTTGCGACCTGCAATTGCAACGGACTCCATTGCATGGGACTAAACGAACTCATTGCGATGGAATGATCAATCGCTGCCATTCCCTGTATTCTGGCTATTTGATGCAAATGTTTGGATTTACTCGGGTCAAGGGTTGCAATCGGATAGGGTGACAGCTGTCTTTATGATTGCACCTCTTCCGAGAACGAGTTCGTTCATGTCTCTCAACACCAACGTCGACATCAAGCTCACGCAGCAGGTCAACACCAAACTGGCCATGCGCGGTATCCGCTCCCCATGTCACGTCTCCGTGGCCTGTCGCGCAGGTGAGGTCACCTTGACTGGAACCGTCGTTCAAGCCCATCAAAAGAGTGCAGCTATGCGTGTGGCTCAAGGGATCGCCGGTGTGAAACGAGTGATCAACCAACTCACGATCAAAGCCCAAGAACGAACCTAATGCATGCGCATTAGCCGCAGTGCGTTAGCACCCGGTTGGTATTGGTGCTGCGAATCAACCGGACGCTAACGCGTTGCGGTTGATGGTTGAATGCCACACGGAGATGTTGACAGCCAACCGGATGCTAACGCGTTGCGGCTGATGGTTGAATGCCACACGGAGATGTTGACAGCCAACCGGACGCTAACGCGTTGCGGTTGATGGTTGAATGCCACACGGATGTTTAGAGCCAACCGGATGCTAACGCATTCCGGTTGATGGTTGAATGCCACACGGAGATGTTGACAGCCAACCGGACGCTAACGCGTTGCGGCTGATGGTATTGGACGGGCAGTCAGTCCACTTCGTGCACGCCGATCGATTCGATCCATCGATAGCGTTTGTCGACTTTCAGGTCGCGTTGGGTTTCCGTCTCTCCGCTGGGCCATTGGATTTCGATGGCATCGATTTTGTTCGCATTGCCAAGACCGATGTGGACCAATCGCTCATTGGTACCATAATATCCATCACCAACACTGACAGGAGCGATCCACGTTTCGTTTTCAGATTGAATCCGCACGATCGCGCCAGTGGCATCTCTTTCGGAGAGCGTACCGACGACTTCTAATTGCACAAAATGATGCTCCTCGAGTGGCGTTTCATTTTCTAGCAGCGCCGCCGGACGATCGAGATGGGTCACTGCAAAATCGGGCCGCCCATCCCGGTTGTAGTCGAGCATCGTTAGGGACCGTCCTACGTTATCCTCGTCGAAGTATTTTCCGGGGCTCGGATTCTTCAGCCATTCAAACTGGCCTCGCACATTGCGCAGGATTTGGGGAGGCATCTTCCATGGATCGAGCAAATCGATATGTCCATTGACCGTGATGAAGTCCAGCCAACCATCATTGTCGAGATCGCTCAGTTGGCATCCGAAGCTGAGCCATTCCAAGGTTGCTTCCCCCAACTTTGATACCCGCGTGCCATCTCGAAACAGACCAGGGGATACTTGCAAGTACAACGAGCTGACTTCGAACCGAAAGTTTGTCACAACGATGTCGAGCAATCCATCGCGGTTTTGATCCCCGCAGGCAACGCCCATGGAGGCTTGCGCCCGTCCCAGCGCATCCACAGCGACACCAGCACGCATCGCGCTCTCGACGAGATCGCTCGTGCCCGGTTCCGAAGACTGGCTTAGGAGCAGATGATTGGCCGAGACATCGTTCGCAAAGTACACATCGTTACCGAATCGCTGATCGATATTGGTTATGACCGTACCCAGAGCATATCCATCGACCAAGGATTGTAAGACCGTTTCTTCGATCAACCGAAATGCGCTGTTCCCTTCGTTGATCAGAATGCGACTGCGACCTGGCTCAAATCGTTTGGGATGACAAAACAGGAGTTTGCTATTCGAAGCCGATTGGCACGTGCGCGTCAGAAACTCCGTTCCATGAATGTAAGCGCATTGAACAATGTCCGGCAATCCATCATGGTTGATGTCGGCCGCCTGGATGGCGCTGTTCCAGATGTCCTGCGGCGAGGATTGAGGCAATGTCCAACGTTCGAATGTTCCGTCTCCCTGGTTGCGATAGCACTTGATTTCACCCAAGTCGGCCAGCAACAGGTCAGGAAAACCGTCTTGATCGAGATCCGCTACGCCGGTTCCTTGGCCATACCCCAAATCGGCGACACCGGCGACCGTCCCTACCTCGACAAAACGTTCCGAAGCCAAGGACCGATAGAGTTGCTTGGGCAAGTATTTGGGTTCCGCTTTGTTCGGATGATCGCCGGCTTGGGAGTAGAACAAATCCGGCCAACCATCGCGATCATAATCTAGGGCCGATACACCTCCACCCAATCCTTCATGCGTGTACCATCCGCGTCCTGGCTCTGCACCGTTGTCGTAGCGAGCAAGTAGTCCGCGTTGTTCGGCAACATCGCGCATTCGAATAGGGGTGGTTCGATCGGCGAGCGAAGGTGATGGAATCGATGGACGAAGTTCTTGCAGAGAATTCCACTCCGGCAAAGGCCATCGCTCGATGGGAAGACGTTGCAACAGAGGATCTTCCTCCATTTCACCCGACCGCAACCGCTTTTGAACTTCCGCTAAGGAGGAGGGGAATGGCTGATTTTCGCTAGCTAGCAATGCTGCATCCCATCCGAACGCTCCCACCGCATCATGGAGTTCGCGATAGAGCGCAGCGATGGCGATGAACTCTTCGCGCTGGCCATGCCCGCGTTGAATCTGTTGCGATAGGTCTTTGATCCGAACCCGTTTCCCGGCATGCTGCCGGATATCGGTCGATAATTCGGACTCTCCGATTTCCATGCAGGACTCGGCCAAGGCTTGCATGGCAGCGACATGCCTTCGGTCCAATTTCAACGATTCGGCAAATGCCCGCGCGGCTTGGTCATGTTTTTGCTGTTGCTGTAACCACCGACCTAGGATGTACCAATACTCAGGATGCTTGTCGAAGCCTTCGGGGCGTTTCTCGAACCAAGCCACCATCTCGTCGCTTCGTTGGGTTTCGAGCAGAGCTTCTCCAAACCAAATCCATGGTTCGAGCAACTCGGGGCGCGATTGCACCATCCCGCGAAGTGGCTCGATCGCATCATCCCAGCGATCGGCAAACGCAAAAACACGAATCGCGTGCAATTGGGAGTAAGGATCGTTTGGGGCAAACGATTGAGCAGCGGTCCGCAAGGCTTCGTTATCGACTGGGTCTCGAAAATCGATGCTGTTCATCAAGTCCGGTGTCCCAAAATCCCCGAGTCGTATCATGCGATCCAAGTATTTTGCACTTTCCCATCGGCGGCCTTGCGCGTGATACAGATCGACCATCAATCGCATGGCTGGAACGGCTGACGGAAAGGACTTGAGAAGTCCTTTCAGTTTCAACTCGGCTCCTTGGAGATCACCTTTCTGTGCCAGCCATTCCGCCCACTGTCCCGTCGCCGCGGGTCCTGCTTCGCGATCGTTCGGATCGATCTTTGAAATCGTCTGAATCGCTCCTTCCAGATTGCCACGTTTGGCCAAAACGCGCGCAGCGACGAAGAGGGCTGGCGCGGATTGAGGTCGTTCGACGATCAAGGACTTGGCCAATTCCCACGCGGAATCGTTGTCGTTGGCCTGAAGCAACTGATCTGCGCGAGCAAGTTTTTCCTCGAACGTGCCGTTTCGGGCACCCCCTTGGGGAGATGGGTTAGACGATGGGCCGACGGTATTCGATGGGCCGACAGGATTCGGTTTCGTCGAATCCGCAGGCGCATTGGACCCTCCCTTGGCCACAGACGCTGCCGGGGAATGGGTCTTTGCATTGTCTCCATGCGAAGCATCTTCCGCGGTGGGTGAACTCGTCTTTGGTCCGCACCCGAAAAGGGACCAGCCAAAAAGGCAAATAGCAAGCCAAGGCAGGAAAGAACCCGTGGAGGGACGAAGCCACCGTCGGCTATCCCATTGATTAGAACCCTGGTTTGATTGCGTTCCGGGCACCGTTTCCGTCATTGCTTGGCCATTCGACTGCATCGGGCATGGGACTTGATAAAGAAGAAAACCCTGGGGTCGGGCCTTTTGCAATCCTATTCTAACCGGAACAGCAACGAGTCGTCGCGGATCGCGGTGCAAACCCGTGGGTGGAGACAAATGCTCCTTAGGAGGGCGGATTGGGCGAAACCTTCCGCAATTCTCAAGGGGTTTCGACCTGCATGGGTCAGCCTTGGTCTGGGGAGAAAGTGAGCATTTAATCGATACAACGGTTGTATTCCGCCAACTCCGGAATTTTTCCTGCGTTTGTTATCAGCAAAATCTTGGTATCCTCTTATTAGGACCAATGTGTTATGCATGAAGAGTGTTTTAGGGGGCGGATCGACGCGGGTACGATCACGTCCGACCGAACAGTTATTCCACACTGGAGGTGCGGCGAGTCGTCGTCAGAGCCTTATGAAGCTTCTCAATTTTCTTGCCAAGAAAACGCATGCTGTTCGGTCTCAACGGGCGCGCTCTAGGAATGCATTTCAACGGAGTCTGGTTCTGGAGACTCTGGAGATCCGTCGTGCGATGACCGTGGAGGGGCAGTCCTTTGCGGTCGATCAAGTCCTCGATACATCGGACTTGTTAGGAACACTCTCCGCGTCGATTCAATGGGGGGACGGGACGACATCCGCAGCGACGCTTCAAAATGCACCGGCGGTCGGAAATCTTAAAGTTAAGATCGATTATTCATTGGACACGAATGGGTTTTTCACCGATCCCAATCGACGCGTTCTACTTCAGGCCGCTGCGGACTTAGTCGCAAGTAAATTTACGGATACGCTTTCCGCGATCCAACCTGCGGTGGGAGATATGTGGAGCGCCTTGTTCCTCAATCCTTCCACCGGCGTTGACACAACACGTACCAATTTATCGATCGCTCAAAACGAGATTGTGATCTTCGCGGGGGCGAGGGCATTGGGAATCAACGAAGGGGGTATTGGGGACCGAGGTGGTTTCACTGCCCAATCGACCCATGCAGCATTCCTCTCCGCAGTCCAAACGCGCGGCAACCCGGGCGTCATCGCGTCTCCGGCTACGGATACAGCACCTTGGGGTGGTTCGATTGCATTCGATACCGCAAAGAACTGGTACATCGGGACCTCTGCGACGAGTTTGGGCTCAAACCAACTGGACTTTATGTCGGTGGCAATCCATGAGTTCACACACATCATGGGATTTGGAATTGCCGATAGCTTTGACGCCAAAATTTCGAATGGAAAGTTTACGGGCGCCGCGTCGCGTGCTGTTTACGGTCAAGATATTCCGCTGAACGCGACACAGGATCACTTTTTATCTTCGATTCTGGTCGATAGTAAACGACCGAATATGGTCCCCGACTTTGCAACAGGTCAAAGGGTATTTCCAACGCGATTGGATCTGGCGGTTTTGGATGATATTGGATGGGACCTGACCAACCAAACGGTACGGGTTACTGGCAATCACGTGTATGGAGACAACGGAACATTTTCTGGAGTCTTAACCTTATCCGGTTCACGTCTGGGATCGAAGACATTTCCGATTAGCGCCGTAATTTCGAATGCAGCGCCGGTCCTTCAAGCTCCTACCAGTAAAACCGCCACTGTAGGTCAACCTCTTTCGTTGCCTAAACTTGGGCAGTTTACCGATGCCGGATTTGGTGCTCCCAATGCGACTCCACCCACGTCGGAGACATTTGCGTATCGCATCAGTTGGGGGGATGGCACAACGGCCGATACTGGGAATGCGACCGTTTCTAACGTGGGATCTACGACCTCCCCGACGGCCGGATTCTTTGACGGGTCGCACACCTACACGCAACCTGGCACCTACACAGCGACGATTCAAGTCACCGACGATGATGGAGGGACCGATCAAAAGCAATTCACCATTAAGGTCGAGCTGCCGCCAAAATTGGAACTCTCGATCGACAAGAGTTCCTTCCGCGAAGATGCGGGTGCAGGCGTTGCCAAATTGACGGTCAAGCGTTCCGGAGGGGACTTGACCGTACCTTTGATGATCACCCTGGCGAGCAATGACACCACGGAAGCCACCGTCCCCAGCTCGGTAACCATTCTCGCTAATCAAACCACAGCCAGTGTGGATGTGGCGGCAGTCGACGACACAATCCTTGACGGCACCCAACGGGTTCAATTCTCCGCCTCGTCCTCAAATCTCGTCAGCAATACCATCGTGGTGGACGTATTGGATGTGGAAACAATTCAAGTGATGTTGGATCGCGCGCGATTTTCTGAAGCAGCCGGAGGTGGGGCGGCCGTATTGACGGTGCAGCGAATGAACACTGATATCTCGGCTCCACTCCTCGTTCAATTGACCAGCAGCGATACGACGGAAGCCACGCTGCCCTCAACGGTAACCATTCCTGCTGGCCAATCGAGCACGACCGTAGGCATCACGGCTGTTGACGATAGCCTTTTCGATGGGGATCAGAATGTACTCTTCACCCCCTCGGCTGCCGAGTATATCTCGACCATCAGTGCCCCTGCGGTGGTCACCGACTACCAACCGATTACCGTGATTGCCGTCAACACAGCGCTGAATGAAGACATCCCATCTTTGCAATCCACCCAAGTCAGTGTTTCGGTGCGATCGCCAGCTCCGACGGGTGGGGTGAATGTGCAGCTATCGGCATCGCTGCCTGGCATTCTCAATTTTCCCGCGTCCGTGCTCATCCCAGCCGGATCCACCGGAGTCAATGTGACGGTGTCGGCCGTGAACAACAACAGGCCCGATGATCTGCGAACCGTAACTCTATCCGCATCGGGTACAAACCTTGTCGCCCGAGACTTGGTGTTTACTGTCGCGGACCAGGATCCTGCTCTTTGGACCAATCCCAGGAATCGTTTCGACGTCAATAACTCGGGAGGGGTCGATCCTCTCGATGTGTTGGCCATCATCAACGAAATCAATCGAACCGGATCGCGGGTGCTCGATCCAATCCTCGATGCGGGCTTGCCGTTCGTCGATGCCAATCGGGATGGATCCCTTGATCCACTGGATGTTTTGGCCGTGATCAATGAAATCAATCGCAGCAAATAGACCGAGCGATTCGAATGCAGAAGGTTCGGGGGTTTCTCAGACTTCGCATTATCGCGTTCGCCACCAGCATGCGTCCGTGATCCCTGCTTGAAGGCGTGCGGCTTCGACTTCTTTGGCAAAGCGGGATGCGTCGACGGAATAACCTGCGGTCGGTTTCAGCGGTGGCCCCACCAAGTGGGACCAGAATCGATTGAAGCGCAGCATCAGTGCTTCTCGTATCCACTTGGCCATCATCGACGAAGCCGCAGATGGAACCAACGAATCACCCTCGACCAAGAATTGAATCATGAAGGGTCGATTTTGCCATTGCGATAGATAGCGACTGCATCGAGCCGATTCCAATTGGATATCAAACCACATCGACGACTCGGGATCGCGATCGGCCGCGAATTCATGCATCAGCATCGGCGCATAGCGTTTTCTCCCCCCATGCCGATCGCAATAGACTTCGATCGATTGACAGTCATCGATTGAGTCGCTGAATGCGTGTAAACAAGAACGTACCAGCCCGATTGTCCAATGCCCCAGCGCAATGGCTTTGTTGCCAGACACTTCAACCTGCCGATTGAATTCCTCCTCATCAAGGACCCGGGCGCGCATCCCTAACAATTGCAATCCAAGATCTTTCAGTTTTTCGCTAGCCGCGGTCTGAGCATCAGGACGCAATCGCGCTGCAATTGGCAATGCATCTGTTTCCCACTTCGAGGCGTACCACTTCACCCGTTCGACCCGTCTTCTGTCGTATAGCGCGACATCCTTGAATACTTGATCCAAGACCAGCGGTGTGGTTTGGCCAGCATGCTGCATCAAGAATTCCAGACCGACCTTCAATCCATCGCAGGACAACCCGGGACGATAGATTTTCTTCGAATCCCCCAGTGGCACCCAATCGCATCGATCGTTCCATGGCTCTCCCCGGAACTCGGGATGCAACGGACCCAAACCTTCATCGATACGATAGCGATCATTCGCCTTCCAGACCGAGGCAGCGATGACCAAAGGTCCCAGATTGGGACCGTATCCGGCTTCGTCGATTCCGATAACCAATCGCATTAGAATCGCCGCTTCGACTCAGGTGCAGCCTTTTGTTTCTTTTCTTTTTCTTCGGCCCCCTTCTTGGGCTTGTCGCTGTTGAACATTTGAAACGGCAGGTTGTAGATATCAAAGTTAAGCTTGGGGAGAGGAGACGATTCCTGCGCTTCGCTTTCCTTATTTCTTTTCGAGGGTGGAAGGGGCTCCATATCCAAATAGCCGACGACAATCAAGCGTTCTGGGGTTTGGGTTAAATGCAACTGAGCCCCTCGGAACCACTGCAACCATGGAGCCTGATAGCCTTCCGGAGCGACACTATGGAGCGGATCAAAGCCCACCTTCGATGCGTGAGCACCCGGCGCTAACGCAATGGATCTGGGCCATGCTGTCGAGGTCCAATGATTGTTATCGATCTGGTATTCACCACCTAGCGTGCATTGCAACTTGGCATCCAGCAAACGCTCGGCCGTAGCGCGGGATCCCTGGAGGGGAACTCCAAGCTGCTGCTGTACGGAATCGAGCAACAACAAATTTCCGCGTGTGGTTTGAGCCGCTTGACGAAAACTGAACGTGTTGAACCAACCAGCCATCTTGCTCTTCGATAGATCTTTCAGAAGCAATCGCCCTTGGGCAACATCTTCCGCTGGAGCGATCATCAACGAAGCAGCACAGGTTTCCAAGATGTCGCGATCGAACGAGATCACGCTGAAGCCACCCATCTGCCAACGCCACATTCCAATCAACGTTCTTGAAAACCCGATCAAATCGGGTGGGCCTCCACCGAGTCCGAGGGGCAGGCGATCGAGGTAGGCGGGCTTTGGCCATGCACCAATGTAAACCGGCAGCGATCGGATCATTCGCAGGGTAGCCAGGAGCCCCTTGGTTTCTTCCGGAAGGGGTGGCATTACATCCTTGATTCCAGCGAACAGAAAGTGGTTCGGAGTTTGAGATACGAAATCGCCGAATCCTCGCAAATGCGCTTGAACGCTCACAACGTCATCGGCCGGTTGCAGTACTTGCGTCTCCAATGGGGGTGCCAATAATTCGCCGATCCGACCATATTTTTCACTTCCCAATGGAGCGACGTACGCCTCGATTCCAATCCTTTCGACTTTCGGCAAGGTGGGATGTTCGAATCGCCGCAACCCAAAAAGGAATGGATCGGTTTCTTGCCATTGCCGAGCATAGAACTCTGCGGCATTTCGATATTCGGCCGCTTCTTCCGGAGTGCAATCTTGTAACGGCACATCCGCGATCGGCAGGAAACTACCACGCTTTCCACGCACGGAATCTTGCCACATTCCGCCGAAGCGAATGGACTCCGATCCATCCACGCGTTGCTGAAACCAATTGGGCAAGTATCCGTCCTCGATGAGTCGATCGACGTCATCGCTTTGCAATGGTTCCTTGCGGACAGCCTCGTTCTGGGCAACGTTCTTTGGGAGTGTCTCGTCGGGAAGTGGGGGAGAAGTCGAGAGGACAAAACCGCGCTGTCGTTCCGAATCGGCTACCAAGGCAGCCGTCTCAGCGGTCTCGATGGCTGCAATGGCTCGCAATCTCCGGCGGAGTTCGATTTGATACTGCGGTGAGATCAAATTGCGAAAGAACTCGGAGGAAAAATAAGCGAACACGTCGTAACGGTTCGCTTCGGGCATGATGACACGGGCAAAGCGGTAGGCAGGGAGCATCGCCATCGACTCACCCGAATTTTGCACTTGGATGAAACGGCGCGCCAATGTTTGGCTGGTCGTTACGAAGAGAAAAGGATCCGCCTCGATGAGATAGGATCGGACGACATTGTCCGGGGTGCTCAATAGCGAAACGGCGCGACCTTCGATTTCGACTGTCTCCAACGTGCAACCTTCCTTGACCATGCGTTGGACCGTGGCTTCTCGCTCTTGTCGAAACGACGACTGCAACAAGCTAAAATTTTTGGCCTCAAAGATAACGCCCATGGTCGGGCCTTCTTGAAGGTACAGATCGTAACCCACGATAGCCATTTCATTGATGACAGCGTCGCCAAAGAGCTTGCTAACATAGTTCAGCTTGGTGCTCAACATACGCTCGATGCGATCGTTCGTCTCATAGTTGAAACCCCGCAACAAAGCCAATTGAGCAAGATCACCGCCGCGCGACTCGCTGAGTTGTTGGAACCAAAGATAATTTGCAAAGGTACGAAAGCGGATGTAGAGACAGTCGGGAGGTACGGCGCTGGCGATCCGTTCGATCGGGACCGCGTCGAGATCCAACCCATTCGGTAGAGATGGAAGGGGAGTGTCTCGCCATGCGGGTGAGGTAGGGATAGGAACTCGGGCGGTTCCTGTGGCGGCACTTTGAGATAGCTGATCTTGCCGAATGGAGTCGCGAAGCGATTCGACACCTGCGACCAGAGACAATGTCGGCAATGGGTCCGTTTGACGCTGGAGCATCTTCGGTTTCGGCTTGGTCAATTCGGGGATCGGATAGCCAAATCGATTGCCTAGCATGTTGACAAGGTATCGCTCGATGAGGCTCGGATAATCGCTACGCTCGATCTGGCGCTGGGTCTGCTGTGTATATCCCGCCCACCATTGATTCAACATCTGCTTCCATCGTGGATCGCTCGACAGCATCTGCCCGCGACGATCGGGAGCTCCACTGGCACCGTTCGGCGATGGTCCTGCTGACGGAACTGCCGGAGTCACGTCGGGTAAAACCAACGGCGTGATTGAGACCGAACGCTGCAAGTCTCCTGTCAGTTCGATTTCAAGTGGATGGGTTCCTTGAAATAGAAAATGAACTCGAACATATTCAGGAGGGTCGACGTGCTCGCGAACCCTTTCGATCGCGCTGCGCAATCGCTTGATCAGTGCGCCTCCGCCGATGCGCGGAGATTGGTTGGCGCCCCGTGGAGGAACATTGTTGATCTCAGGTGCAGGTTCCACGGTAAGGATTTCCACCGCGGGATAGAAGATCCGATCGTTCTTCTCCTTGGTGATCACCCTGACGGTCGCATCCTTAGCAATCTGATCTGCGGGAATCAGGATCGAACCAACCCCCAAGCCTTGATGCAGAATGGCATTCACTTGCACCTCTTCCTGTGGGGGTTTGCCGAAAACAACCTTCGCTCCGTGAAGGCCAAAACCGGCAAAGGTGATCATGCACAGGATGGCATGCACAGCAACCTGTCCCTGGCTGTTCCATTGCGAGTCGAACCACCGATCGAACGTCCCTGATCGAGCGAGACAGCGGCGAGACGTGCTGTTTCCACTCGTGCCATCGCCAATCGTGCCATGGCGTTCACGTCGCATTCGACGAATCATGAACAACATTCTGGCAATCCTTATTTTGTGTGCAACGGAGTCGACTGAGTTCCGCGCATCGATCCGAAAGCGAAGAGCGGAAATCCAGATCCAATTTTAAGTATTTGAGCTTCGCAATAGAAGGATATCCAGTTCATCTGGTAAGATTCCAGCTTCCTCTTTGCGAACAAGTTCTCCATTCTTTGGTTATCCCTCACGACATTGCATGATGGTCGATCGAAATCGCGAAAACCGCACCCTCTTTAGCTACTATTTCTTGAATCGTTTCTCACCTGGCCTATCTGCTGAAGCGTCGGGTATTCGAAACCGCGGCACGAACGGTGGGCCACCGCAAAAGCCGAAGGGGAAGGGATTTTCATTCCGAGTGGCTCTCTTTGGGAGCGTTCTTCTTTCGTTCTTATGCAATGCCGTTCATGCTCAGGAAGCAACCCGTCCCGAGGTTGCAGAGATAGCGTCTGCGAGCGCACAGCGCATTGATTCGGTGAACCCTCATTCCATTCCGCTCCCGGCCGCACTCCCAGCCAAAACCAAAGCCGAAGACCAAACGCAATTGCCTCAGTGGATCGAGGCGATCGATGGTTTCTTTGGCACCTATTTGGTCAAGCCGCTCGAGACCGTGTTGTTTTATGATTTCGAAACACCGCGATGGTTAGGGGCCAGTGTTCCATTCGTCGTCGTCTGGCTCTTGTTCGCGGGAGTCTTCTTGACTATCCGAATGGGATTTATCAATTTTCGACTCTTCAAACATTCCATCGATTTGATCCGTGGCAAGTATGACAAGGCCGGAGATCATGGGGATGTGTCCCACTTTCAGGCCTTGGCATCCGCTCTTTCCGGCACGGTTGGCTTAGGCAACATCGCAGGTGTGGCGATTGCTATCGGGCTTGGTGGTCCAGGCGCCACTTTCTGGCTCATCTTTTTTGGTTTGATCGGGATGACTACCAAGTTTGCAGAATGCACCTTGGCGGTGATGTATCGGACGACCGATGAAGAGGGACACGTGCTGGGTGGCCCGATGGTTTACCTCCGAAAAGGGCTGGCCGAAAAGGGTCTTGGAGGATTGGGAAACATCCTCGCCATCCTGTTTACGATCCTATGTATCGGCGGCGCGTTTGGCGGAGGTAACTCGTATCAAGTCGCTCAGTCACTCAATGCCTTTCAATCGGAAGAGATCTTTTCATTCTTGAAGACCTCCCCATGGATTTATGGATTGGTCATGGCTTTTGCGGTTGGTATCGTGATCATCGGAGGGATCAAATCCATTGGCAATTTTGCTGGGACAGTCGTCCCCTTTATGTGCGGTGCGTACATCCTGATGTGCTTGACGATCCTAGCTACGAATTACCAATACATCCCCTTTGCCGCCAAAGAGATTCTGGTCGGTGCCTTCAGTCCAGCGGCATTGTATGGCGGATTTTTTGGAGTGCTCGTTGTCGGTGCCAAACGCGCATGCTTTTCCAATGAGGCAGGGGCGGGATCGGCTGCCATCGCACACTCGGCAGCCAAGACGCAGGAACCGGTCAGCGAAGGGATCGTGGCGTTGCTGGAGCCATTCATCGATACCGTTGTTGTTTGTACGTTGACCGGATTGCTCATTGTGATCACCGGCGTTTATCGACAGCCCGAAGTACAGCAAATGGCTGTCGACAATCAAGGTTCCATGATCACACTCGCTGCGATCACGCAGAATCCTTCTTTGGCTTGGTTCAAGTACCTGCTTTACCTAGCCATCTTCTTGTTCGCTTATTCGACCTGCGTCTCTTGGTCGTATTATGGCGAACGATGCTTCGTTTCTCTGTTCGGACAAAAGTCTTCTCTCGTGTTCAAACTCCTGTTTGTGACGGCAACATTCCTCGGTTCTGTTATCAGCCCCACCAATGTCCTCGAGTTTAGCGACATGATGATCCTGACCATGGCCGTACCGAACTTGATAGGCGTATTTATCCTAAGCAACGTGATTTATAGAGAGCTTCAAAAGTACATTGCCAAACTCAAGTCCGGTGAGATTCGACCCGTTCGTTGAGATAGACAGCGAAAGATGGGATACCGCCGGTGAACGATCCTCAATCCCGTTCGTATGACTTGATTTTGTGCGGAGGTGGGGTGGTTGGACTCTCGATTGCGCTCGAAGGGGCCTTGCGCGGCTGGCGTGTGTTGGTGATCGAAGCCAATCAATTGGGACGCTCTTCGTCGTGGGCTGGGGCTGGGATTTTGCCGGCTGGGGCGACGTTACCCGCACAGGATCCGATCGAACAATTGCGAAGTCTGTCCCATCGATTGCATGCAGAATGGGCTACACGGCTTCAAACGATGACCGGAATCGATACGGAGTATCGTCCCTGTGGAGGCTTGTATGTAGCCACATCGCCGGGAGAGCGAGCCACGCTCGCTGCCAATCGCCATTGGTGGCAGGAGCATGGCATTGCGTTTGACCGATGGAACGCGCAGCAGGTCTTGGACCGAGCCCCGGCATTAGGTTCGTTGATTTCGAGCCATCCCGAAACGGAATTTTGGTTCGCACCCGAGGATTGCCGCGTTCGCAATCCACGGCATTTGGCAGCTCTCATCGCGGCCTGCCGTTCCGTTCGAGTGGAGTTCCTAGAACAGACGCGGGTCGTCGGTTGGGAGTCGCGCGGGAATCGCATTGTCGCGGTGCATGTGACGACATCCCCTTCGAGCGATCCTTCGGCATTGAACCATTCGACTGCGAGATCCATTTCTGGGGATCGCGTTTGTATCACGAGTGGCGCATGGTCCGGTCCGTTGCTTCGAGATTTAGGGATCGAGACCGGGATCATGCCCGTGCGAGGCCAAATGGTTTTGTATCGTTGTACCGAGCCTCCATTTGACATGGTGATCCATGATGGGAACCGCTACTTGGTACCTAGAGACGATGGACATCTGTTGGCTGGTTCCTGCGAAGAAGAGGTCGGTTTTCATGCCGAGACGACCGATAGCATGATTGAGCAGTTGCGAGCTTGGGCGGAAAGCCTATGGCCGGGATTCCGCGAAACGCCGGTGGAAGGGACCTGGGCAGGACTGCGTCCGGGCTCGTTCGATTCGTTCCCTTACCTGGGAGGAATTCCCCCGTGGGAAAACGCGTATGTAGCGGCGGGACATTTTCGCCACGGGTTGCATTGGTCGACGGCGACCGCACTGCTCATGGTGCAGTGCATGGCAGGGGAACGGACCACCATCGACTTGGCTCCCTTTTGCGTTCAGCGCGGTCGGACGAACCACGCGGCATCTCTACTTCCGAATTAATCGACCGCATCGAAGTTACCGCGCATGGCTTCTCGGAACTCGTTGCGCAGTTCCAAAAGACCATCATTGGTTAGCCAACCCGCGGTGCGTCGAAGGGCTCGCTGCAGATTGTGTTGCTCCTCATAGAATAGCGGCCCCCAGGTTTCGGCTTCGCGCAGATTCGCCGATTCTTCGACGCGCCTTTGGAGCAACGGTAACAAGCTATAGAGATCATTGACCTCTCCTAGTCGCTGCTGTTGTTTCTGCAATCGAGCATACAGTCGCGTTCGAAAGAACTTAGGAAACAAGCCGGATAAGTGCTCCATGGCATAGCGCAGTTGTTTGCCTCGCAATCGGAAGGCATGGAGCCGTTTCATATCGTCGATCGGGGGTGCCTGTTGGCAATAGTCTTCAATCCAGGTTAAAAACCGCTGGCTCGCCCAGCTTGCAAAGGGTGCATCGGTTGGCGGTACGATTGCCTCGGCAACATCCTCTGCTTCGTGTTTGGCCGCATGCTTTAGCAATCGACGTGCGCGGCGCTGAAGCTTTCTTTGGCCGACCCACTCTTCGCAATCCTTCAAAAACGAAATGCGATGGTCATTGCGGTCCTTGCGCAAGGCCTTGATCCAAACATCTAAATACTTGGATGCTGGCCACGAAGTGAGTCGAGCCAAAAGAACATCGGCATCGCGGACTTGGCGGGCCGAACGGGCAATCCTGCGCAACAAGCGTTCCGTCTTGGCGGTCTGCTTCGGCGGTAGGATCGGATCATAGAGGGCCAGCGTGGCCAAAGTGCGGCGGATCCATACTCGGAGCTGATGGATCGCATGGACATCGTCGCGATCCGTACGACAAGCCCGGCGCAGCCAATATTGAACCGCTCTATGTTGATATTCTAATTGCTCCAACGCCGCGCGGAGAATTGGCGTGTTGGGATCCAAAGGGGCACGCCAGGGGTTGAACTGCTTGGTTTTCACAATACACCTACGGTCAAATCCTGGGAAAATTCGGAACCATACCTTCCGAGCCGATCTTCCTGAACGATCGTACGCAAGGAGCGCACACGAGAATCGATTCTCTATATCCGTTACGTTTGGTATTCTTGGGTCGATTCCAGGGTAGCATGGATCGGTTCGACAGGAAACTCAAATTTCTAATTCGCACTCCATGTACGTTGTAGCCCCGGAAGTCTCGATAGGTACGGAACGATTATTTTCGAACGCAAAGAGAATGCCATCGACGATCGATCTCTTTGCATCCCCTGAAAGAAATGGATTTGCGACGCAATGTTTGAAACGCTGCGACAAGATCAACAAACGCGATGGAAGCAAGGAGATCATGTCCGTGTTGCTTATTATCTCCAGCAGTATCCTGAGCTGAAACGCGATCCAAGCACGATCAAGCAACTGGTCCGCGAAGAAATGCAACTCCGAGAACAGGCCGGGGAAGCCATCGACAAAGCCGAGTATGTGCGGGAGTATCCCGAATGTCGTGACGTGATTGAAGGGTATCAATCGACGTTCGAGACCATTGGACCGAGCCTCGTCGATCTGGTTGTTCAAGCGACGCCGATCCCTGAAGCCGTTAGCCAACCGGATCGATCGTCTACCTTCGAAACCCAGGCCGTATCGTTTGATACGGCATCCAACGCATCGGATGAGTATCAAACCGTACCCGGTGCGTATTCTCCAACGTCGAGTCCCAGTACAAGCGTCCCGTCAAACCTCTTTCCCGTCATCCCAGGGTTTGAGCTTCTGGCCGAACTGGGACGGGGTGGGATGGGGATCGTCTACCGAGCGAAGCAGATCTCAGCCAATCGGACGGTTGCGCTCAAAGTCGTTCGCAATGAGATGCTCGATATGATGCCACCGCGGGCACGCGCGGATGCTCTCGAGAGATTCAAAACCGAAGCGCACGCTGCCGCATCCCTTCAGCATGACAACTTGGTTTCGGTCTACGAAGTGGGAGAAGTTCCGTCCAGTATCCCCGGTGGTACGCCGTTGCACTATTACGCCATGCGGTTCGTCAAAGGGGACAGCCTGTTCGATCTCGTGCGCGAAGGTCCACTCGAGAATCGACGGGCCGCCTCGTACCTCCAGAAAGTCGCCAGTGCTCTGCAGGCAGCCCATGATCAAGGTATCTTGCACCGAGACATGAAACCCCATAACGTCATGATCGAGAAGGGCTCGGATCGCCCGCTGGTCGCAGACTTTGGGTTGGCGAAAATCGTCGATAGCGGCCAGTCGATGACCTATGCGGGACAGGTCATGGGAACCCCGTCGTACATGTCTCCGGAACAAGCCGTCGATGCAGCCAATGTCACCGCTGCGGCGGATCAATACTCGATCGGTGCGACTCTCTATCATGTACTCACGGGTCGGCCACCCTTTGCCGCTTCCAGTGTTCCCGAGACGATCCGACAGATCCTGGACAAACCGCCGGTCAATTTGAGGGAACTCAATTCCTCGGTGCATCGCGACCTGGAAACCATCTGTTTGAAGTCCCTACAAAAAGATCCAGCGCGACGTTATCCGAGTTGCCAAGATCTCGCCGACGATTTGCAGCGCTATCTCGATGGTGTTCCCATTGTCGCTCGACCGGTCAGTCCTGCAGAAAGGGCTTGGAGTTGGTGCCGTCGAAACCCGGTCTTGGCCGGGATGATCGGTTCGGTGGCCTTACTGGCTGTTTCGACGATGGCAGCGATTGTGATCGGCTATCGCAATACTTCTGCGGCTTTGGCCGTATCAGAGTCCCGTCTGGAGAAAACGCTCCGTGTCGTCGATGAGATGTTTACGCGCGTGAGCGAAGATGAATTGCTCAACGAACCTGGCATGCAACCTCTGCGTCGGGATCTACTCGAAAAAGCTCTTAAACATTACGAGTATTTCTTATCGGAGAGTGGAAAGCGGGAGAAACTCGTGGATGAAGTGGCTGCGGCGCATTATCGCGTCGGCATGATTCAACAATTAACGGGAAATTCTGATGTCGCGCGACAGGAACTGGAATTGGCGCTCAGCCAACAGGAAAAGTTGGTCGCGCAGAGCCCTGAAAGAACCGTTCGTCTGAAAGCTCTTAGCGACACCCTCAATGCACTTGGGAGTCTATACAACACCGAACGCCTCCCTGAGGATTCCATCCACATGTTCGAAGCCTCCTGGAAGACGCGCCAACGATTGACCGAATTGATCGCTGACAACCTTGAGTATCAACGCTTGGCCGGCAACTCATTGATGAATCTCGGGGTCGCTAAAACTGCGAGTGGGAATCTGCAAGACGGACTGATCGCTATCCGAGAAGCACAAGATCAACGGCTCGCTCTCCTGCAGCGACATCCAGAACAATTGAAATTACGGCGAGATTTGGCGCGAGGTTGGTACACTCTCGGAAAATTCGAGATCGAACAGAACGACTTTCAGGGAGCTGCCGAGCATTTTCAACTCGCCGTGGAGGAGTTCCGCACGTTGCTGACGAAAGACGCACGTTCGCTCAATCACCGCTTTGATTGCAGCGTCGCGTTGAGGATGCTAGGAGTTGCTTATGCCGAAATCGACAGAGTCGAAGATGCGACCAAAGTTTACCAGGAAGCATCGAAACTAGCGCAGAAACTGGTCGATTCAAATCCTGATGTCACTGCCTACAAGACTCAGTCGGCCGTTCTGTCGATGAACCTCGGGAGCAATTACGAAGCTCGAGAACAATGGGAACAGGCGGAGGAAGCGTGGTCTCAAGCATTGCGGTTGGAACGCGAATTGATTGCATCCAGTCGTGAAGATCTCGACGTGCAAGGCGATGTCGTAGCATGTCTTTCGGCGCTAGGTGATTTGGCCTCGCGACGGGACGATTCCGATGCGGCGAAAAAGTACTTGAAGGAAGCCATTCCGATGCTCAAAGTGTTGGTCGAGCAAAACCCGAGAAACGGATGGTTTCAAGATCAGTTGCAACAGCTGGAGGAGCGGATTGCGGAGCTCAATCGTTGATTATCGGATTCGCTGAATGCGATCACATGTGGTTGATTACATTCAACTGAGGGCAACTCGAAAGAAGCTCGCGACGTCTTAACGCTGGCGCACATCTGCGTCGGGAACCGCGGTTGGACACGATCGGATGTTTACAGGAGGTCGCTATCTGCGGTTTTCTGGATACTACAAATCGTGAGTAGGAACGGTCCCGCGAACAGAACACTTCCTGCGTCTTCAACCCGTGCACGGTAAAACGAACAGTCTGGACTCTATTAACCCCCAAAATGTCCTCAAATGCCTTGATCGTCATTGATCGCTCTACCGTTCCGGGTACTCGAAGACCACAACCAGAGAAGCGGAGACGATTGCTGGCAAGCGCTGTAAAATTCCGGAACGCGAGTCAATATTGCGGCCCGTGGTTGGAGCTCCCATGTCCGATCCGTCGACGCGCACGTCGTCGAACTGCCCTCACTCAGTTCAGGTAGATGGCCCTCTACAGAGGCAGAGCCTCCAGGCAGTGCGTTCCACGGCGGGCCCTCTACAGAGGCAGAGCCTCCAGGCAGTGCGTTCCACGGCGGGAGCCATGGAACGAGAGGGCAGGGCAGGGAGTCATGGACGAGAGGGATCGTGGAGAACGATTGAGGCAATGAGGTCAGTCACTCGTCCTGCATGCATCGGCGAGATGCAGATGCCATACAAGATGCTGACGGCTACTAGCTGACAATGCGTGTTCGATTTGCTCACACCGCGTGTTCGAGCCACCGAATCCCTTTTGACCTATTCGTCGGTTGGATTGATCTCACCCAGTTGGCAACTGACCCACGCGGCAACAATGGAGACGGGAGTCGATGCAGCCATGAATCGAACGCTGCCATCGCACATGGCTGCGTGACAACCACTGCCATGGAAAGAGTACAATTCATTGCTGCTGTTGCAGTTCATTGCGCAAGGACCCAAAGAGGTGACTCCGTCGCTGGTGAATCCGTCGATCCAGAATTCCGCATCTGGATCCGCCCAGCTGGCACCGCTAGCTCTCAACGATGGGAAGGCTTTGTTGACGCGATACAAGGTCGGTCGACCTGCATCTTCCACCCAACTAAACGTGTTGGAAGTTCCATCAAGAATGCTCGCCAGCCGGCTGCGAGGACGCTTGTTGTAGAACGGAGGATTCATGCCCGTCGTGAAGGAAGAAATCGTGCTCATCGGCAGAATCGCTCCCGTATACTGCATAGCATCGGTGCTGGGGTTGGTCGGATCGTAACCTGGAATAGGGGGTGTCAAGTTGTAAGGAGCCAATCCGAGCTTGCCATTCACACCGTTGGCAACCGCGTAATCGCAGGGTGCAGCGCTCCAGCGGGGCGCTGCAGTGCTAGAAGGCGCATTGCCGGTATCCAAAATTGGTTGCGGAGTGGATGGGCACAAAAAGTTTGGAATGAAAGTGGCAACCACGGTTGCATTGCGAGTCGAGTTCCAAGAGGACTGAAGATCGTATTGGTTATAAAGGGGCTGCTGCTCCATGAAGGGGAACAGGAAGATGCCAGGTCCATGCGTAATCGAGCCCGTGAGAGGTGCTTCGATACCTAATTCCCTCACTGGATAGCCTGGAATGGCATCGACTCGGGCGGGGGGGAAGAATTTGAATGCACTCTCGAAGTTATGGAGCGCCAACCCAATTTGCTTCATGTTGTTTGAGCAAGACATGCGTCGAGCGGCTTCTCGAGCAGCTTGGACCGCAGGCAAGAGCAGCCCGACAAGGATACCGATGATGGCAATGACCACCAACAACTCTACGAGGGTAAACCCATTTTTTCGTTTCATACCAATGACCCAACCAATGAAAGGAGATAGTTATTAGATAATTACTTGAGCAGGACACATGCGATTGAGACGATCACTTCGATAACTCAAAGGCCGGAAGTACCGTCGCCTTTGAAAGTACGGATGCCGTTAAGCCCGATTGCTCTGGGTCGGCATATTTGGGTGGGAGCGGAATGGCGTTCTGATCTCGCTTGACTTGATCGCCCCCTTCTTCATCCACCGGCTGCATCAAAGCAATCCCAACTTTGTAATCGCCAGCGGGTGCGCCGTCGTTGGAAGAGTAGGTGTGAATCGAGAACTTACCGCTGTCGTCCGTAATGGCCTGCGGGATCTCTTGCCACTTGAATTTGGACTTGTCGATAGGCCGCAGCACCACGGTAAGCCCTTTTCCGGGTTCTCCGTTGACACGCACTTCGCCCGTGACCGGAAAGGTCTTTTGCTGCAAGCCGTTGTCGCCGCAGCCCACAAAAGGCAACACGAAAAGGAGCGTTAGCAAGTGAGCGAAATTGCTAAACCTCATGACCAACTCCAAGCGATGTACGGTATTGACTTGACGAGGAGCAACAGCGCCTCCGTTTTCGACACGAGACTCTAGGGGAAGCAGCCGACGATACGATGAGTTTTTGTTGAGCAATGCATGAAGATCATGCGAAGAAACGGAGGCGAGGACCCATCAATGCCCACCGGAGATGCTGAATCGTGAGCTTGGTTACGAACGTGTGTGTCGGCGAATACGGTGAGCGCAGCGAAAAGTCGGTCTCCGAGAGACCCCAAACGTGTTGACTCAAACCGAGTTTTACTCGGCGGAAAGCGAGAAGTTGGAAGATGGGAGCCATTGAGGGTAATCCTCCTAGTTTGTCGCAAGCCTGGCGCTTTGGACTGGGCTAGGAAGCCCAAGCGGTTTCCACAATTTGGTGAAACAAGGAGACTTCTCCATGATTCCCCTGAAGAATGGAATTCTCCGCGCCGATGAAGTTGCTGGAAGGAATATGGATATTCCTCGTCGATCGCTAGCGTTCTTGCTGGCGATAGCGAACAGTGAAATTGGGTAGGAGGCGTTCCCAATGGTCGGACTGAAGTCGTTGCATGTTTGGTTGTTTGCTGCTCCGATGGTTTTCCTAGGAGGCTGGGGAATGGCTCAAGGCCCTGAAGGGTTTCGGCCTCAGACGCCAGACGAACTTCCTTCCTCCGGCAGGACTGGATCGGCCACCAACCGATCGGGATCGGATGCTTCGGGACTGAATCGTCCATCGCAGCGCAATTCGCGAAGCTCCAGTTCACGAGATACTTATGTCCGCGTATCGCGGGCTCCCAACATGTTTGGAGATACGCTTACTCCTCAGGTCGCCTACAGTCCGTTTAAGGGACCGAGCGGACAGGATCAGTACGGGAATCTGAATGCCTTCAACGCACCATTGGGCGGGGGAGGGAGCTTTAATGTCTCCGAAAACAACACAGCCATACCAACCGATCGGGTCTACTTCGTTTACAACGCGTTCTACAGTTCCGTTTCCACCTCGGTGGGATTTGGGCCGAACGGTCCGATCCAGCAATCTTCCAATCTCTATCGCTACTTGATGGGCTTCGAGAAAACCTTCTTCGATGGCAACGCGTCGATCGACGTTCGCATGCCTCTGCTGAGCGGCTTTCAATTTGAGAACAACAGTTACTCGTCCGATCTGGGAAATGTTGGAAATTTGACGATGTACCTGAAGGGACTTCTCTACGCCGATGATAACAGCGCTCTGGCAACAGGCCTGGGAATCGGGTTGCCGACGGGTAGCGATTTGCATACGCGGTCCAGCTTTTCACCTAACACCGAATTCGTGACCATTCAAAATCAAACCGTCAATCTGATGCCCTTTGTGGCTTCCACGTTTGCCCCGAATGACCGCTGGTTTGTCCAGTCGTTCGGCCAGCTCTTGTTCAACACCTCCGGTGACAACGTCGTCAATCAAACGGGTAGCGTGGGGGTCTTCAATCAACAGAACCTTCTACAAGCCGACCTGGGGGTTGGGCGTTGGCTTTGGAAAGACAGCACCCGTCCCTACTTCACGGGTCTAGCGGGGGTCTTCGAATTGCATTACACCTCGACGATGCAAAACTCGGATGTCGTCCGATTGCCCCCCGGCTTTCTCGGAGGTGAAGTTTATAACTCAGCCAATCGTCTTGACCTTTTGAACCTGACGTCGGGTGTTCACACCCAGTTGGGCCCCATGTCGACCCTCCGCGTCGGCGCTGTCGTACCACTCAAAGAAAACCCAGATCGGGTGTTTGATTCCAAGCTTCAAGTTTCCTTCAACCGCCGGTTCTAGCACTGGAATCTTTGACACGCATGGAGATTCTGTTCTGAATTCGTTCTTTGAGCCGGAGGCGCTAGCCGACTCTTTATGTTCTATTGCGGCTTTAATGACATCGTGGATCGGCTAGCGCCTCAGGCTCATACCATGCGAATCGGCTAGCGCCTCAGGCTCATACTATGCTGGTGGCATTCATGCAGACGGGCGGGTAGGGAAGTTCTGGCAACGAAAGCAGCATCATCCCCACTAGCGGCGAGTCGCAGAAGGGGCGGTCTTGGCTTGCTGGAGCTTTAAGATGCTTGTTGGGAATTGGAACACTCTCGGGTCGAAGGGATCGTCACTGACTTGATAGACACTCCCGTCGGGTCGTCGGTGCATTCTGAATACTTCGTCTTTGTTTAGGGGACGTGCTCCGACCCGCCCGAAGACGGCGATTTGATTGCCCGATTCGTCCACTGCTCGGTCCCGATCGATTCCTCGCGAGACACATAGAGCGTGTCCTTTCTTCGGAAGTTTGCGAGTGGCGATCAAGCACGGGTTGGGACGAGGCGAGTACCCATCGTTTCCATGGACTTCAGGGCCCGTTATCTGCACCACACGCAATCCATTCTTGCCATCGGCGATGTATGCGAATTGGCTGACATTGGTGATACCCAGTTTCACATCGTGAGCGTCGTTGATTTGTCCGTCCGCATTGTAAACCTGATCGATGTAGGCAGCGGTGGGATTGGTAATATCGAGAATGACTAGGCCTTGATGGCCCGCTGCGACATAGGCGTAGGTCCTAGCCAAGTAAATGCTGTGCGCCTCTTCGAGAGGAACGGAATGCGTGAATTGTGGATACCCAAGCTCGGTAACATCGAAGATTTTAACCCCTTCTTCATCGCAGACGAAAGCGTATCGGAATTGCACCGCAACACTCTTAGGATGATGTAATACGTCGTTTCCGACGACGGAAACGACAGACGGTTTGGCGGGATCGGCTAGGTCGATCACTACCAGTCCCGCATCGCAACAGACGTAGGCGTAGTGCCCCGCGATGGTCACGGCAGTGGCACCGCATAACAATCCGTTGGGATTGAACGTCACGTCCCGTTTCAGGAAGTTGTTGGCCGGATCTCCGTCGAGCAAGGATGCAGCGGAGACCATGATGAGTCCTTCGTATTTGTCGGTCACGTAGATATAGGCATAGAGCCCCGGCACGGCCGCTTCGAAATTCTCGGCTCGGTGGGTGCGGGTCGGATCTGGGGCAATGGTGGTGGGGGCAGCAACCGATGTCGCGTATTGGGTTCGCACGTAGAAACGTTGACCGAGTGGCGAAACGGGTGCGGTGGTGATCCTTTCCGAAAACGCTTTGTCATCGATGAACGCGATATCAAAAACACGCAATCCTCCTTCGCCACATGCGGCATAGAGGTATTCGCCACGGTGCTGGAGGGATAGTATCTCGGGCTTCTTATAGCGAAAGCTTAGCGTCTCGAGGATATCCCGGCCTGGGTGTTCGTGTGCATGTTCCAGTTCCCTGCCATGTTCGACGTGTTCTTTGTAGTTATCGGGATAGGCCAGTTGATGCAACGAGCTACCGATGACAGCTTGGGGTTCGGTCGTTTCGGTAACGACGATTCCTTCTAGACCGTGTTCGCCTGCTCCTACCCAACAGTACTTGCCAATGAAATTGGTGCTGCCGGTTCCTTGCATTAGGAGTTGGGCCATGATGGCGTTGTTGTCGTTGTTGACCGACACATGGCAATCGGTGCACGATTTGGTTTCAAAGGTACCCGGCGCTCGATCGGTCTGACTCGGGTCCCAACCCGAGCCGCCACGAACGGTATGGGGGACGTTGCTACTGAAGGCGATACCGCTGAGCCCTTCGCCACTGATGGTTTGTTGCTGCACGTAGATCGACTCGCGGTTGCCGTTGTAGCTACCGACGTGGATCGCACAGGAACTACGGGCTGGGCCGATGCGATTTCCGGTCACATTGCCATCGCGAGCCAGCATGTAGACATCATCTCGGAGCGTTTGGAAGTTGTAGGAGATGCGATTGCGAGAAACCTCCCCCGCGTTGTGCAAGTTCGGGGCCTTGATATTGGCTTTCTGCGGAAGATGGCAGCCGAAGCAACTGGGGTTCCAAGAACTGTGACATGCGATGCAGTTCATGTTCTTGTTGTCGTGTGCGCATTTGCCAGGTTCGGGTGTTCCACCCCAACGCAGGAGTCCGTCGTTGTCGAGCCTGACCGTTTTTGCGGCATGGCTGCGCGGGTTGTACGAATCGCTATCAGGATTGATCGTATCCGCGGTTTGAGTCACAACCCATTCGAGATTTTTTTCAACGTTGCTACGTTGGATCAGTTGTGGTTTCTTGCCTGGGACCCGTTTGATTTCGAAGCGGGGTTTGCCGAAGGCGGTCCGAAGAGCGAGCAAGTTCGTCGGGTCCTGACCTGAGGCCGGGCCGGAGGTGGTCAGTTGAGTCGGCTGACCTGCTCGAATCTGCTGTTCCACTTTGGTAACCAAGGATTGCGATGCATCTCCGTGGCAATCGATGCATTGAATTTCGATCGCTGCTCGAACTTCCCCGTATAATTTCGTATCGCCATGACCATCTTGGTAGAAATGGCAATCAACGCAGTGCATTCCTTTTTCCATGTGGATATCCATCATGTGAACAGGGACACCATCACGATGCTTGCCATGAATCTTTTCTACGTCGCTCGACGGAGCGACGGCAGCCATTAGGTCGGGAGTGGAAGGTGCTTCCAATCGGTTCCCGTCATGATCGAGCAGGTTGCCTGTTCGGTCCTTTTTGAAGACCGCGCGAAAGACCCAACCATGCCCATGGAAATCGGCGAATTGAGTATGTTTGAGACTGGGGTTGAGTTCGCTCACGTTGGCTAAGAACTCGGGGTCACCCCAGAGTCCACGCGCTGCCGATTCTTCGGGGTTCGACATCGAGGTCTCAATCAATTCTTCGGCAGTCGGGTTTTTTTGATGGCGAGGGTACATGCATTGACCATCGGTCTCGTTGTCCCACCACATATACCCGAGATAGGTATTCAATACCGTCGTACCTGGGTGCATATGGCAGACCATGCATTGGCTCGTCGGCATACTGTTCGTAAACATATGCTGAATCGGATGGCCGGATTCATTTTTGGGTACGGTCGGATCGATGAACTGGACCCAGTCATCCTTCTCGGCCGCAGCCAATCCGCGATGCCCGTATTTCGCAAAGGGTCCCGAAGCGGTTGGAGAGCGATCGTTGGCATAGATCACGTGGCAAGCACTGCAACCACTGCTGCGGTAATCGCCGGGATGATCGTTGGTCCCCAAAAAGTTGAGCGTAGGATCGAGCAACCGGGTCTTCTGCAATCCGATAAAAACGGGGTCGGTGCGATTGTCTGTACCCAGACCTCGGGTACTTAGTCGTTCCCTAGGGCGGCCTGGCTCTTCTGTACGCTCGGGGATACCGATTTCCGATCGGAATCGTCCACCCCGTTCAAAGATGCGCAGAATGTTTCCAGGCTGGGAGGCTTCGAAGCGCGGCAAAGGATCGAGGAAGGGAACCATACCTTTGTAGTCAATTTCATACTCGGTCGGCGCAGGGACATTCTGCAGACGTTGCGGACGACCATTCATCGAATAGCTTTCGCCGTAACGCGCCGACTTCGTCGGTGTGCTACCGTTGTTGTAAAGGGCCGCTCCCCACAACATGCAACCATGCGTCATCATGCTTTTGCGAAGCTGCAAAACCTCGTTGGCATGGCACTGACCACACGCGACGTGGGCGACTCGCAAATCCCCCGGGTTTACGAAGCGGATGAATTCAGGGCTCTCGTGATTTAGCAGTGTGTAGCTCCGCACGGGATTGGCGGACGAAGGCCACATTTGCGGATACCGCGCCGCGATGTGCGACCCGGCTTTCGTAAAGTCATAGGGATTCCCACCGTGGCAATCGACGCAACCGACATTCACCGTATTGGGAGGATGCATGGTCCCAACGTCGGTATGGCAATGGATACAGGATTGGCTCTTTATCGCGGCATCGTTTTTCGATTGGCGAAAAAGATCGACCCCTTCGAGATCGCTCGGAATGGGATAGGAGTCATTACCTGCGATACCCAGCGCCTTTGCCGGCCCCCATGGGTCTTGCCCAGCCGGTGGCGGAACGCTCGGGACGTGAAACTTCGATTGCGAAGGTGCTTTCGGAGGAGCCGAAGTTTGTCCCCATGCGGGATAGTTCGATGCGACGAGGAGTAAACAGGTAGATAGTCCTAGGACGCACCACTGAATACCCTTGAGATGCCTACGTTCCAAAGGGTATCCATGCATAGCGCTAGTACTCGAAAGAAGCCTCCAGAAACGCAGCGGCCAAGTTTGGGACACTTCCATTGAGGGGTTGGTACAAGTCCCGGAATCCTTGACCGACGATCAAGCCGGAGATTCCCCCGACATAGACCACGTTGTTATTCAGCAGGGGACGATATTCAATTCCCGTACTGAGATCCAGACCGATTTGGCTGTGAATGTTGCTCTGAAACGTGTAAACCTCCAGCGGGCCTGTCTGATTGAACCAAAGGTAATTGGCATTATTGATCCATTTGGCCTTAGGGGTCACATCTGCGTCAAAGCCCAGGTTGACCAATTGAATGCCAGGATTCACAAAGTTCGTTTGCCCTTGGAACTTGCTGGATCGCAAATCGGGTATCAGGCTTTGACGTTGGACCAGATTGACACCGAACAAACGGATTTGCTGTCTATTCCAGTAGCTAAATTCCCCACCTGCAAAATTCGGATTGTCCACGATCGTATCGAACCCCGTCGCTTTGTTGTCATTCGGATCTGCATCCCCCGAAGCGAAGAAGTACGAAGCGCGGAAGCGGGCCCAGTCGCGATCGTAGGAGACTTCGAGCGCCCCCATGAATGCCGAAACGGTTTGCGGGGATCCCGCGAGAGGATTGAGTTGGTCGTAGCCTGTGACGTAGTACATGGCATGGCTGACGTTGTAGCGATTGATATGCCCATTGCCTGCCCAGCCCAAGTAATAGGCGTCGACGCGATGGGGGGAATAGACTCCCACCGGGTCTGGACGCACCAAAAAGCCGTTCCGGTCGAACTTGGTGGTGGCTTGGTCGCGGTTGTAATGAAAGCTCACTTGTGCGTTGTAGCCAGGGAAAATCAAGTCATTGCGGTAGTAGTTCATGATGAGCGTGTTTTGATGACGGTCATCGAACGTGTTTAGCAAGCTATTGGTATCCTTCTCGGTTTGATCGAACCACAATACGTTGTACTGGTCTTGATTGCTCAATCGGTTCCCAAAAACTCGGACAGCTCGATTCGTATCTGAGAAGATGAATCCTCGGAAGTCGCTGTTGAAGAATTGCGATCCAGCCCGGACGGAAACGAAATCGAAGTTGGGACTAATGTCAGCAATCTTGGATTCGTAGAACCATTCTTCGATCGCAAAGTCGGTTCGATACCGATTGGTACCTTGGGTCACGTCCGGCGAGACGACCCCCAATTCGTAGACTTTCAAGTAGTTTTGATTGAAAATAAAGTTGGCCCGAATTCGCCAATCGAACGGACGAAAGACGGTATCTCCTTTGAACAGATCAAACGCCGCGGAATTGTATTGCGTGAAGAAGAATTGATTCGGGTTGCCGAAGAACTCCACTTGGCCGGGGTTTTGCATCGATTCGGTTGGGGTCGTTGGAATCGGGGTTTGGCGAGCCTCGAATAGGTTCAATTGCCGAAACGTCAGCTTGAGAAACGTATCCTGGCCTGAGATTGGAAAGTCCCCTTTCAAGACGTTTTGGTTGTACGGGTCGTACCAAGCCCCTTGCGTGTACGGATAGTCGACGCCGGCCGGGTGCCCCTGGCCGTAGCGGTCCCACGTTGGAGACCCAATTCGCCAACGATCTTCGACGGGAATGAAGTGATCGGTGTTTTGCGATTCGCTCGGCAGAATGGAGCTTCGTCCGGTGTAGCCCAAAGGCGCATCCCGGTGTGAGCGAAAATACGGGGGAGACTCAGGCAGAAGGAAAGGGTTTGCAGCGGGTAGCTCCGAAGGGAGTTGGTCGGGCCGTGCAAGGCTTTTGGGCTCGTCGCTACCCAACGGCGTGTTCCGGAGTGACTCCTGTTGTTGTGCCGGCTCGGATTTCCTAAGTGGCTTAAGTGGCTCGGGTTTGCCAAGTGATCCTAGGTCGCGGAACGCTGGCTGCTGGAGAGCCTCCGTCGAGACATTCAGCTCGGCGGCGGGCATGATGGCGGGGAGCCGGGAACTCTCATCCTGAGCGCGCAGGTCGGACGAATCGCTGCATGCAGCAACGATTGCGGTCAAAACCAAAATCCATCTCGCGAAAGACTTGAGCAATTTCCACCAAAACCCGGAGTTTTTTTCACGACGGTGGGATAAAAAGGGATCCACCAACGGTATCGACTGGAGCGGTGAGGGCAGTCGAAAAGAAAGATGAGAAATACTCAGATTGCAGCAACTTTACCGATTGAAACGGCATCTTATGGCTATCAATGGGTTTGTTGCAACCATTGGCAATTGCAACTAACCTCAGGCATGGTGAGATAGATTGGATTGTCCAACCCAACGGCATGCAGCAAGGGTCAGAGTTTCTTCATGGCTTCGAAACGAAAATCACGCAGTTCGCAACGGAAAATGTGGATCGAGCCGTTGGAGCGCCGCGAACTGTTCGCCGTATCCCCCTTGCACAATGCGGATTTTCCCGAGGATGTGAATGGCGATTCCCAGTTGTCTCCTTTGGATGCACTGGCGGTCATCAATCAATTGAACCGTTTCCCCTCAACTGCAAAAGGTTCTGGATCGCTGGGACCGGGTGAAGCAGAGGGGACAATGTTCCCGGATGTCGATAACGACGGCAGTGTCACTCCATTGGATGTGCTCGGCGTGATCAATTCGATCAACTTCACTCTGCCTCCGTTGCCACCCGCTGGCGAACCGAAAATCCAGCCTCTGATGGCCATGGACGGTGTGCTCACTCAATCCGATGTCGATACGCTGCTGCAACGTGCGACCATGGCCTCCACGAGCCAGGATGCAATCATCGCTGTCGTGGATCGCGCTGGGCGCATTCTCGGGGTTCGAGCCGAGCAAGAAGTTTTGAACAACTTTAGCGGGCGTCCAAACGATCTGGTATTCGCCGTCGACGGTGCGGTCGCCAAAGCTCGCACAGCGGCCTTCTTTTCCAATAGCCAGGCGCCTCTGACATCGCGAACGGTTCGATTCATCAGCCAATCCACCATGACGCAACGGGAAGTGCAATCGAATCCGAACGTCATGGATATCAACTCTCCATGGCGCGGTCCAGGCTTCGTCGCACCTATTGGAACGGGCGGACATTTCCCTCCCATGGTTGCGAATACACCTCTGGTCGATTTGCTAATGATCGAACATCAAAGCCGTGACGGTTCCACTCTACCTGGATCGGATGGGATCAAAGGGACCGCCGATGATCTTGCTTTAACCACTCGTTTCAACGTGGACCTCAATCAAGTCCCGGACGAAGCCAAAGACTACATGCAGTTGTTTCCCGATTCCTATGGGACACAGTCGGGAGTTTTGCCTCGCGCGCAAAATCGTGGGATAGCGACGTTGCCTGGTGGCATTCCCATCTACAAATTGGTGAACGGGCAAGTTCATTTGGTCGGTGGCATTGGAGTTTTCTTTCCAGGGCCGGATGGGTACGCCACCTACGAACAGAAATTCGTGCCCGCTGTGCAACGGAACAACGTGCCTCAGACGGAACTGGAACGACTCAATGCACCGAAAGTACTGGAATCCGAGTTCATTGCCTTTTTCGCAACCGGGGGAACACAACTCGGGGCCAAGGCGACTTCGGTCAACCAATTTGAGGGTCTAGCCCCCCCCGTTCCGAAGGACATCGTCGGCATCAGTGGCCGAATCGATCTGGTGGGGATCACCTTGGAGATCTACGGCCCCAATCCCACCCAATACAACACCGCAAATGGCCAACAACAACTACTTCAAGTAGGCCAAGCCAATGGAGGGGGCAAAGGAAACAGCTCCGGTATGAACCTGCAGGTCCTACCTGGTGGCGAAACACTTCTCGATGGTATGGAAGTTCCTGAAGGATGGTTGGTCGAGCCACATGCTTCGTCGGTGGATAATCTGACCAAGCAGGATGTGGAAAAGATCATCCATGCATCGATTGCCCAAGCCCAACAGACACGCGCTGCGATTCGCTTGAACACCAGCACCCCTGAATTCAAGCCGGGGGTTGAGACCCGCATGGTTTTGTCCGTCGCAGACTCAACAGGTGAAGTTCTCGGCTTATTCCGTATGGCAGACGCCACCGTCTTCTCGATTGATGTGGCGGTCGCCAAAAGCCGCAATACAGCTTACTACGCCAGCAATGCCTTGGTTCCAGCAGACCAAGTCGATGCCAATAACGATGGCCAGGCCGATGTCCCCAAAGGAACAGCCTTCACGAACCGAACATTCCGATTCTTAGCCGCTCCTCGCTATCCCACGGGAGCGCCCGATGGAACTCCGCCTGGGGACTTCAGCATGCTCGTCATGCCCGGCATCAATCCATTGACCGCAGAAAATACAAACGCACTCAATCCGTTGCCAGCATCCGTATACGCCAATCCAGCGAATGCGACCGTGGTTTCGTTTGATTCTTTCAATGCCGCTCGCAACTTCAGAGACCCTGATAACCTGAAGAATCAAAACGGGGTTGTCTTCTTCCCCGGCAGCACGGCTCTCTACAAATCGCAAACAACACTCGTCGGTGGATTCGGGGCCAGCGGTGATGGTGTCGATCAAGACGACGTAGTGACTGTCGCGGGGCAAACCGGTTTCGAGCCCCTAGCAGCCAACCAAGCCGACGCCTACTTTGTCGCCAGTGTTCGCTTGCCTTACCAAAAGTACAACCGCAATCCGCGACTGTAGCGTATTGAGGTGTTGAGTCCATCATTGGATCCCGCTAACTCAGTGGGATAGCCTTCCAGGCTGTCATGCCGCTTACCGAATCAGGGGCCGCAAGCGTAACGGCCTGTTGATTTAATTAGCCGCACCGCGTTAGCGGCGGTTGCCTTTCCGAAAACCGGGGCTAACGCCCATCGGCTAATTGTTGCGATTGCGTTTTCGATTTAAATCAACGAGCCGGTAAGCGACCGGCTGTGGAGCAGTGACAGTGCCAAATCCAATGTCTATGCCAGATCCCGTTCGAAGACGCAGGTGCTAACGTCCCACTGCCCGGCGCTAACGCTTAGGGCTCTGAAAAACCGTAAGCCCTTGCGGACGTTGCACGTTGGGAAATCAAAAAGCCGCCACGCTGACGGTTCTACTTTCACCTGTCATGAATCATGGCTGTATCGTTCGAAAATCAGCAATGATAATTTGTATCACCTGTACGACCTGTATCGTCATTCTGTACCGAACTTTCGGCTTGGTCGGTACCAGGCTTGTTGTTTGAAGCGATCGTGCATTCTTAGCCGATTTCATCGATGAAAGGGACTTTCCCAATTCAGCGTCGAGGGCTCGGAATCATGCGCACTTTTTTCACCTCCTGGTTGGTCCTCGCCACAATGGTTTCGACCGTTACGGCAGGGGAAACTCCGGAAGGGTTGCAAAAGCCGAGCGGAGGGATCCTGAAGGAAGTGAAACCACAAGTTTTGTCGGAAGAGCCCGCGCTGGATCATCCGCTGGTTTCTAACGCTATTGCCACGACACCTACTGCGACACCTACTGCGACACCCACTTCTCGTCCATCGAAAAACGGAGAGCCTGCTTCAGGCCGTACTCCTTCCAGCCCTGTCTTCGCGTCCTTTCGCAGCCAGCAATCCCAAGTTGCCCCCGCTCGAAGCAAAGTCTTGGGGATGCGGGACGACTCCCGCGAAGGGACCTATCACCTCGAAGGGCGTGGGGTTGAGAAAGGTGCAGGAAAGCGATCCGGTCGCTACTGTGAACCAGGACTGCAGAGAGCCGGGAACCCGGACTGCATCAGTCGGCATGCACAGCCCGGGATCGATCGCGATCACACGGTTGGCTACATCGGGGGTGGCACCCCATTTTCCCATTGGGGCGAATGCCGGACCTCCCAGGAAGGAACCTTTGGGATGGATTACTCAGGCTGGCTCTTCCATCGCAACACCTGGCTTCTGTGGTCCCATGGTGGACTGTATCAAGGCGGAGCAGGGCGATATGAATCGGAAGGTCCGCGCATACTACCTGAAAAATAGATGCCGATCGCTTAGCTGTTCGTTCTATTGAGCACAGCTTCTTTGAGTTGTTCACCGGTCATTCGAAATGCGGCATCGTGCGGGCAGGAATAGACGCAACGTGGAGTTCCTCCGATGCTCTTGCACTGATCGCACGTCGTCGCTTTTTGGCGAATGACAGGGATCGTGCGATTGCCTTCGTCGCGGAAGCCATCTTGATGGCCATACATCGTGATGTTTCCATAAGGACAATTGGTGGCGCATTGACCGCAACCGATGCAATGATCCTCGATCACAATTTCCTTGTCCCCCTCGCGAAAAATCGCATTCACCGGACAACCTACGAGGCAGTACGGATCCGTACAGGATCGACAACTGGTCGCCACGAGAAAGTTTTCATAGCGCAAACCTTCGCGAACCAGTCGCGTTTCTCCTTCGTGTGCATCGGCACAGGCTTTTGTACATTCATCACAGCGCGTGCACGATTCGAGATCTAGCACCAGCAGACTCTGCGCGTTGTAGAGACCTTGCGCGACGAAGCTCGCCTTCGCTGCATTCTCACTCGTATCGCGCTGGGAGTCCCATTCCAACAACAGCTTGGCACGGTCCAGCAATACTTTTTTGAATTCCGGATTGGCCTGAGCAATTTCCGCTAACTGGGATGCACGAATACGAACCAACTCGACATGGTCCAGGGCACTGCACGAAGAAGTTCGAATTCCTGGCCGATAATTCAATTTTCGGAGATCGTCTTTCAGTTCACTTGAATAGAGGGTGGAGAGGGCTGCGACTTCTCCAAATACGCCGATGTTGCCATCGAGGTTTCCTGGGCCGATGTAGTTGATGACTTGCTCTCGCATTCCCTGTTTGCGGCTAACTTTGACATATCCCAAACGGACTAGAAAAATATCTTCTCCCTGTTCATCTTCGCGAAAAATGGGTTGCCCTGGCTCAACGCTCATCAATTCCACGCTGGCCGCGACATTCTTGGCTTCCTCGCGAGAGAGGGTTTTGAAAATAGGTAGTCGCTCCAAATCGGAATTGAGTGCGTGCCGTCGATAAGCTTCGTTGAGCACTTTGCGACTGGCTTGATTGCGTTGCAGCATGTAAAGCACGTTGCTACCGATTTCAATGACCTCAGATTCCTCGATTGCCACCACGGTCGCTGTGCGTGGATAGCGATTGAGGCAAGCCATTTCTCCGAGAATGACATCTTCGACTCCACGAATCAGTCTGCTTGTGTCCGCAGTCGTCTTGGTGTCGCTTCCTGTTGCCATCTTGGGAACCGTGTTCTCCGTTCTACTACCAAACAATCGCTGGAAGAATCCGCCCGACGCTGGCGACGAAGACCGACTAGCGCTGACCTTACTCCGTCCACTGAATTGAATTTCAAATTGACCTCGCTGGATAAGAAAAGCGGTCGCTCCGTATTCGCCTTCTCGGCATAAAACATCCCCTTTCTGCAGCACGCGACGAACGCATGCACCCCCATTGAACTGCAGAAACTTGTAAGGGATCCCCGCGAATATTGGTATATCCAACATCTCCTCGGGAGTCACGATCGCACTGCTGCCTCTCCCTTTCTTTCCGGAATCGCTCGCTTGATCCCTGAGCTTTTCAATCTGCTTCTCGACCACGACAGACCGGAATTGCAACGCATCCGTCGGGCAGGAGATAACGCATTCGCCACATGAAACACAAGAACTTTCCAGCATCGGCAAATCGGTATCGAATGCAATTCTGGCTTGATAGCTTTTGCCGTCACGAGCCATCACGTCATTATGCTTGATCTCATTGCAAGCCCTCGTGCAGCGCTGGCAAAGGATGCATGCATCGTGATTCACGGCGATGATCTCCGATGAGTGATCGAACCCCCTATGGCCAGCCAGTTGGCTCGGGGCGTAACGCAAATGCTGTGCGTCCGGGACAAACTGCCGGACTAGCTTTTTGAGTTCGTTCGGTTCATGCGGCCTGACTTCGCTCGCAAGAGTCTGCCGATCTGTTTCCGACAAGTGCTCGGATGCCAGCAACTCCACAATGACGGCTACCGAATCTCGGATCGCTTCAACGGTCTTTGGATTCTCTTTACTGCCGAGAGTAGTGATGATCATCCCATCCTTGACGTGGTACGTGCAGCTTGAGACCAAGTCCCTCTTCACGCGACCGCTCTTGCGTCTTTCTTCAATCTCGACCAAGCAAACGCGGCAGACTCCGACGGGATTCAGATGTTCACGATGGCACAAAATCGGTACTGGATTGACATCATCGAGATCTTTCACGTAGAGCTGCGTGACGGCATCGTAGATCGTCGTTGAGCGTGGAATGAGTTCGCCGCGATCATTGACCATCAACACCCCTTGCGAGTTTCGCAATGGAACGGCTTTCTTGACGACGATGGGCTGGCCATCGATGGTCACTCGCACATCTTGCTCCAAATCGTTCAGCGTGGCGTCGGCGGCCCGAATGAGTTGGCCATCGATATCGCGCGCAAAGAGAGCTTCCTCTCTGGCGCTGATGTACTCGATTCCATCGATATTGTCGGGAACAGTTGCCATGGACGGGACTCGCGTTTAGCGTTTTGAAGAATAGAAATAGCGAAGATACGTGCGGAGTGGTTCGCTTGCGACCTGCCCTAACCCGCAAATACTGGTGGTCTTCATAATGCGAGACAATAGATTCGCGTGCTCGACAACATTTCCAACGATCGGATCTGTATTGGGAGTTGTTGCCAGCATTTCCGCCATATCGACCATCTTTCGCGAGCCCAGTCGACATGGAACGCACTTGCCGCAAGATTCGCGCTGATAAAATCGGCTACATGCGATGGCTTGATCGAGGATATCTGCGCTCTCACCGTACACGACGATACCCGCTCCAAGCATGAACCCAATCTCGCGCGATGCGTCGATATCGAGCGGCAACAAACGAATATCAGTCGGCGCCGTTTGTAGCTGTGGATATTTGAACTCGCTTGTCTCGTTCCCGTCCTTGTCGAATTTCTTCGGGAATCGAATCGCTCTCTCTGGCAGGAGAGCGGGAAGGAAACCGCCGGATGGTCCGCTCAAGGCGACCGCCTGAAGGGCCATGCCATCCTTCATCCCACCCGCATAATCATCGATCAGTTCCCCGAGAGTGATGCCACAGGGAACTTCGTAGGCACCTGGGCGATTGAGATCGCCGCTGATGGAAAAAAATCGTTTGCCGCGCGCTCGGTTCTTGCCCGCGTGCTTGAACCACAGCCCCCCGAAGTCGGTTTCCGCGTTCGGATTCCCTGTTTTCTCTTTCTCTAGAACTTCCGGCTTTGGCATTCGCAAGAGAATGGATGGGACCCACGCAAAGGTTTCGACGTTGTTCAAGATGGTCGGCTGATCATACAGACCGTTGGTCTGCAATTCGGGAGGACGATTGCGAGGCTCCGAGCGCTTCCCTTCGAGCGCTTCGATAAGTGCCGTTTGTTCTCCGCAGACATATCCCCCTGGAGATACGAAAACCTCGAGCCGAAACGATCGCCCACTCTGAAAAATGTTATTCCCAAGGGCACCTAATACTTCGGCTTCGGCGATCGCCTCGCGCAGGCGATCGATCTGCTCTTGATACTCGTGTCGAATATAGATGTAGCCTTGCTTGGCACCCGATACGAGGGCTGCCATCGCCATCCCTTCGATGACCAAATGGGGGGAGGCCAGCAGGATGTCCCGATCCTTAAACGTCCCTGGTTCGCTCTCATCTGCATTGCATACGACATATTTTGCTTCGCCGCGGGCGTGGCGGGCTTCGTCCCATTTGCTGAAGGCGGGAGCACCTGCTCCACCCATACCTAGCAGGCCGGCTGTCTTCAGCGATTGGATAACCCTCTCGGGACTCGGATCTTGCAAAAACTTGCGGATTGCGGAGTAGGGTGTCCCACTCGAATCACCTTCGACTCGATAACAGTCGATCTCCGAGCGCCTCAGCGTGGCTTCGGCCGTTGCGGAATCGGAATCGGGCTGCGTCGGTTGTCCCTCCAACGTCGCTTGGACAATCTCGAGATACTCGTTTGCATTGCGATCGACATACAGCGATTGTCCATGCTCTGAACCTTCGACAATCATGACGGGCGCACGGTCGCAACGTCCCAAGCAAGAAGCTTCGTGCAACTCTAAAGTCTCGTGTCCGACTTGGTCTGCTAATGCGTTCAGTTGTTGCGCCACATGGGCCGATCCGCGAAGCCGACAACTCATGTCGCGGCAAATGGCAACATGGCATCGGGAGGGTTTGCTACGTCGATAGTGAGGAAAGAAACTGACAACGTCTTGGATGACACGGACAGGTTCACCGACTTGGCCGGCGATGCGATGGATCTCTTGATCGCTGACGTACCCATCCCGTTGCTGCACGTCTTGGAGCATTTTGACAATCCGCGTTCCAACTTGCCGATCCACTAACGATTTCATTGTCTCGATCCGAGTTGCTGCTTGAGAGAGTCACGGTAGTCGGAAAGCGTTTCTGGATGGAACCAGTCCGATGCTTGGTAGGCTGGAGAAACAGGGATAGGTCCCCAAACACGGGGGGGGCCGAAAAAACCTCCCGATGGTCCTGTGGTCAACGGATGGGACGCGCGCTCCCAACCCAGAGAATCCGCCAGCATCCGGGCGGTGGTCGCCCACTGGGCCCCTTTCTCCCAAGAGGTGATCGCCAACTCGTCATCGAGCAACCGCTTCATTTGAGCTACTAGAAAGGGGTGCGATGGCACGGAGGATTGGTCGATCTCCGAGTGCAATCCATCCATGAGCGAACGGGTCAGATCCGAGATGCTGGAAGGACTCGGTGAATGGACTTCCATCCCACCCCGGAGTCTCGTCAGCTGGTCTATCCAATCGTCGGCGGACAGTGCGGCGTCAGCAGCCCGCGTTGAGGGATCGGTTTGCAATGCTAAATTCACGAATTCCAAGTACCATTCGTCCCACACATAGGTCCTGGCATTGCGAGCATTCAGCCTCCATGAATCCGGAATCAGTTGGTGGTGACAGCTGGTGCAACTGTATTCCGTGAATTCGGGCCAATCATGCACCGGTATCCCTTCCCTCTCCGTAGCCGAGGCGATGCGTTGCGCACGGTCATGGAGCAGTTTGAGACGGACCTCTGCCCCCACCAGTTTTCCTGTCCTCCATCGCGTGTAGGCTGGAAAGGCTCCGAGGCGTTCGTTTTCCTCGTCGGTATTCCAGTGTTTCGGATAGCGCTCTAAATAGTTTTCAAAATCGAAATAGGTCATCGGATGGCCTGCTGCCATGATCTGGTGATCGACTTCGCGATCATTCCGTCCGGGCCCGCGATTCAATTCACCGATGTGGCAAGAACTGCAAACGCGAGCGCGGTCAGAAATCGATTCCAAATTGATGCGTCCCGTCCCATCGAAACGTTTTGGTCCCAGGTCCCGAGTAGCTTGAGAAAAATGCTCATCTCCCCAAGCCGTCGCCGGTCCATGGCAGACTTGGCAGTCGATGCCGAGTTTGATTTGCTCGTCACTGGCCAGTTCATTCGAATGGCACGACACACATTTGTCGTTGAGCACTTTCCTGTAGCGGTCGGAATCTACATCGATCGCTTCTCCTTCCAGAGACGCAATGATCTGTTGCGAGTGCGCATTGAGCAGAAGAGTATACGCTTGGGCATGCGGATCGCTGGTGTACCACGTCGTGCTGGCGCGTTGCCAAACGGGACTACCCGCCACGTTGGATCCGTGGCACTCGATGCATTTCGCGATGGCTAGTTGTGGTCTGTCTGGAGCCTTCGCTCCCGCTTGCGACGGGCTTCCCACTGTCAAGGAATCATCGGCACGAGATGACGGAGCGGCCGACAGCAGAACAAGAGCCGCCATCCACACCAGGTGAAAGCGAAACAGGTCGTCGTGGGCGAATTCCGATGGTAAGGCGAGACGGATGCTGCGCATCATGGAGCGGAACCCACCGATGAAGGCCAAAGGAAACGAGCGGCTGAATCGAACCGCCGGCCCTCTCGCTTATTGGAAGAGGGAAGGGGAGGATCCACGTGGTAGCGATGGCAATCGATGCAGTCGGCTGAGGCGACGTGGGGATTGTTTGCAAAGGCTGCGGCACGTTTGTCTGCATTCTGGATATGGCATTTTCGGCACGAGTCCAAGCCACCGATCATGATCCCTTTCGCTTCATCAGCAGATTGAACTGGTTCATCCGATTGCTGATAGGCCTGGGCATGGCAGTCCTTGCAAGAGACCATCAAGTGCGTTCCGTGCGTAAACGAAGCATCCGGCAGCCAACGCAACAAGAGATTGCTCGGCAAGACCAGATCCGGACTAGACTCGTCCGCGAGCGCATGGCATTTTTTGCACGTCTCCGAAATGTGGGATTCAAGCACGGAGGCTCGCTCTTTACGATCCTCGATTACCGCGCGTATTTTTCCTTCGATCCCGTTCTTTTCCTGGATCAAGTTTTCCGCTTCACCGATCGACAGGGCCGATAGTTGCTGCTTGAGTGCTGCTTCGGTTTGCGCGCGATTCAACCCGTGGGGCAGCTCGTTGTTCAACTTGTGGCAAGCGACACAGTGCTTATCGAATTCGATAGGTTTGTAGAGCATGTGCGATGAACTTTGCAGTGCGGCACCGGTCGCGATCGACGGGTTGAACGATTCCAAATCTTCCATGCCAAGCACGGGTACATCGCGCTCATGGCAATCGGAACATTTGAGCTGGATGAGGCCCGTCGGGTCCAAGCGATCCTGATATTTGCCACGGTGTTCTGGTTTGATGTCGGTCAGTCGCTTGGCAGTCGCATCCCCGGGTGTCTTTGGCTGGCCAGGACGCATGTGTTGAATGTGGCTGAAGACGATCGTACCAGGATCCTGCGCGAGATTCTCGAAGGATAGCTTGGGATGTTGTGTGCTGAAGTCGGTCGCGACGGGATGTTCCACGCCGGGTCGATTGCTGGACATTTTGAGATCGCGATGGCAACGATTGCAATCGGTATCGGCGATATCGAGCAGACTGCGATGCACCCCCAGATGCTCTTGATGGCATCGGCTACAACTCTCCGTTTGAAGGACTTCGGGCTGTGTTCGGCTGCCAAAGTGATCGGCCACTTTGTGGCAGGCACCATTGCAAGCGCTATTATTCAACTGGACGTTTTCTTTTTCCGATCCCCAGAGAGAGTCGAACCGGATCGTCTTAAAGGGGACGTGGCATTTATCGCATCCCGAATCGTTCAAGTGGAAATGAGCTTGGGAAAGGTCGCCGGTGCTGATCTGCTTTTTACCCGGAAGGGTGAACAGCCATGCCGAGTAAGCAATACCTAGCAGCAAGCCCGCAACTCCCAGGACCCTTTTCCATCCGATATTCGTATCGGGGATGGAATGGTATCCGCGTGAGATTCGTTGAGCACGTTGCTTTCCCGTGATTGGCATGCCAGTTTCCAGATCAATTAGCGACTAGTGCAAAGGAAGCGATGGGATCAACCCTACATGTACTTGAGTGCCAGCACAATATGCGCGACCAATAAGACCCCCAGGAGGACGCTGACACTCGCATGAAACGCAATCCAACCATGAAGCCAACGATGCGCGCGGCGTTGGGCATCGAACTGGTGTCGTTGATCGACGAGCGATTGCAGTTTATCAAGGATTGGTTTCGCGTTGGGGGAACATGCATCCTGCAGCATTACGAACCAATCGATCGACTTCTGAACCGTGTGGATGGGTGAATTGCGAGCGGACAATTGTTGTCTTTCAGGAACTGGGAGCGAAGGGATATCGCGCAATAAAAACGGCTCGATCACCGCTGCGTACTGCTTCCAAATTTCAATCCGATCCGAAGGAGTGAAGTCCCCTTGAACATCTTTATCAAACAAGCTGCGTTGCGGGTCTCGCCTCTGCCGCGACCCAACGACGATGGCTTCGACGCGTCCTGAGGGATCGCGTTGCGTGCTTGCCCCACTGAACTCGGCAGCGATGGAATCGAGATTGACGAGGCGCGTGGTTGCTTGCGTCGGCTTGGTCCCCAATGCCACGGTGAGCATTTGGCGGGCTTCCAAAGCGCTTTGAGTCGAGACATCGTCTATCTGGCTTCGAATTGTTTCCAGAGGCAAGTTCCCTAACATCCATCGCGGAATCACAATCTGCATGACCCAGCCATAAATGCCACTGGCCAACACAAACAGGAGCAGACTCATGAGCACAGTAGTAAATGTTCCGCCAAACCGATATCCCGCATGAACCCATGCCAGCGGTCCGGTGGCAAGTCCCAACCAGAGATGATAGGCCAACCAATGTTTGGTTCGGCCCAACTTGTAGCGACGCAACCTTTTCCGTGGCCACAAAAGCAGTTCGAACAAAATAATGGCTGCGGCCACCGAACCGAGCACAAGCCCCGGGAGCGAACTCCCTGAAACGACTCTCCCCGATTGCAATGAGTCCTGAATCTGCCAAACCGTCCCAGCAACAATCAAGATCGCGGCGAGAATCATCGGCCCCAGATGCAATTTCAACTTGTTCGCCAATAACACAATGAATTCGCATTCCGAAGGGGGCCAAAGCGGCGACAAAAATAGGCCAAAAGACCTGCTACTGTTGTACTTGAGGGTCACCAAAAAGTCAACTTTCCCAGGCAATTCACGGGTTCTCGACGGCTCTTTGGTTCCTGCCGGCCACGTTTGCTCTCACTTCGATTTTGCTGACCAAACCGGACTGAATTGCGGCGACGGTGATACCAGTTCATTGACGGATCGGACCAACATGACCATCGATGGTCCATCCTCTGGATAGGTTTGGATCAATTCCCCAAAGGCTCGTACCGCTTCGCGAAAGTTCTGCCCCGATTCGAACAACTGCAACGCTTCCGCATAGCGCAGAATTAAGTCCTCGTTCGCCTGCTCATTGCTCATCAGTTCATACAACTCGATGGCGCTGTCCATGCCGACAACGCTCGCTTTGCTCAATCGCCTTTTCGGCATGTCTCCAGGCAAGTGCTTCGCTGTTTCTTCATCCATCAACGTTGAGACACCCCATTGTTTGGTCAAGCCTTGAATGCGGCTTCCCATGTTGACGGTTTGGCCCATCGGACCGTACTTGAATTTCTGTTGTGATCCCGTGTTACCGACCCATACTTCGCCGGTGCAGAGTCCGATCCCGAAATCGAACTTGCTGGGTAAGATCGATGCGTAACGCTCGTTGAGACCGGCCCGTAATTCCATCATTCGCTTGGCGGCAAAGGCCGCGCGAAACGCGTGATCATCGGACTTTTCAGGGGCACCCCACATGGCGAACATTTCATCGCCGACGTAATCCACCAAGACTCCGTCGGAATCCAACACAATCGAGGATAGCTCGCTCAACGTATCTCGGACCCAGCTCATAGCGGCTTTGGGACCAATCTTTTCGGTCGCTTTACTGAAGCCTCGAATATCGCAGAACAATACGGACACATCCGCCTTTTCTCCTTCGAGCAGCGTCGGATTTTGGCTGATGGCTTCGGTGACTTTGGATGAAAAGAACTGCTGGTAAGTGGTCACCAACTGCTCCCGTTTCCTTCGTGCAATGCTTGAAGCCACGGCCGTCGAAAGAATGGCGACCAGTTTTTGTTCGGGCTCGAGAACGATCGCAGAACGGTTCGACGTCGGGCTATGGCGACGATCGGCATACAGCACGCCCAGAATTTGGTTTTCCTTTCCATCCTCAGCCAGGACATCCAAGATCGGGCTGGCGATTGCAGTATGAAGATCGAGCAAACTCCCCGAGGCTGCAAACGGGTTCGAATTTGGGTCAGGGTACACCACAACTTGCTTGGACTCCAAGGCTCGTCGAAGCAAGGAGTCGGATGCTCCGCCGAACTCTTGATTGGATTGCAACCGGGTATACCGGCGATCCTCCGAGTAATCCCATGTGGTTCCGTTCCACAGAATGACTTCGGCCCGATCCATATCGATGATCTTGGCTACGGCTTGAGCAATTCCAGAAAAATACTTGGGAGATGTGACGGGGATTTGCAAGGCTGCGATTGCATATTCGATCCATCCCAAAACCGTCGAAACTTCGATAGGTTCCGAGTCGGATCGGGAGGGACCGGAATAGCTCGTAAGGGTGGCCGAAAGTGCCGCTGCGGAGCTATCCAACGGTTGAGGACCAAGCGTGGAATGAGCAAGGATCGACTGCATCGCCTGCTGCCATGGATCTTCCATCTTGCCGGGTGTTTGAATCGTCTTCAGCTCATCTTCGTACAAAACCTCAACATGGAATCCTTCGGGTAGTTTTAGGACGGCCGGGGTGCTAATCTCAGCCGAAATCCCAGGCTTCAATTGCTGACCATCGGTCAAGAAAAGTTCTTCGTTGGTCGAATGAATATTGGTAACGCGCAATCGCAAATTCGATAAAGGCTCCAGCAGGCAGACTTTGCGAGGAAAACCGCGCGAATTGAGATCCGCGACGACCCAACGTTTCCTCCCTTCGGGGCTGGTCGTGAGGAACGGGGTCTTCTCGGCAGGATCTGTCTTGTCGCGCCGGCCCAACTCCATCGGCTGGTCGAGGGGCATGACTTCCAGCAAGACCCCCTGTTCGAATAAGTTCAATTTCAAGGACAAGATGCTGGGAAATCCATTACGCTGAGAATTGATGAACGACTCGATGCATGTAGACTGAGGTTACCTCATCGAGACCATGGTGTCGCATTTCTTCATCGCTTTTGCCAAACAAGGACTTTGAAGTGCGACCTCAGTTTATCCGGAAATGTCGATGGCCGTTGGGAGAGATGGCGGCTCTGACCCTGCTGGTCTCGATGTCTTCGATTCTTCTCCAGGCAGAAGATACGGTTCCGTTTCCAGGGACCACAGAACCAAATCGTGTCGATTCTCTGTGGGGAGTCACCGAGCTAATCCACCCTACCGCTGCTCTGCGAGGTGCCGCAAGTTGCGCTTCTTCGGGGTGTCACGGTGGTCCGCGTGCGGGTGTATCCTCCGTGCTCGCCCCCCGTGGTTCGGAATATCCACTGTTCCTAGAAAGCGATCCCCACGGCCGAAGCTGGAGAACGCTGAATTCCGCAGCCTCGATCGAGATTTTGACCAAGCTTGGGATCCTGAGCGACGGGTCCATCGTTCAGCCCGCAGCCTACGAAAACTGCTTGGCGTGCCACAATACCGACCGCAGCCTCAGCATCGATGGCATCTCGCCCAATCGCGCCGAGGGAGTCGCATGCGAATCATGCCATGGTCCTTCCGAAGCCTGGTACGATCAACACTATCAAGGCCCCGAAAGTGTCTGGAGAGCCAAAACGGAACTCGGGCTTGTCGATACCAAGCCTCTACTCCAACGGGCGAGGGCATGCGCCCTTTGTCATGTCGGTGCCAAGGATCGCGACATGAATCACGACATCATCGCCGCCGGACATCCCGCATTGTATTTTGATATGGCTGTCTACCATGAAGCCTATCCCAAACACTGGCGCGATCCCGAAGCAGGAACCGAATCCTATCGAGCCAAACTCTGGTTGGCTGGGCAGATTGCCAAAGCGGACGCGGAACTTGAACTCCTTCAAGCTCGCGCGGCAAAGACCCACAGCGTTTCCGTGTGGCCTGAGTTCGCTCAATACCAATGCACCAGTTGCCACAACACGCTGGATGGTCAGCCTCGAACAACGCTCGAACCATCTATCGATTGGGAGGTTCTGGGCCGCGCCAGCGTCCGACGTTGGAACTTGCAAGGTACCGATCTGTTGATTGCAAACGACGATAACGCGAAGGACTCCGAACTTTCCGTTTTGCTGGGTGAACTCTTGGCATCCCTTCATGACTCAAGCGCTCGCCCCGAGCAAATATCCCGCGACGCCCAATCCCTTCGCGCTGCCGTTGCCACGACACTCACTTCAAAACAACCCTCGATACTCACGCAGTGGAACTCGGAATCCCAACGTCTTATCGCCATCCAACAACTCCAGGAAGCGATTCCCACATTGAATTGGGAACAAGCCGCGCTGGCTTATGTCGCCGCTTGGTCCGCGTCGCAGCCGATGGCTTCTCCCGAATTGCAGCCACCCATGAATACCGTTCGCAATGGACTCCTCTTTCCGTTCCGAAGCCAGTCCCCGTTCTTCCCCCGTTCCGAAACACCCATCGTTCCCCCATCCCGACCCGAATGGACTCAGGCCGTTTCGCGCGTTATCCAATCTCTCGAAAAGGTGGGCCCATGATTCGCTCCACGGCTGATGCTCCGGCAAGATTTTCGTCGAATTGGATTCCGTTAGTCTGCCCAGGTTTGTTTGGCTCAGCGGGCTTGCGGTTGTTTTTCGCACTTTCGATGGGCGTGCTCGTCGCCAACGCGTCCGCCGCCGATCCGCTTGAAACCAATGGCACACTCAATGCTTCCGCGGAATTGGCCAACCCGCACCTCAAGCAGATGGGGATCAAAGAATGCCAGGCGTGCCATTCGCAACCTGGATTTCTCTATCCCAAGCTGGGCGTAACTCAGTTCGTGCGACTGACCGAAGCGGTCCAATGGAACGAGCGCGATAAACATGCCTATGCGTATGAATTGGTCCGCATCGATCAACTGTCGGAGTCGGAGTTCGAACTCCCCGAGAAACAATCCAATCGTCGCGCGCGCGACATGCACACGAAGCTCGGCTGGAAGCAAGGAGACAACCAGTTTGAGCGCAAATGCCTTTCCTGCCATGCTGGAACAAATCCTCAAGATGAATTGGATTCGAGCCATTTTCGGGATAATTTAATCTATGGCGTTCAGTGCGAAGCATGTCATGGTGCCGCCGAGAAGTACTTGCAAACCACCGAACATCAACAACCGACGTGGCGTGCAAAATCCCCCGAAGAGAAAGCCGCTCTCGGGATGACCGATCTTTCGAACGCCGCGATCTGCGCCGAAGTCTGTTTGAGTTGCCATCTCGGAAATATCCAGCAGGGACGATTCATATCGCACGACATGTACGCCGCAGGGCATCCTCCCTTGCCACCGTTCGAACTCCAAACGTTCCTTGACGCGATGCCCCCGCATTGGGGTACCATCCATCAAAAGCCCTACGAAAATGAATTTGCGGAAGACAAAACATCGTTTCAATTCGAGCATGAGTATTTGACTCGGCACTTCACGGGGATGGATTCCAAGTCGACCCAGCAGATCCGACAGGAAGTCCAATCCAGCTTTGAACGAACCAAACGTAGCATGGTGGGAGCCATGGTTTCGCAATCGTCAGCTTTGCAATTGGTACAAGACGCTGCCAATCAACCGGCCTCGTGGGGGGATTACTCTCTCTTCGATTGCATGGGATGCCACCAGACGCTCTACAAAGACCGCTCGCGGTACCGACCCGAAGGCCGCGTTCCAGGACGCCCTTTTCCACCTCATTGGTCATCCCTTTCCGATACTGCACTGGAAGCTGTGTCTCCCGCAGTCGAGATCAACACCAAGCTGAATCAAGCCTTCAATAAGGTCCCCTTTGGCGACCGTGAAAAGATTCTGCAGGACTCCCTTTTGTTCACGCAATTCCAATCGGATCGTCGTAAACGATGGATTGGATTCAGCAAGGAAATCATCGATTCACAGTCCACGAGAGAATGGCTCATAGCCTTGATCGACGAACAATCTCCGAAACTCACCGACTATTGGGTCGCCAAGCAAACGGCATGGATCGCAACCATCGTGGTGCGCGAACTTATTGAAAAGAATGAACTGGAGGCGTCTCGCATCGAGGCAGATCTAGATTCCTTGCATCGCATCCTGCATCTCGATCTCAATACTCCGCAAAAACAAAGTGTGCTGACGGAACAAGGCACCACTCTTCAAACAGCGCAATCCTTCGACGTCGAGGCCGTACGATACCATTTGGATTCGATCTCAAATAAACTCCAGTCGTCGGTGAAATAGGCCGCTCGCGACGCATACGCATCGCTACGCCTAATTCATCCATCTTTTTTCGTCGATCCAAAGGTAACGTTCGTGAGCATCGCGCCACTGCGGGTCGCTCACGCTCGCCGCTCTGATTGGGCTGCTATCCGTCAGAGCCCTAAGCGTCAGCGCCGGGCGGCGGGACGATCGAACCCGCATCTTCGATCGGATTTGGCATAGACGTTGGATTTAGCACTGACATTGCGTCATAGCCGGTCGCTTGCGCTTTTTGAAGTTGCGATGTTCGAGCTTCTTGGAGCCCCAATTGATGTTTTCCCTAGCTTTTTCGTACTCGTACTCGTACTTAGCGATAGCGGTACTCGTACTCGATCTGGTACCTTCGAGTACGAGTACGAGTACGAGTACCATTTCATTGAGTACGAGTACGAGAGAAGCCAAAACAGCGCAACTTCAAAACTTGCGCTCGCGGCTCTGATTTGGTAAGAGGCAATGACAGTCTGGAAGACTATCCCACTGTCGAGCGTAACGACGCCTAGATTTCTTTTTGGCGTTGCATCGCCATGAAGTACCGCCAGTAAAAAGTTGGATTCATGAGCACTTTGCCAGGCCCATGATACGTCCGAACAAAGGGCTCTCCAGCGGTGAAGCGACCCATAAAGTTCTTCGTAGGTCTCCGAATCTTGAAGCTGACACTCGCCGATCGACCGATGACACATTGGCCATCGACTACGATCTTTTGACCTTCCTCCAATACGATTTCCTCAACGGGCCCCTTGGTGGTCACAACGACCTTTCCCTGGCCAGAGACTTTGGTCTGCAAGTAGACCAAACCTTCACCTGCCCACATCGATGTCAATAGACGTTCCCTGAAGAACTGAAGGTCTACACTTCCTTCGGATGCCCAATAGGCTCCCTTTTCCAGGATCCATGATTCTCCCGCTAGTTCGAGGACATGAAAGCCCCCCAAAGAAGATTCCAGCGTGACGACTCCAGTCCCTGTATACGTTGGCCGATACACTGATTCGCCTGATAGCAACGACGAGAACAGCCCCCCTACGGATGGAATCAACTGAGAGTGAATGTCGACTTTGCCGATCAGATAGTTCAACGCACCCGACTCGCACCGCACCATTTCATGATCGAGATGCACATCGACATAGTACATCCCTTCCAGATGATGAACCTTAAATTCAGCCATAACTTCGCACGCTCTCGCAGGATTGAAATCGATCGATCTTAGTTCGACGTGCGCGTTCCGACCGGCACGGTCTTGGTCGGCTGACTACAGCCGATGCACGAGTGGTACTTCAACACTCGTTGCATGCTGACGCGCCGCTGTTTGCCGAACATATTGAATCCCATCGATTGCAAGATGTATCCCACACCCGCATACAATCCGATCCAACCGATGAATGCTGCCAACCATGTGGAATAAAGCCACACGATCAAACTGGCGACCAAGGTCACGCCGAGCCAAGCAGGCCAATACCCATCGAGCGGTTCCAAATAGTCGACCGGCTTGTCATTTTTCTGTTGCTCTGGGTTGCAATTGTCGCAAACCAACTTCCCATAGTAACCACATTCCTTATTGATGCACTGAAGCGCTGATTCGCCTCCCGCCTGTCGGGCTCGGCAGTGGTAGCAAAAGAAACTGCGGCAATGGGTGCAATGATAGGCCTCGGCTGCCACGGCACTTCCGCAGACAGGGCACTTGGAAGTATCGCCAAGCCGCTCGATAGCGGGCCCGGCAGTAGATGCGATACTGGTCATTTTTTGTCTCGATGGAAACCCTTTTTTTTATGGGCTGCCAGGGATAAGTAAAGGCATAACGAACTACAGCAGCGACGTTCGACGGCGCTCCGAGCCCGCGTTGACGTTCAATGATTATAATCGCGAATCTCGTCTCGGCATCCAAAGGAGCAGGCCTTCGTTCTCAAAATGATTTGCATTTTATCAGTCATTTCGCTCTGTTCCGCTTGTCGCGACGAAATCATGACTTAGAAACGAGCCAGAATACGACATCCCATCGAGCCCTCCGCCATCCAGGGGAGTTCTCGATTCTATGCAAATTACACACTCTCCAGCCATCCTTTCCGAAACGTCCGAAAAACGCGATGCGCTCACAGCTTCTTTTACTCTGCCGAGACTGTCCTTCTCATGGAGATGTCAAAGCATGGTTTCATTTCCATCGTTCGTGCACCACGATCCTGATGAGCCTGCTGTGGGTCTGCTGCGCCAGCGAAGCCCAAGCCGAAACGTGGAATCGTCAAAACATCGTTGTCGTGTTAACGGATGATCAAGGTTTTGGGGATGTTTCAGCACATGGCAACCCAATTCTCAAAACACCCAACTTGGATCGGCTCGAACGCGAATCCAGATCCTTTCAAAACTTCTTTGTCTCGCCCACCTGCGCACCAACTCGCTCCGCATTGCTAACGGGTAGTCATGAGTTTTTCAATGGTGTAACCCATACGATCCTCGAACGTGAGCGATTGAATCTCGGTGCTATTACCCTGGCTGAGACCCTTCAATCCGCGGGGTACGCGACGGGAATCTTCGGTAAATGGCATCTCGGGGATGAACCCGCGTACCAGCCCAGCCGTCGAGGATTCGATGAAACCTTTATCCACGGTGGTGGTGGAATTGGGCAAACCTATCCTGGTAGTTGTGGCGATGCCCCAGGCAATCGCTATTTTGATCCCGTCTTGTTGCACAACGGTTTATTCGAGAAGTGCCATGGGTATTGCACCGATATCTTTTTTGCGTCTGCCCTCAAGTGGATGGACCAACAACGTGGCAAGAAGCCATTCTTTTGCTGGATCGCAACCAATGCCCCGCATGATCCATACATTGCTCGCGATGAGGACGCGGCAATCTACGCGGGGCTAGGGCTCGATGAAAAGCTTCAACACTTTTACGGAATGATACACAACATCGACACCAACGTAGGTCAACTCCTGGCGACATTGGATGCGTGGGGACTGGAAAAGGAGACGCTCGTCGTATTCATGAACGACAACGGGTCTGCGATCGGCGCGACCCGTTACAACGCGGGTATGCGTGGTGCGAAAGGATCCGCATGGCTAGGCGGAACGCGTGCCAATAGCTTCTGGCGGTGGCCAGGCACGATTGCTCCCGGTCCATGCGAGGCACTCACCGCTCACATCGATCTATTTCCCACGATGGCGAATTTAGCACAATCGACCCTCAATGATGCACTCCGCAATCAGATCCAAGGCCGCGATTTGACTCCCCTGTTGGTCGACCCCAATCATCCTTGGCCCGATCGGACGCTCGTGACCCATCTCGGACGATGGCCTAAGGGGACAGACCCAGAGTTATTCAAATACAAACAAGCCTCCATTCGAAACACACAATACACCCTTGTCAGTCCCGACGGAGACGCTCATCCCAATTGGCAGTTGTACGACGTCATCGCCGACCCGCAGCAGTCCAAAGACATTCGAGACGATCATCCTGAAGTGGCCGATCGACTCGCGCAAGCCTTTGAGCAATGGTGGTCGGAGATGGCGCCACGTCTCGTCAATGAAACGGCAGTTGGCCCAGCAGAAAACCCATTCAAAACTCTCTATCGCAACCAATTCGGGCTGCCCGAGTAAGGTCCCCACAGGATGGAATTCATCTCTTTCTTCCTTCGCATAAAACCCCGTCAACGATGCCATTGGCTTCCATTGCCTATTGAGTGCCTGCGTTGGGTCCTGCTGGTTCTGTTCGGTTGCACTGTTGGCATGGCTCGCGGGGATTCGCACGAGCGTCCAAATATCCTTTGGATCATCGTCGAAGATATGTCGCCGCATTTTTCTTGCTACGGAGAATCGACAATCCGTACCCCCAATGTCGACGCGCTCGCCCAATCGGGGATTCGATTTTCAAGAGCTTTCGTCACGGCGCCGATCTGCAGCATTTCCCGTTCCGCACTCATTACCGGCCACTATCAAACTAGCCTAGGAGTTCAGAACCATCGCTCAAGCGTTCCCGGCCATCCGATCCATCTTCCCAAGCATGTACGGTTGACGACGGAGCTGTTTCACGAGCATGGATACTTGGTCAATAACTTGACCTGGGAAGACTTTCTAAAACCATCGCGCGCATGGACTCCCAATACACCCGTTCCCATTGCCAAGACCGATTACAACTTCGAGTGGGAGGAAAACAAATCCTACGACAACCATCATTGGACTCAAAGAAAAGCGGAGCAACCTTTCTTCGTCCAGATTCAACTCCATGGGGGAAAATTCCGAGGCCAAGCACCCCTCCCGGCATGGCCGCGCCGCGTTGAAAAGGAATTAGGGAGCGTTACCACACCCGAACAGGTTCATTTGCCTCCTTACCTTCCCGATGACCCGATCCTTCGAGCCGACTGGGCCCAATACCTCGATTGCGTTCGTTACACCGATTACCAAGTTGGGACCATTCTGGAACGCTTGAGATCCACGGGAGATCTTGGGAACACCGTAGTCTTCTTTATGACCGATCATGGCATCAGCCACGTACGCAACAAGCAGTTCCTGTACGACGGAGGAACGCATGTTCCATTGATCATTGCCGGTCCGAGAATTCCCGCCGAGACAATTCGCGACGACCTCGTCGAACATATCGATTTGGCGGCCACATCACTAGCGCTCGCTGGCATCCCCAAACCATCGAGCATGCAATCACAAGATATCCTGGCCTCCGATTACCAACCCAGACAAGCCACCTTTGCAGCTCGGGATCGAGCCGACGAGACAGTCGATTGGATTCGCTCCGTTCGAACCGATCAATTCAAATACATTCGCAATGGTTTTCCGGACCGCCCGTACTTGCAACCCAATGCGTACAAGGACAGCAAGGCCATTCTTCAAGTCCTTCGCCAATTGCACCGCGCGGGAAAACTCGATGACGTTCAATCGCGTATTCTGGCCGATTCGCGCCCCATAGAGGAACTCTATGACCTTCCTTCCGATCCGTACGAACTTCACAATCTGGCAAGTGATCCAATGTACGCATCCATTCTCTTGAGAATGCGTCAACGACTGCTGGAATGGCAAGAGAAGACGGGAGATCGCGATGGCCCTGAATCGGAAGAAGTTTATCAAATCGAAGTGGCGGGAGAGCATGCAGAAGGTGGCAAAGGAAATCCATCTGCCGAGTATCGTGCCAACGTCGAACGGATGAAGAAATGGCGGTTGGAACGTCCGTTTCGTCCCTTGACCCCGTGAGACGTTGATTGCGAGCTTTGAGGACTTAGGGCTCATGGCGTATCGCGATGCGGTCCAACGCCCCTGGGGGCTGGCATTGCGTAACTATCCGGATTGGATGCGAATGAAATTTGCGATCGCTTCAACGCGCGGCAATGTGATCGGATTGGGTCCTAAGGAAAGCTGGATGGGAATCCCATGGCTCTCATCGCGAGAGGATCCGTCGAATTCCACCTCGCACTCCAGATTCCAGTAGATCGAAACGAGTTGGCCGTTGAGGCTGAGTGGACCGCGTGGCATCACGAAACTCCACTCCAGCGATGTCTTGGAGACCAAATCGTCCCATGTCTGCGCGACGACGATCTCGCTATTAGTATCTCCCTTGCCCTCGGTCGACCATGCCAGAGTCAACTCGATCGAACGGATGGAAACGGACGATCGCCAACTCAATTGCACGATCACCGTTTCACCCGGTGCATAAACACCGTCGGGGTGATTCAACTGAATTTCCACTTCGCGTGGTTCTTGGACTTCCTCGTTCGAGGATTTGGACTTTCGAAAGAACATGGCGGGTCCTAACTTGGCAACGGCGGTACGAGGACTTGGACGGGAAACGTCTCCGTCACATCCGGCCAGCGGCGAATACTCCCGTGCATCCCGATCGACCAGAGGATTTCGTTGTCCGCTGATTTGAACGAATGCATTCCTTCGTCTGGGATTTTCACGAGACAAAATCCCTTTGCGATCTGGTCGGGATCCTCGGACTCAAAGACGACCTCACTGAAGAAAGTCGACTCCTCGGTCCGTGTGGAAGTTCCTTGACGGTAGGAAACCTTTTCCGTGCCGATGAGCGTCAGCTTCAATTGGTGGATGGATCGGGAACTGCCGCGAAACATCCAACTGACTTCGAACTCCGAACCTGCGTAGACATTGCGGTCGCTCAATACCAGAACCGGCATGGGGTTAAAGCATCGTAGGATCAGATACACGGCTAGCACATCGGCAGCGAGCCCGACCAAGAGAAACACCCCTGGGCAAAGAATTGCCATCAGATTGCCATTCCTGATCCCCTGGGACATGATCGCAATGGCAGCAACAGTGAACACCAGACCGAACACAGATACGATTACGGCGATGGCGTAACGTGAATCGGATGAACGAGCGACAACGGGCGCGTCATCGTCTTCGTGTTCGATCGGGCAGACCAACGCAGGATCGTTCTTTTTTGCCATCGTAGGTCACTCCACCCATTCCGAAAGTGCAATTCGGAACAGCCCGTCGCTATCCGCTTGACCACGTGCCATGATCGGTGTGTTGTGAAGCGTCTGGATGTTGCCATTGGCATCGACGGCAATGATCCCGCCGGAATCGACTGGCAATGTCTTGTCGATCGCATGCTTGGCGGCTTGTTCGAGCGTTTCCCCGAGGAATTCCATTCTGGATGAGATCGCAGAGGCGATATGATTCTTGATAAACAATTCTCCCACACCGGTGCAACTGACCGCGCATGTCTTGTTGTTGGCATAGGTTCCCGCGCCGATGACAGGGGTGTCTCCGATGCGACCGAACTTCTTGCCTAACAATCCTCCCGTGCTGGTTGCCGCGGCCAAATTTCCTTGTTCATCGAGCACGACGCAACCCACCGTTCCTAAGTAGAACAAGCGATCCTCCCCTTTGTCGTGATCGTGCCTGGACGTGGATTTCTCTTTGCGTCCCTGACGGTCTTTCCATTGTCGCCAACTCTCAAGCTGCTCTTCGGTCTTGAAGTACTCCGGCGATTCGGTGGCAAGCCCGAGTTGGATACCGAACTCATCCGCTTCGTGCCCACATAGAAACACGTGCGGTGTCTGGTCTCGTACAGCGCGCGCCAATGAAACGGGATTGCGGGATTGGCGCACGTTGGCGACCGCCCCGCAACTGAGATCCGATCCATCCATAATACTCGCATCGAGGGAAAACTCCCCAATCTCATTGAGTACGGCTCCCCGTCCCGCATTGAAGTTTGGGTCATCCTCAAGCACTCGGACAACGGCTTCGACGACATCCACAGCGGATGCAGACTTTTCCAACATGTCGACTCCCGTGCGCAGAGCGCGGCGCAATCCATCGATGCGAACGCGCCGTTGCTCTTCGGTCCATCGATCCAAGTCCCCTCCGGCACCTCCATGAATTGCAATCGACCATCGCGGTTTGGTCGAGGAGGAAGTGATCAATCGATCGGACGATGTAAAGTCGGTTGGCACGGCGTTGATTTCTTGCGAGGTTCGTATATCAAATTCAGAAGACTGACCGAAAGCCATTCCACCCCCGGAATCGGTCCAGCACGTTAGCGTCACGACAAGTCCCCAAAAGGTACCTGCGATCCGATCTCTCCATCCCACTCTCCATCCCATCGTGGCTTGAATCACTGCAATGTCTCCTTCGAGAAATAATCAACCTGCGGAACAAGCTATGGTTGCATCTATCATTGTTGCGGAGAGGGACGGTCTACCATTCCCAATTGATGCAACCAGCGTTGGCAAGCAAGAGGCCAATCGCCCGTTACGGGAAGCGATCTAGCCAACCCCACTCCATGAGGACCTTTTTGATAGATGTGCAATTCGCCGGGTATCTTGTTGGCAACCATCGCTTGATAGAAGACTAACGAATTTTCGGGTGGCACCGCGACATCTTCCAAGGTGTGAAGCAAAAAAGTGGGTGGCGTATCGGGAACGACATTCCGTTCACTGGCAAACCGCACCAATTCTTCTTGCGAAGCGTTTGGCCCCAACAGATTGATCTCGCTTCCGCGGTGCGTAAAGCTGCTCCCCATCGAGATCACTGGGTAGCAAAGGATCGCATAGTCAGGGCGGCAGGACTGGGATCCGATCGGATCTTTGGGATTGGGATCGGCTTCTGCAAAGCGAGTGATCACGGTCGATACCAAATGACCGCCCGCCGAAAAACCGATAATACCAATCTTGGCAGGATCAATGTTCCATTCTTTGGCGTGTGCCCGAGTCAATCGGATCGCACGCTGAGCATCTTGCAGGGGAGCTGGGTGACCATAACCTTTGCCTCGATGTCGGTAATCGCAGAGCACCGCAGCCAAGCCCATCGAGTTGGCCCATTCGACAATTTGAGTTCCCTCATGATCCATCGCCAATCCGCCGTATCCACCTCCTGGACAAATCACGAGGGCACCGGTCGGCGTCGATGACTCGGGCAATCGCACCGTTATCTTAGGCATGTCCTTGGGCTCTTTGCCTAACGCTCCAGGGGCACCCTCTGGCCATAAAGACAGTTCAATATCCTTTGCCTGAGCCTCCCCACCGAGCGCTCCACCGAGCCCCAGGATCGACAAAGCGAGTAGAACTAAACCCGACCATGCAGCGGTTGATGGAAAGAAACCCTGGGGGCGGCTTCTGAGAACACTAGGAACAGAGAGTATCCCGAAAGGGGAATGCATCCTATGGACATTGCATTTCGGCATCATGGCTGCTTTGAGGTTACGTTTCGGCATTGTGAAAAACCCAAGAATGTGACTACAACAACAGCAAGATTCTCCGCTAGAATCCGAAGCACGTCAGTGATTATCCTCGCCGGTGCGAGGATTGCGATAACCCATGTCCCGGAAAAACCATAATGCGTCCCGTTGTTCATGCCATACTCGCGCTGGTTGTTTTGCAATTCAGTGGGTTGCAATTTAGCACCTGTGCAGCTCGGTCGGACGAATCTGGCAAACCCTCCATGGCGACGGCCATTGGCAAAAAAATCTCCTCGTTCACGCTCACGGACTACCAAGGCCGAGAGTGGAAACTGGACGAGTTGGTTGGTCCGCAAGGGACGGTAATCGCTTTTTTGGGAACTCAGTGCCCGCTCGCCAAGCAATATACAGCTCGATTGCGGGAGCTCGAAACACAATTTCGGGATCGAGGCATTCACTTTGTCGCGATCGATTCCAATGTTCAAGATTCCTTGAGCGAGATGGGTGCCCACGCCAAGCGTTTTCAGTGGGAAATGCCCTTTCTCAAGGACCCTAGCCAACAGGTCGCCGATCAATTCGGAGTCACGCGAACACCCGAAGTCTGTTTGCTCGACGCGGAACAGGTCCTCCGCTATCGCGGACGCGTCGATGATCAGTACGGCATCGGCTATGCTAAAGAGAAAGTCAACGAACATGAACTGATCGATGCGATCGAAGCTGTCTTGGCTGGCACCGATGTGATCGTCACTAGCACGACGCCGTCCGGTTGTATTATCGGTCGGTCTCGCAAGCCCGCGACACCTGACCTTGCCTCGGATGCATCTCAAATCACCTACGCCGATCAAGTCGCTCGCATCCTGCAGCAGCATTGCGTCTCATGCCATCGCTCCGGGGATATCGGTCCGATGGATCTAAGCAACTACGAAGACGCTTCGGCCTGGGCCGATATGCTCGTCGAGGTGACACAGAACCGTACCATGCCACCCTGGCATGCGACTTCGGAACACGCCCAGTTTGCCAACGATCGACGTTTGAACGAAGATGAACTCAGAGCGATCGAGGCATGGGCAAAGTCGGGGGCTCCCCAAGGTGATCCGTCGCACACACCCGCGCCGTTGGAGTTCACCAACGGTTGGCTCCTTGCAAAGACCCCTGATATTGTTTTGCCGATGCGCGACAAACCCTTCTCCGTTCCCGCCAAGGGAGAAGTCAAGTACCAGTACTTTCTCGCAGACTTAAAGAATGAAACCGATCTTTGGGTCAACGGGATGGAATTGATCCCGGGAAATCGGGAAGTCGTCCATCACATCTTGGTCTTCACTCGCGAGAAAGGTTCTCGGAATCAAGCCTTGCATGGAGAACGCAGTTTCTTGGCAGGCTACGTTCCAGGAACTCGGGCAGCGATGATGCCCGATGGACACGCCAAACGCATCCCCGCCAACAGTGAATTGATTTTTCAAGTTCACTACACTCCGAACGGCACCCCTCAAGAGGACATGAGCAAGATAGGACTCGTCGTTGCCGACCCATCCACGATCACGCATGAAATCGTCACCACCAGCGCCGTCAATACAGGCTTTCGCATTCCTCCCGGTGAAGCCAATTACCGAACGACAGCCATGCTGCCGGAGCGATTGCCCGAGTGCGAACTACTCTCCTTCAGCCCCCATATGCACGTTCGTGGAAAAGCGTTCCGTTACACGTTGGTGTATCCCGACAAGCGGCGCGAGATTCTGCTGGACATTCCCCGCTACGATTTCAATTGGCAGACGGAATACCAGCTTCGCGACAAACTTGAGGTGCCCAAAGGAACACGGATCTATTGCGAAGCCATCTTCGACAACTCCGAACAAAATCTCAACAACCCCAACCCGAAGTCCTGGGTGACTTGGGGAGACCAAACGTATGAAGAGATGATGATCGGATATTTTCATTACGCCGTCCGAAGATGAGTCGGAAATCGGCTCGAGCCAAATCGGTCTTGCCGCTGCGCATGTCTTAGCATTCGCTTGCGAATCTTCGGTGCCTGTGCTTTAATCTCGGAGGCTTGATCGTCCGCCTCTCGCGTGGCATCTGGTTGCTCGCGAAACGTTGCGTCCATGCGTGCGGCGCACGTCTCCACTTCGAGCGATCCGGCCGTGGCTTAAACAAATGGATGCACCGGAGAGATTGGCATGATTCGAATGTCTGGATGGGCTCTCTTTTTCTTGATAGGTGTGGTTTTTCAAATGGATGCCACGGCTCAGGAGCAACGGAAGATCAACGATTCTCTAGGAAGATATGATCGGCCGTCGGGACCGATCGCTCAAAGTCGTTCGGTCGTTTTTGCGCGCGGAGGAATGGCTTGTACCAGCGATCCTCGCGCTACTGCCGCCGCACTCCGCATTTTGAAAGAAGGGGGATCGGCGGTCGATGCCGCCATCGCCGCCAACGCCGTACTGGGTGTGGTAGAACCGATGAGTTGCGGGATCGGTGGAGATCTCTATTCCATCGTATGGGATGCAAAGACCGGAACCATTTCAGGGCTAAATGCCAGCGGTCGCTCCCCACGAAACTTGAGCCGACAAGTCTTTCGCGACAAAGGCCTCAAAGAAATTCCTCTTTACGGCCCATTGTCCTGGAGCGTTCCTGGTTGCGTCGCAGGATGGTTTGATCTTCATAGCAAGCTGGGCAAACTGAGCATGGAACAAATCCTCCAGCCGGCGATCGAATTGGCGGAAAATGGCTTTCCCGTTGCTCCGATCATCGCTGGGTATTGGGCAAAGACCGAACAATCCTTCGCGGCTTGGCCAGACTCCAAATCCACCTTCTTGCTCGAAGGCAAAAAAGCCCCTCGCGCCGGCGATGTCTTCACGAACCCCCGACTCGCTTCTACCTATCGCTTGATCGCCGCCCAAGGCCCCTCGGTGTTTTACGAAGGAACGATCGCCGATCGGATCGTCGCCTTTAGCCAAGCCAATGGCGGGTACTTTTCTAAGGAAGATTTTGCCAATCATCACAACGAGTGGGTGAATCCGGTTTCGACCAACTACCGTGGCTATGATGTCTGGCAGATCCCCCCCAATGGACAAGGACTATCCGTACTGCAAATCCTCAACGTTCTGGAACAACACGATGTTCGATCCATGGGATGGGGATCTCCCGACTACACGCATCTATTGCTCGAGTCAAAAAAACTAGCGTATGCGGATCGAGCTCGCTTCTATGCCGATATGGCGTTCGAATCCGTTCCGGTTTCCGAACTATCCAGCAAGGAATATGCACAGAAACAAAATGCTCGGATCGATCTTCAACGGGCAGCAACGTCCGTCGCACCAGGAGACCCAAAGCTCATTCATGGCGACACGATCTACTTATGCGTGGTCGATTCAGATCGCAACTGCTGCTCTCTGATCCAAAGCAATTTTCATGGCTTTGGAAGCCAAGTGGTTCCGGGTGATGTCGGTTTTGCACTTCAAAATCGAGGCAATCTTTTTTCGCTCGATGAGACGCATCCCAATCGCCTCGAACCTGGCAAACGCCCATTTCACACCATTATTCCATCGCTGGTCACCCAAGCGGGTAAGCCCGTCTTTGTCTTCGGTGTGATGGGGGGTGACATGCAACCTCAAGGCCAAGCCCAAGTCTTAGTCAACTGGATCGATTTCGGAATGAACATCCAAATGGCGGGGGATGCGGCGCGCGTTCGCCACGAAGGAAGCGCGACACCGACCAGTGTACCGGCCGATCCTCAAGGTGGGGTCGTACACTATGAATCCGGTCTGCCAGCCGCGACCGTCGAAGAACTCGTTCGCCGCGGACACCGTGTCCAAAAAGCGCGAGCGTCCATGGGTGGATATCAAGGCATCCTCATCGATTGGGAACGGGGCGTTCTTCAAGGGGCTACCGAAAGCCGCAACGATGGGGTGGCACTAGGCATCGAATAACGCGGGGCAGCCCGCTAGCGTTGAGTTAGGGCGTTTTCCAATGACGGTAGCCGCCAACAGTCTTGCGAATCCGCGTTTGGTTTGCAGAACCAAGTATGCCAAGTGGCTCTCTAGAGAACTTTCGATTCCTGTCGATTTGACGAAGTGTTGGACTGCACTTCCGCCAATTGGATCTCGCTGCGGGTATTCCTACATATAGAGGGATGCAGTTTCTCGTTCACGTTGAACTGGGCATCGATGGAACTTTAGTACGGGCCAGCAGGAGGCGAAGCGAATGGATGCGGTTAGCGAACAAAGCGGTCCTGAGCATGAAATACCCGAGGATGTTGCGTCCGCATGGGCAGCCGTGTTGATTGACATCAACGAGAAACTTGAGGGTGAGCAGGTCTCATCTCAGCAAATCGAAAATACAGACACAAATGCGGAGACTGAGATTGGCAGCTCGTAAGCAAATAGTTGATGTCGGCAACATTCCGGCATGTCTCTTGGACGTGCCGCAATGGGTTTGCTGGAAATACGTTGTGAAAGAAGGCAAGGAAACAAAGTTGCCAATCGATCCCAAAACAAAGCTTGCTGCGGATGTGACTGATCCTAGATGTTGGGGGACCTTCGATCATGCATTGGCCACTTTGAAGAGGTCTGGCTCGCTTGCCGGCGTCGCGTTTGCGTTCAGCGACAGCGATCCGTTCGCAGGTGTTGATCTGGACGACTGCCTCGATGAGGCCGGCAATTTCCTATGGGGAGAGGACATCGTCAATCACTTCGATAGCTACTGCGAAATTTCTCCATCGGGGCTTGGCGTGAAACTATTCATCCGAGGTCAAAAACCAGCGAACGCTCAATGCCGTATCGACGGTCTCGGTGACAGAGCGATAGGGAAACTTGAAGTCTATGATCGCGCCCGTTGCTTTGCAGTTACGGGACGCCGGCTCGAGCATTTGCCTTTCGATGTCATGGATCGCCAAGATCAACTAGACGATTTTTGCAATCGTCAGTGGCCTAAGAAACAACCACTGGCCACCAAGCTGCCTATCGATCCCATTGAAAGATCGTTGCCGTCAAAAGCAGAGGCATGCTTTCGTTCAATCAGCAAAATGCAGATCGTTGACCACAGCGACGGGTCACATCGCCTCTTCTCTGTATGTTGTCGGTGCGTTGAATTCGATCTATCCGATAGCGAGTCCGTCCAGGTCATTCGCAAGTATGAAGGGATTGCACCGTTTCCAAAGCACTGGTCGGATGCCGAGATCTACAAGCGCATGCGAAGTGCCGAGAGCAAGGCACAACGAGGCGTATCGGCCAACAGCCGACTCACGATTCAGCCATCGCCCGTAAGCGTAGGGCAACTCGTCAAGGACCATCCGGTACTGCGTCCACCTTTGATTCATGGTTTGCTACGTACTGGGGAGACCATGAATGTCATCGCGCCACCCAAGTTCAAGAAGTCGTGGCTTGTTCTGGATCTTGCTCTGGCACTTGCAACGGGTCGCCCTTGGCTCGATACGTTCGCAACCGAGCCCAGCCACGTGCTTATTTTGGACAACGAGTTGCATGCCGAGACGTCGGCGGATCGAATCCCCAAGGTTGCCGAAGCTCGAAACATCGATTTAGCTACTGTTGCCGACCGGTTGTTTATCGACAACCTCCGTGGCCGACTGCTGGATATCAATTCGCTACAGCATTATTTCGAGTCATTGCGGCGCGACTACTTTAGGCTTGTAGTGCTGGACGCGTTCTATCGCTTCCTGCCGAAAGATGCGGACGAGAATAGCAACTCGAATCTAACCGATGTGTACAACCGGCTGGATGCATACTCATCAATGCTGGACTGCTCATTCATTCTGGTCCATCATGCGAGCAAAGGGAGTCAGTCCGGCAAATCGATCACCGACGTTGGAGCCGGCGCGGGAAGCCAAGCCAGAGCCACCGATACGCATTTGGTTCTTCGTCAGCATGAGGAAGACAACTGTGTAGTCGTTGATGCTGCAGTTCGCTCTTGGCATCCAATCGATCCCATATGCCTGCGTTGGTCATTCCCAGTCTGGAATGTAGACGAATCCTTAGATCCCGACTGCCTCCGTCAAGAACGCCCCCGTAAGCGAACCAAGGCGAAAGCCGAAGAACCAGCCAAGGAGCCAGAATGGACGCCACAGCGTTTTGCTGACGCGTTCGTGACGCCCAATCCGCTAACCATCAAGTCAATTCTCTTGGCAGCCAAGCAATCGGGCGTATCGCAACGCTTGGCCAAGGATCAATTGCAGTTGGCGGAGGATGCGGGCTTGGTACATCGTTGGACGTTTGGTGCTAACCGTCCGGTCAAGTTCGCGACGGTTTCCCAACGGCAAGCAACCCTACTTCCCGTATGAATTTTGTTTGCCGTGTGTGTGCGCGCACACCCCCTAGTACCCCCAGGATCAGTGCGCACACGCACGACCTGGGGATGGGGTTACTAGGTGGGGTGCACACACCGAAGCAACCGAGTCAGTCGCCAGGATCTTCGACATTACGGTATTGGATTGAAAAAAGGTGCCGTCGGAATTCACGCATCTCTTCGTCCGTGAAGAGGGTATGGAATTCGCGGTTGTCAACAATCACCGCTTCAAGAGTCAGGTCGGACCTTCCTGCTTCAAAGAGCTTTACGAAGCCCGACGTGTACTCGGAATCTGCAAAGATCAATCTCCTAACCGTTTCGACTCCTCCGTATTCGTGAAGTAACTGAATCAATCTAGGTAGCCGGACACCAATGGCTGATGCATCGCGATAGATACCAGCCACGGCATCATCAAAGTTTCTGTTTGGCATTTGCATGGGTAACTCGATAGTTCACGACTGGTGGAGTGCCGCCGAGGGTATGGAAAAGATGATTCTAAAGCATTAGGTACTTGGCCGCCCAACGCCACAGCTATGGGCCGTGGGAACAATCGCAATACCCAGCACAATTTGTTTCGTATGTCCGAATCGTTTAGGAGATGCCCTGTGAGCCAAGATCTGCACGAAAACGCGTCCTTGGGGGCAAAACTCGGCCACGTTGGCAAGTTTCTGACCGACGCCGAATCGCTCTGCCGCCGGATTGCCGGGCCCGATCTAGGATCGCTGCCACTCTATCTGCTGGAGCAATCGAAGATGCCGGTCGGCCTAGGGACGACTTACCACTACGCGTTTTACTTTCCCCACGCCGATTTAATCTACCAGGACTACATTGCTGACTGGCGCGGTCGTGGCCCGTGCGTCGTAATCAACGATATCGGCATCGCGGAAGACTTTGAGTCGATCGACCACGAGTACGTTGTCACAGGCATCGTATTGCATGAGCTCGGCCACGTTCTCGATCGCCCCATGCTATTCGATGAGCAGGCATACGAAGACTCGGAGCGTCGTCAGTTCGATGCATTGGTCATCACTGACGCTTCGAAACGCCCGAGCCGCTCTGACGTGCCAATGTACTTCGGCCACGGGGCAAACTTCATTCGCATTGTGATCCATCTCGCCTATCGTGCTTCCCTTGCCGGCTTCGAGATCTCGCCCGCTGGAATCGCCGCAACGCACCGACTCGGCCTGTCGCCAATCGCGAGTTATGCAGACGCCCTTGGCGACGAACCGCATCGTTATCTCGATCTGGAGCTACGTGCGCTGGTGTCGCACGAGCCACCTGATGAATTCGTACAGCGTTGGACTGCAGACATGAATCGTTACCAAAGTCGTTTCCCCGATACCAAGGAGTAATTCCAGTGAGCGTCACTACGTTCTTCGAAAAAATGATCGGCCTTCAACAGCAACGGTCGGAGGAAAAGCAGAGCAGCTATCGTGGCCTGGTCGCTGATATTGCCGTTGGTAAGGAACCAAGTCCCGCCGAGGTTGAGTGCCTTCTGGCTGAAACACACAAGTCGATTACCGAACTGAAACGGGATGTCGAGGCGTACCAGCATCGAATGGTTCTCAAGGCAAGCGTTGCGGCGCTACCCTCCCTTGAGCAGGAGTTCGCTCAAGTGCAACAGAAGATTGCCGAAGCTGATCGAAGTCTAGAGGAGGCCGAACGCACGCACTACGGGATTACCGCTCCGCTTTATGGCCGATTGGAAGTGATCAACGAAGCTCGCAACGAAGCAACAAAAGCCAAACAGGAGTTGTTCGATACCTGTGACGATGAGCAACTTAAATGCCAGCTTGAAAAAACGAATGATGAGCTCAATCGATTGCTGGAATCAAACAAGGATTTGTCGACGCATGCCATACTCCTCGACAATAAAGCCGATTCTGAACGCCGTCGGGCCGACCGCGAACTAACTGAGGCAGATCGCGACTATCGACGAGAGCAAGCATCCTTGTTTAGGAAGCAAGCCGAATCATTGCGCCAGCGTATCAAAGCCATTGAGAAAGCTCAGGTCGATGCCGTCAAGCAACGCGACCGGATCGAAGATCGAATGCGGCAATCATAAAGAATGGATGGAGGCCGATTTGCCTCTCGAACGCTGATCGCGTTCAACTGCTCTCTGACAAACTGGTTGAAATGCAGTGAGCCGTTGGGTCTGGGGAGCCCGACGGCTTTTATTCAACTGATTGTTGAGTAGACGGAGCCGACTGAGAACGGTCTTGGGAAGTTACTTTACCGATTGATTGTGGTTGACGAACCAGCGACGCATTAATGGTAGTTAAGGGCTTCATGACTTCCGGCCAGCTTGCCACCTCACGACGGACTTCTTGCATTTGCCGAACTAGCCAACCTTCCTTAAGTTCGATTGTCTCCATGAGTTATCCTCTCAAAATCGAGTGAGAATTCTTCGAATGCGGCTTTTTCTGTGCCCATGTTAATCTTTTGGGTTCGTGAACGGTACTCCCCAAGCCTCGGATTGGCAACCTCAGTTTGCCAGTCATGGACGTGTTCCAGTAGGCGTTTTCGGTCGAATTCACCCAGCTTAAACACGTCTTGGTAACGTCTTGGAGCCACTCCTACAAACGGCACAAAATTCACAAAGTCCCCAGCTTCCTCTCCTTCGATTCGAATCGAATCGGGATAGAGTTCGTTAACGAGACTCTTCGGATATGGTTCCACGAAATAGACCGTACGTATCCCCGCAGCCACAATGTGCCTTGCACACTCGTGACAAGGGAAAGTAGTAGAAAACAGAATGCTGTCATCGACCGCCACGCCTCTTCTGGCCGCATCCATCAATGCAGCCATCTCTGCGTGAACGCATCGCCCGAATTCAATGACGCTCATAATTCGAGTGCCGTCCATATGTCGGTTACCGAGCAACCACTCTGCGACCTTTTGTGGATCAAGTTCTCCTGCGAGTGCATGATCGCTGCCATCTGGATTCTTCAGATGGCACATGCCACTCTTCAGCAACCGCTGTACCACTTCAACGAACATACGGTTCTTCATGTCGTCGTTGATCTCTACGCCATGTTGGAAGTCACGTGAGTCAGGCTGGTCACCTTCCCAGTACAACCCTCCTCCTGGTTTAGGGACCTCATTAGTACCAATCGCAATAACGCTTCCTTCTTTGGATGCGATAACCGCGCCAACTTGACGCTGCAGAGAGGACGAACGCCAAGCTGAGGCATGTGCCATGAACATCCCTTGTTCACTGCGAGTCGGAGTGATGAACACATTGCCAAGAAATAGCTCGACCAATCGCTTCACCGCCGCTTCCATTCCATGGTCGACATCGATGAAGAAGTCAGCGAGGTGAAAGACCTTGCTCACTTTTTGTCCGAGCGGTTCGTTTTGCTCAAGCTGATCGCGGTAGATCAATCGCTCAGCATCCTCGTTGAATTCTGTTGAATCGAAACGCTGCGATGTCTTACAAATCTTGTTGGCAAGATGCTTCACGCGAGCCGTTCGGCTTGAGGCCATTGAAAACAGAACAAATGCCGGCCCATAAGTGTTTCGAAGGCTCTCGACTTCGTCTGGATGCTTTAATGATCTCAGAATGAAGGCATGTTTGGTAGCTGGAGATGTCTTGCGGAACTCCCTCATGGCTCCCACTGCGACCATCGACATGGCGTCGCCTCGTCCCATTGCCTTGCGGAATGTCGTGCCCGCCGTCATATACTTCTCGTAACGTTCGGCCTCATTCGCATGTTCCAAATCCAATTTGAACTTGTCGCGAACCTCATGAAGATAATCAGTGAGTCGCACGAGTCGCGAAACATACCCCAGTCGCTCAAAAGTTACAGCGAGTGCACGGCAAACTGGATCGAGGTCGGTGCCAATGGGTGCGACAAGTCCGATAACAATATCTTCGAGTCCAGCATCGAGCGACTTTTGTGCATTCATTCAAACCTCACTTCCGCGTAGCGGCTTTTGCTCTCTTTGTTGTTACTTTACTTGGTTCGCCGCTTTGTTCGCGTTCGGCTTGGATGCGGGCGAGCAATTCGGAGGCGGGATCGTAGGAGCGGTTCTCGTGGCGGGCGAGTTCGGCTTCGGTGGGGACAAGTTCGCCTCGGAAGGCTTTTGCTAAGATCGACTGCGTAAGTCGGTCGACGTGCGATTGAGCCTGCCTCAGCCGGGCCTCGATCTGGTCAGCAAATGAGAACAACTTTTCGACTCGACGGACGATTTCTTGTTGCTCAGAAAGCGGTGGAAGGTTGATCGGAATGCTGTTGCAGTTGTCTTTGTTAATGTACGCGATTGTCGTTGACGTCGCGATCAAATTCATGTGGTCCGCAAGAACAGGAATGTGGAAGGCTAGATACTTTGGTAGCACTGTGGGGCTGGGTATGAACGCATGCAATTGTTGGTTAACGACGAGAGGTGTAGTCACAACTGCTGCCAATCCGAAACGCCCGATGCAGCTCATCACTACAGCGTTGATTGGAATGATCCTCGCATTCACTTCCTCTATTTCTGAAGCGGAAAGTCCTAAACCGGAAACGGACGCTGAGATTTCAGGTCCAATGATGTCAGGCAATGTCACCCACGGAATTTTGCCAGTGAACGACTTGGGCTTATCCCGTCCCGGAACGATGCAGTCGCAAAGAAAACCTACAGGAATTGTGATCCAACTCGCCGGAGTCTCACTATTTTCAAGAATGGGAATTGCATCGTAGCCTTCCCAACAAGGTTTCTTCGGAGCGGCAGCACCTAGGTGCTTCGCTAACTGCCTTGCCAACGCAAGTTCTTTACGACGCTCGGCGTCGATTCGACAAATATCAGTTTCTGCCTGTTCAATGTCCTGTGGATTTTCCTCACGCCAGTCGGCGGTGAGTTTGCCGGAGCAGGCGGCGGCGAGGACGGATTGGCGGAAGCGCTTTAGCAAACCCGGAACCCGCGACAGTCGCTGCTGGCTCGACGACACCTTCCCCAACAGCAACTCCAGCTTAAGCACAATCCGCCGCTGCTCCGCCAACGGCGGGAGTTTGATCGGATGATTGCGAACGATCTCTTGGCTGATATTTGGTTGCGCTCCGCCTTGCCCCAAGTCGATGAAGCTTTGCCGTTCGGACATCAGATAGTTAAAGACGTACTGGCCGTCCACAAGGCTTTCATCCGGAACGAGGTTAGCCGTCGCTTGATTCGTAGCGGCCTCAAAAGTCATGGTCCCGAGCTTGCCAATCGTCGCTCCGTAAAGCGCCATGCAGACCGTGCCTGGGGGCATTAACTTCGCGGCCGAGTTGTCGAGTCCAAGTTGCGTGATCTCCTCGTCGGTCTTCGTGATGGGGCCATCGGGCAAGTCACCACTCTTTACCCACGGAATGCCTTGGCCGAAATACTCTGGCTTGGTTCGCGACGGCGTGCCGCCACTTCGCCAAGAGCCAATTTCCTGCAACTTCACAACGGCCCACCCCTCGGGCAACTCGCTTACATCGTGCTCCGGCTCGGCGGGAGCCTTGCCCTCCCGGTTGGGTTTTGACCGGACGCTCATACGTCGACTCGCTTCCACAAAACACTCTGGCTCCCTTCGCCCCTGCGGGGGAGAAGGGCTGGGGATGAG